>Ga0209542_10000191_pt1 | contig 152724 bp, 176 predicted proteins | sample RifCSPhighO2_01_FD_184028 | JGI IMG/M metagenome (GOLD analysis project Ga0209542, IMG submission 184028) | Soil microbial communities from Rifle, Colorado - Rifle CSP2_plank highO2_0.1 (SPAdes) (version 2) | ecosystem: Environmental > Terrestrial > Deep subsurface > Rock core/Sediment ... | reverse complement strand
CCCCGTGTTCATCAACGATACAAGTAGAAACAGCAATTCCGAGTTCTTTTGCCTTTTTTTCAGAAGCCTCAAGTGCTTTTTTTGCCTTTTCCAGTGTCAACATTTTTCTCACCCCCTCCCAAAAAAAAAGTAGTTATAGTATTCATAATATAAACTTTATTTAGTTTTTGCAACGATACTTTAATTTAACTTCAAAATATGTTAAATTATAGGCTTAGTAAATGTTCGTTCACGAAACAGAGATGGGTACTGAAAGCAGGAGAGAAGTCTTGGCACTTTTTGAGGAAGGCTATTCTGATCTTTTAAAAAGGCAGATTGATGGGGAAAGGATCTTATTTTTAGGACCAGAAGATACCAAAAGGTTGATGAGTGGTATTTCTACAGATGGAATTCTTCCTACAAAGGGTGGTCGATATCACAATCCCGAAGATTTGGCAGAATTTGCCCTATCAGGCATTCCTGGCATTCCTGAAGGAGCGATTAAAAACGGTAATATTGGTACTTTATTAGTTGGTGGTAGATTTGCAGGTGGATCCGCAAGAGAACACGCGGTATTGACACTCAAAGGCGCTGGCGTTGGAACAATTTTAGTCGTTGGTGGAAAAGCTGGACGAATTTTTAAAGAAAATTGTCTTTATGCTAATGGACCAACAGTTGAGGAAGTAGAAGCAGATTTAGATACAGTAAACAGAAGACTTTCTGAGATCAGAGAAGGTAGTAACATAAAGTTGGAAGAACGATATCCAGATCCTCTAAAACAACTCATTCAGGAATGTGGAGGATTATATAACTTTACTATAAGGCGCTTAAATCAAGAATTTTCCCTGCCCATAATTTCTCATCAAGAACTTTCTTGCGATCATCCAATGACTGCCACCGAAAAAATTCTAGCAAAGAAAGGGTTAAATGTTGATCCTAAAAAGCGAATTGTTAAACCGGGAGACTTAGTCTTAGCAGAAACTGACCTTAGATTCGCATACGAACTACATACGCCTAAAATTGAGGCAGATTTAAAAAGGCATTTCGGAGAAGGTGCTCTTAGTCTCATAAAGGATAGAAAATCTATAGTTTTATTTGAAGATCATTCTGTTCTTGACCCACTCGGTCGCTTTACACATTTAATAAATTCTCAACGAGGGATAGCTGAAAGGACCGGCATTCAGTTATTTAGACAAGAAGATAGCTCGCAAGGAAGTGTGGGTATTTGCCATACCCTTATAGTTGAAAATGGGCTTTTACTCCCAGGCCAATTCGGAGCTGGTTCAGACTCTCATACACCACACGCAGGGGTTCTGGGAGCCTTGGCGATAGGGTTTGGGGCAACAGCAATCGGAAACGCCTTTGTTACGAAGGATATTCCCATCGAGGTGCCCGAAACAGCCCGTGTAACATTAAAGGGAAAATTACCAAAGGGCTGTGCTGCCAAAGATGCAATGTTGTCAATTTTAGCTGACCCATGGGTAAGAGATGGCCACGCTAACGGGACAGTTTTAGAATTCGTGGGCGATGGTCTATCGGAGTGGTCTGTCGATGGTTTAGCGGTTCTTACAAATATGTCTGCCGAGGCCGACGCAACATCTGGAATAATTACAGAACCTAACGAAGCTCTTTTGTCACATTTAACCGCAGTTACAGGTATGTCAAAAGATGAAATAGAAAAAATGTTTATTAGAAGTGATCCAAACGCAAAATTTGTTCACGAAATTGAGGTCATCTTAGATCAAATTGAGCCGATGGTAGCAACTCCAGGTCATGCTACAAATGCTATTCCTATCTCAAAATTAGGCAGAGTACAAATAACCGGTGCATATGTGGGATCTTGCACCGGAGGAAACTTTTCTGATATTCGTCAAGTGGCCGAAGTAATTAATAATAAAACTGCTACGGTACCACTTTTTGTCCAGTGTGCTTCTTTGTCAATTTACCAAAGAGCAAAAAATGCAGGATTAATTGATATTATTGCACATGCGGGCGGAAACGTATTACCACCCGGCTGTGGAGCATGTTGTGGAATGGGACCAGGAGGAGTTGTAAATCCTCACGATGTCATTATTACGGATACCAACAGGAATTCTCCCGGAAGAACAGGTAAGCCGATAGTTGGAGGTGAAGAAGTAGATGGTGGTAGTGTATACTTAGCCAGTCCGTGTGTGGTAGCTGCCAGTAGTGTCAAGGGTTACATTTTCGATCCAAGAAATTTAGAAAATTAATCTTTCCGACATGGCAATAGCTGAATTTAACACAAAGGTTTTGAATAAAACTAGACCCCATGGTTCTTTACCGGGAATATATGGGGAAGGAGTCCCGTTGGAAGAAATTCTTGACGATTTAGCTTCACAAATTGTTGGAGGGCAAGTCCTGGCTTTGCGTATTGCCGATCAACCTCCCTACGGGATAGTACTTCGGGTTGATCAAAAAGAGCTAGTGGAAAAGGTTTGGAAAGCTAAAGGGAGATTAACCACCTCAGGAGAAGCTGACCTAGAAAAGAAACCCGTCACTTCTTTAACCAGTTTGCAAATGAAAAAGCTAGTAGATTGGAATAAATTATCTTCTTTTGGATTCGACCAAAGCCAAGTTGCCGAAATTTTAGATTCTGGTGTTCATACCGTTTTACCTGTAACCGATAACGTAGCCGGACATCTGGTAACACCTACTCCATATGGTCAGTCATTATCTGTAATGAAATTTAAGGAATGCTCCCCCCTTTCCAGGCTGGTTACTGAAGTTTCAAAAAGAGATCCGAGAGTGATACTTGGGGGTACATCTCTTAATAAGGACGGTGAAGTGGCTTATCTTGACTCACAGAAAGCACTTGATGAAATGGGAGGCTTCACTAGTGTAGTAGATTTATTTGTTTTAAGCAGAATAAGGAGCGATATAAACATTTGTGAGGTGTCTCATGCTATGTTTTCCCTTGTGGACGGTGGCGTTAAAGCAATTAGAGGCGGTATAGGTTACCAGCAAACTATTGAAAAATTAGAAGAATTGCGTATTAAAGTTCTAGACTAGAATGAATAAAAGACTGATAGTAATAAGAGACGAAACTTTAAGAGACGGAGCACAGCAACCGGGTATTAATCTTACTTCCAAAGATAGATACGAGATAGCTTTTCTAAGCGCCGAAATACTGAATTCTTCTTCTAACACCAAAAATAACCAGATAGATTTGGGAATGCCGGAAGTGAGCGAAAAACTGCTTAAAAATTTGAAGGATACTTCAAAGGCAATAGTCAAAAAATACAATGGGATTGACCTGTTTGTGACTGGTCGGGCAACAAAGGATGCAATAGATGCGATGTGCGATAGTTTGAATGACATTCCAACTTCAAGAAAAATAATTGCACCATTTTTAGGGATTTCCCAAACACACCGTGAAAAATTAGGTTTAACTAAAAAAGAGGTTTTATTAAAAATCAAAGACGCTGTGGAGTACTCTAAAAAATATATTACCAGAATTCACTTTCCGTTGGAGGCTGGTTTCTATGCTTATTTGGAGGACAGAAATTTTGTTTACGAAATATTCTCTCTCCTTTCTGATCTTGGTGTAGAAGCCGTTCCGTTTTGTGATACAGTTGGGATAGCTTTACCATTTTCTCGGGGTAAGTATATTTCTTATGGGTTTGCCATAGACGACTTGAGAAGGCATTTCCCTAAGCTTCAGATTTCTGTTCACTGCCATAATGACTTGGGTTTGGCGGTTGCAAACACGATTGAGGGTCTGTTGATGGGTGCTGAAATTGCCGATGGGACTTATTTTGGCATAGGTGAAAGAGCGGGTAATGCGTCATTAGAAACTCTACTTGTTGCTATTTCAGAAAAGGAAAATCATTTGGGATTGAGAGTCCAAGCCAATCTAAAAAAACTTTACCCCTTGTCCTTAAAAATAAAAAAAATCTTGAAAATTAAAATAGCGGATAATACTCCCGTTATTGGCAAGAATGCATTTACTCACGCTTCCGGCATTCATCAAGATGGAACTCTCAAGAATAAAGAAATCTACCAACCTTATGAACCTAAGATAATCGGGCGAAAAGGCCATAAGATAGTCCTTGGACATCTATCGGGAAAGCGCGGGATTGAATATATATTAAGAAATAAATTTGATATCCAATTTTCTGAAAAGATACTTCTATTAATTGTAAAGAAATTTAAGGAGGTTGAAGATTTTGAAGGAAATCCCGAGCAACAACTTCAAAGAATAGCTAAAAAATATTTAAATCGGAAGAAGAGAATATGATTTTTCCCTCGGATACTTACAAAAGGATGACTTCATCTCCTGGAGGCATGAAATTTATTCACGAAGTAATTGCAAGGTCGATTAAGCTGAAAAATGAAGGTAAAGAAATTGTTGATTGTGGTTTAGGCGAATCCTCTCACGGTCTATTGGCTAAGGTAATAGAAGCTGGTATGGAGGCTTTGAAAAAAGATGAATTTTATTACGTTAGACCCACCCAGGGTTTAGTTGAATTAAGAGCGGAAATTTCAAGGCAGATTAGTAAGGAATTTCAATTATCAGTAGATTCTGAAAACGTTATAGTTACACCTGGAGCAGAACTTGGGATTGACCTTGTTTTTAAGAGTATCCTGAATCCAGGTGATGAAGTTGTAATTTTTGACCCGTTTTTTATTCCTTTTGCCACAATTGCTATTACTTATGGAGCTAGACCTGTATTTGTGGATACGTTTGAGAATGGTTTTTTACCAAGCCTTAAATTGATGAAGAAAAAAATCAGCAAAAAAACAAAAATTATTATTTTGAATTCACCAAATAATCCTACAGGTAGAGTTTTTAACAAGAAACTTGTGGAAGAAATAACGTTTTTTGCTAAAGAGAGAAAGATTTATCTTCTCTCTGACGAGACTTACTGTTTTTTTGATTTTGAGAAAATATTTTTTAGCCCTTTTAATATTTATCCTGAAGGAACAATTGTCGTTCGAAGTTTTTCTAAACAATATTCAATGATGGGCTATAAAGTTGGGTACATAGTATCTTCAACAAAGATTGCAAACTATATCAAAGCTCTGCAGATTCCCGGTTGGGCGGCACCCAGAATTTCGAGTCTAATGGCTTTAGCAGCTCTAAAATCTTCTAATCCTCAAAGTGTTATTGAAAATTACGAGAGTAAGCGTGACAATTTATATAAAGGTTTAAATGAGTTTGGATTGGTTGACTATTTACCCGAAGGGGCTTTTTATTTTTATTTGAAGTGTCCTTCCGGTAATAGTCTTAATTTTGCATTGGAGTTAGCAGATAAGGGCTTACTTGTAATACCAGCTTTTTCAACAAAGAATACTCATGTAAGATTATCTTATGGAGCAATTGAAAAGGAGCAAATTCCAAAAATACTAGATGCTATTGAGAGTGTTTTGTAGATATGTACAAAGTATTTGATACAGGACTTAAAAAGTTTACTTCTCCAAATACCGCTGAACAGGCGATATCTGGTTTATGGCGCATCGATGAGATTATTCTTAACACTATAGATATAGAATCTCTGGCAAAAAGGATTGTCAATGTAATGTTGGAGGAACTAGGATATCTTAAATTCGGTTATGTAATTATTGTCTTGTCTTTGCTCGACAAAGAAAAAGAACATCTTAAGAGGATATCAATTTCAGAAACGCCACATGCGCGGAAAGCATTAAAAAGTTCTCCTATCCCATTCAAAAAAATAGTCTTTAGTATTGAAGATAAAGAAAATCTTACAGTAAAGTCACTTTTAAAAAACGAGTCTTATGTGACTGAAGATTTATCGGATATGCTTCATCCTGCCATAGATAGGTCAGTAGTTCGTCAGGTTCAAAAGAATCTTGGAATTTTAACAAGTTTGGTTTTCCCGATTTACGCTGGGACTAGTCCTCTTGGGACAATAATATTTAGTTTGAATAAAAAAGAAACCAAAATATCGGATTTTGAGAAACAGATCTTGATAGGATTCACAAATGCTACAGGTATAGCTATTCAACATGCTTATTTACTCAAAAAACTACGGGAAGCAAATGAAAAATTAAAGGAAATTGATAAACTCAAGGATGAGTTTGTGTCCCTTGCGGGGCATGAGTTGAGAACTCCGATGACCGTTATCAAATCCTATCTCTGGCTGGCTCTTTCGGGAAAGGGCGGAGATTTAACCGACAAACTCAAAGACTATCTTGATAAAGCATATAGCTCGACCGATAGACTGATTAAACTTGTTAATGACATGTTGAATGTAAGCAGGATTGAGTCTGGAAGAATTGCTATAAATGTGCAGAAGGTGGATTTAGTCAAACTGACCGAAGATGTTGTTGGCGAAGTAAAGCCGAAATTTGACGAAGGAGGAATTAAACTCATTTTCAATAAACCCGAATCACAACCTTTTGTTATAGCTGACCCCGATAAAATTAAGGAAGTCCTAATAAATCTAGTTGGAAATGCGCTTAAATTTACTCCGAAAGACGGGGAAATAAGAATTAACTTTGAACATAAAGACGGAATGGTTGTTACCCACGTAAGCGATACCGGCCAGGGTATTGGACCCGAGGACCTTCCCAGACTTTTTCAGAAATTCAGCCTTATTCAAAAGTCGTATGTGACCAATAAACAAGCGACATTGGGAACCGGACTTGGGCTTTATATAAGTAAATCGATAGTTAAGATTCATAAAGGCGAGATCTGGGCCGAATCTGATGGAATAGGCAAGGGAGCAACGTTTAGTTTTTCTCTTAAAGTATATAAACAAGCGGATTTTGAGAGCATGCGTAAGGGTCATGAAAGTAAACAAAGTTTAGGATTAATCCATCGCGAAATATGAAAAAAGACTGCCCAATCCGGGGTTTTACGATTGTAGAGTTATTAGTTGTGATTGGAATGTTTGCGATTTTGTTTGCTTTCTCAACTGTCAATCTTTTTAATATTCAACCGAGTACTTCCTATGCAACAGACGAATCTTTGATTATTTCGGATATACGTGAGCAGGCAATCCGGGCAATGTCGGGAGACTCAAGTTCAGTTGCATCGATTACACATTATGATTGGGGAATCTATTTTGAAACCAGTCGTTATACCCTTTTCAGGGGAAGCATTTATAACTCATCGGATCCGTCAAACTATGTGGTTAATCTTGATAGTGGTGTGCAGTTTTCAGTTATAGATCTCCCTTCGCAAAGCATAGTTTTTTCGAGAGTTACTGGTGAGGTAGTAGGCTTTCAAGCGACACATAATTCTGTTACGCTGCAAAACACTTTTACCAGCCAGCAAAAAATAATATCAATAAATGCATATGGAGTTGTGAGTGTAAATTGATGCTAAAGACTAACGACAAAAGATTAATGAATAGCCAGACTGGTCAGACTCTTATTGAGTTAATTCTTGCAATGGCTTTGGCTGCTATTTTTTTACCCGCGCTTATTACCGGTCTTTGGGCAAGCCGCCAAGGCAAGCCTCAGCAACAACAAAGATTAGCTGCTTTGGGACTATTGAAAGAAGCCGTAGAAGCAACCCGCAATGTTCGTGAAAGCGGCTGGACAGGTTTCGCAGTTAATGGCACTTATCACCCAGTTATTTCGGGAAGCAAATGGACTTTAGTATCCGGTTCGGAATCTATAAACAGTTTTGCCAGGCGGGTTGTCATAAGCGATGCGAACCGTGATCCCGATTTGAACGGCAATATCATAGCGAGTGGGGGAACAAATGATCCTTCAACTAAGAAAGTGATAATTAGTGTTTCCTGGTCAAATCCTTATGCGTCAAGTGTTGACGACACTTTATATATGACCCGCTATCTTGAAAATAATGCTTATATCGAAACCACTCAAACACAATTTAACCTTGGAACAAAATCTTCAGTTGCTGTTCGGGCCAGTATTCCGAATCCTACACCGACACCTGACGATGGGGAAATTATTTTAGGTGCTGGCGGTAACGGCGATTGGTGCCAGCCAAATCTATCAATAACAGCTCTTGATTTACCCAAAAACGGGGTAGCCAATGCGGTCGGCGTGATTCAGGGCCAGGCTTTCGCCGGAACGGGAGACAACGCCTCTGGGGTTTCTTTTGCTAATGTAACGATAACTGATCCACCCTCACCGGCTCCGCCAGCAGCTACAGTCGCAGGAACTTTTGATGGCTATAAAACTAACGGGATTTTTGGAGAGCCAAATTATGCATATTTGGCAACAGACAATAATTTTAAAGAAATAGTAATCATAGATCTTTTGCATACGGGTTCAAACGGTAAATACTTAGAATCGGGTTATTTTAACGTACCAGGAAACGGGAATGGAACCGGTATTTATGTTTCCGGAAATGTTGGCTATATGACGGATAACAACATTTTTTATACCTTTGATTTAACTAGCCGGGGTGGTTCCCGGCCAGAACTTGGCCAAGTGGCTCTAGCGGGAGACGGGAAAAAGATTGTTGTTATTGGTAGTAAAGCTTATGTTGTTGTTGATTCTATTTCAAGTCAGCTTCAGATAGTGAATGTTTCAAATCCGGCTAGTCTGACAATTAGCGCAAACATTTCTGTCCCCGGCAAGGAAGGGAAGGATGTTTTTGTCAATCAAAGCCAGACTAGAGCGTATTTGGCAACAGAAACCTCAAGTACCCAGAGAGAATTTTTTATCCTAGATTTAGGGACAAACACAGTTTTAGGAGGTTACGACACCAACGGTATGGATCCAAAGGGTGTGACAGTCGTTTCCGGGGGAAGAGCGATAGTTGGGGGAACAGGATTTGAGGAGTATCAGGTAATAGATATTACCAATGAAAATTTAAACCCACTCCCGCGTTGCGGTGGTTTAAATATTGGTACCGGGGTTAACGGAGTTTCTTCAGTTTTTACAGTTGCAGGGCGTGCTTATTCTTATATTATTACAGGAGACATAACAACTGAATTTAAAATAATTGAAGGAGGACCAGGTGGAGGGAATTATTCATCTCAGGGAACTTTTACTTCAAGTACGTTTGACCCAGGTTATAATACTGTTTTTAACAGGGTCGATGTCGATTTTTCTAAACCTGCAGGAACGGATATTAATTTTCAAGTTGCCGTAGCCAGTGCAATTAGCGGCAGCTGTAACGGGGTAACATTCACATATGTCGGGCCCGGCGGAACAGGTAATCCGGGTGATTTTTTTACGACAGGAGGGCCTATACCTTTAACTTCGACAGGAACTTATCAAAATCCTGGCCGTTGTTTTAAATATAAGGTCAATTTTACAACAACTGACAGTACTTTTACCCCAATTTTTAAAGATATTACGGTTAATTACAGCCCATGAAAAAAATTAAAGGTTTTACCTTAATTGAGTTTTTAATCTACATGGGTATTATGGCGATATTTCTGGTTGTGATGACAAACATATTTACTTCTATTTTAAATACGCAATCGGAAGCAGAAGTAACGTCCAGTGTCCAGCAGGACGGAAGTTATATTTTAGCTCGTTTAATGCATGATATTAATAATGCTGATTTGATTAATAATCCAACCTTAGGAAACAGCGCGTCCGTACTAAGTGTTAAGGTCAATAGTATTGATTATAATTATTTTATTTATAATAATAATTTAGTTTTATCTAATAATTTAGGTACCGATATTCCGCTCAATAGTTCTGGCACAACTATATCAAATTTTACAGTTCAAAGATTTGGAAATGTTGTTGCAATACCGTATCCTACTAACCCCAAAAATACTTTAAAAATTAGTTTTACTGTGACAAGTGAAGTTACACAGTTGAAAGGCTTAGAAACTCGGAATTTTGAAACAACTGTCGGGATAAGATGAAGAATCAAAAAGGTCAAGTTTTAGTTGTACTTTTGTTTTTTATTTTGGCGGCAATAACAGTTATTAGTGTCGCGGTCTCGCTTATTTTTGTAAACTCGACAAGTGCCAGCAAATTTGAACAAGGGGTTTATGCCTATTCAATTTCCGAATCCGGCGCAGAAAACGCTTTAATGCGTCTTATTCGAAACCCAAATTACTCAGGTGAGACATTGTTAGTTGGTGGCGGAAGTGTAACAATAACAGTAACAGGTACTACCGCCAAAACGATAATAGCAGAAGGAACGTATAAAGACTTTTACAGGAAAGTTGCCGTCCAGGCAAGTTACGCTGGAGGATTTTTAACGGTTACAAGCTGGAAGGAAATTCAATAAATGTATGAAAAAGGATAAATTAATAAACTCTGTAGCATTTTTAGACAGAAATTATATGGTTTTTTATGACGGAAAGTCTTTCAAATCTTATACTTTTAACTTCCCGGTAAACTCTGTCAGGGATCTGGAAATCAAAAGCCGTGACGAAGTTACTAAAGAATTAAAAATGTTTTTGGAAAAAAATAAAGTTGCCGTAAGCAAGATTTGTTTAGTTCTATCAAGAAACGTTTATTTTGAAGAGGACTTACCTCTTGAGGTGGATGAAAGTGCTATAGAAGCTGAAACTAATAGATTCGAAAGTCTCATTCCCTTCAGTAATGTCGGGGTTATGCTTTTTAGATCTGAAAAAAGTTTTAAATTAATCGGAGTGAATAAAGATTTCTGGGAATCATTTAGAGAAATATTAGACAGCCTTGGTTTTATGACTTTTTCTGTCATACCGGCTTTTGCTCTTGGAAATTCTTACGAAGATAAACCTTTTGATGTTAATTCTGCAAAAGCCGCTTTAAGAAAGTTCAATTCTTTTACAGAATTCAGTTTTTTGTCAAATATAGCAGTTGTTAATTTGGAACAGGGTCCTTTAGGCAATAAAACCGAGACGAAAAGAACTAAATTACTAATTATTATTTTTGTTGTGCTGTTAATAGCTTTTGTCGTTCTTTTTATTCTGACACGCGCTCAAACAAAACCGGCTCCAACGAGAGTGAAAAGTGTAACTCAGCCAATTATAATACCCACCAGTTTTCCAACGGTCAGCTTGACAGTTACTCCTTTGGTCACAAGCGCGCCGGAAAACATAAAAATCAATATCCTAAATGGCTCGGGTAAGGCAGGCCAAGCGGATTTATTAAGACAGGATTTAAATAAAATAGATTTCACGACTGTGGATATTGCCGCATCGGTACTGTCCAGCAGTAAAACTACTATGATAGGATTTACCACTTCGACACCTGCGGACATTAAACAAAAAATTTTCGAATTGGTAAAAATTAGGTACCCTGATATATCAATCCAGGATTCTGAAAGTTCCGTTTACGATGTGGTTATCACTATCGGCAATCTTCTCACAAAATAGTACTTGACATAGTATATTGTCGCGGATATAGACTGGTTTGGGGGAGTCTTCTTTGATGACAAGTTTAATTAAGAGTTCGAGGCGGTTTATTCTACCTGTTATTCTTACTTTTGTGTTTTTGATTTTTGTCAGTGCTTTGATTGCCGTCCGTGCTTCACAAAATAAAATCTTACTTTACGACTCACCCTTTAAAGGAGTTCCGACTATCATACCATCTGCGGGCCCGGATCAGACCGTAAAATGGAATGTGGCCAGTGACTTTAGATCTGAAGTTGAGTTTACTATCAAATACCCTCCGGGCTGGGATGAAAACTCGGATTATTGTATTAAGCCTCCGAACCCCAATAATTACGAGCTTTCGGCAAACTGTTTAAGGTTAGTAATAATGACCGATAAGCTACTTTCCGATGATGGGTCATCAATGGGAAGAGATTTGTTTCTTACCTCTCAAACACAAACAGTAATAGACGGTTATCGTGCAATTCGCAAAATTTATTCTCTTGGAGATAATCCAAAAGAAGATGTTGCCGATACGTATCATCTCTGGATTTATAATAATGAGCGTCCTATTATGCTTGTAATTGGTTGGATTGGAGTAGATACAGACGGTAAAACTGCTGCAAAGTTTATTAGAACTCTTGATCAAATGGTCGGGACTTTAAAAATAAAAAAACCGTCGTATGCTCAGTAAAATTAGACTGCTTACAGGTATTTCCTTCTTAGCTATGTTTTTTTTATTCGTTCCTGATATAGATGCAGAAGGCGATATGATAATTCCTACATCGGGGAGGATAACACAACTATTTTTAAGTACGACCAGGCCTGATGTGCGAAAGGGAGTAAGTTATTACGACCAATTTGACCAATTACAGACATCAAAAATCAAATTTCATTCGGGTGTCGATATTGCGAATGGTCACAATTATTGTGTCGATGGTGTTTATACTTCGGAAGCCGGCAGAGTTGTATATGCAGATTATGATAATAAAGGTTTCGGTTGGAGTGTCAGAATAGATCATGGTTTTTCTGCGAATAGTAAATATCTCTTTTCAATCTATGCTCATATGGGTACCCCGGATATAAAAAGAAAACCCGGACGGTCTTGTTTAACAGTTAAGGCGGGGGATCTCGTGAGTGCTGGGGATATCATCGGATACCAAGGTTCATCGGGAAATTCGACAGGAACTCATCTGCATTGGGGAATTAAGGCAAACCCTTTTCTTGAGCTTTGGAGTGATAAAAAAAGTAAATGGGCAAGTGCTGATTATTATACTTGTTATAACCTGACTCAAGGCGATCAATTAACTGAAACTTCGGTTATAGAGGGACGAAATAACTGTAATTCTCAGCCTACTCCAACTCCAACTGAAACTCCCACACCAACTCCAATATTGACACCCACAGATGTTCCATTTCCCACTAATACTCCTACCCCCTCCACCCCTAGCACCTGGTCTAAAACTTATACTGCAACGATAGTGCCTTCGGCTGATCGGTTTGGTCAAGTTATTCCGACCAGCGACGGGGGTTATATGGCTGTCAGTAGTAATGCTTTGATAAAGTTGGATGAATCAGGAAATATTGTATGGCAGAAACAGTATACTCAGCTTTCGACATCAAGAAGGGTGGTCCAGAATATCGATGGAGAATATGTTGTGGTGGGAAAGGTTTCCGGTTCAAGTCCAAGTGAGGGTAATGTTATAGTACTTAAGGCCGATAGCTATGGTAATATTCTTTGGCAAAAGGTTTATGGTGGTGTAAATGACGATCAAGTTAGTTCATTTGTTTCCACAAGTGATGCTGGTTATGTATTAGCTGGACAAACATACTCTTTTCGTTGGTCAGGAAGTTCGGCAAGCGCTGCCTGGATTTTTAAGATAGATACTTTAGGCAATATAGTCTGGCAGAAATTCTATGACGGGAATGGTGTTGATGAAGCAACTTCTATTTCTCTTACAAACGATGGGGGTTTTATTGTTTCCGGTCAAACCAATTCGTTTTCTGCATCTGTTGCACCTAAAGCATGGATCTTTAAGGTCGACAGTAATGGCAGTATGTTGTGGCAAAAAGCCTTTTCTGCTTCAGTATTTGGCCAGAGTGATTATGCCAATAAGATTTTACAGCTTGCTGATGGGAATTATTTGGTTGTAGGTAGCTTGGGAAGTGGTGATGCTTGGATAGCAAAATTGGATGGGTCTGGAAATCCTATTTGGCAAAAAACTTATGGAGGAATAAGTGGTGAATCGTTTAATTCAATAGTTCCAACTAGTGATGGAGGTTTTATAATTCAGGGTAATACATTCTCTTTTGGCTCAGGAAGCCAGGATGGATGGGTGTTGAAGTTGGACAATTTTGGTAATATAGTCTGGCAAAAAACTTATGGAGGAATAAATAATGATGCGATTTCGTCGGTTTTTCCTACGCTTGATGGTTATTATATTTTAGGCGGATACATAAACTTTGTTAATTCAGAAAGCGATGCCTGGGTAATTAAAATGGATGCAAACGGAAATATAGGGTCTTTATGCCCGTATGGTCTTAGTTCTCCAGCGACATCTGCAGTTGTTATAACTGCAGTGCAGACACCATTAGTGACATATTCGGATTCAACATCGGGAGTTACAGACGGGGGTAGTTCGGTTACAGAACCTGTAACAATTGTAACCAGCCAGTGTAGTCCATAATATTGAGTTTGGAATGGTACTTGACAAGGGGTTTTAATACGTTTTAAATTAAATATAGTTAGAGTTATGAGAAAGTTTACTAAAAATCTTCGAGGTTTTACTCTTATAGAACTTTTGGTAGTTATCGGGATCCTTTCGGTTTTACTTGCAATAGTTCTAATTGCCATTAATCCACAGAGGCAATTTGCCCAAGCTAATAACACAAAAAGAAGAGCCGATGCGAATGCGCTTCTTAATGCGATTGGTCAGTACTCAGCGGATAATAAAGGAAATTTGCCTGGGAATCTGGGGACTCTAACTAGGGGTACTGAATATACGATTCAGAATGGAGTTACAAATGCAGACCTCTGTGTCGCTTTAATGCCTACTTATCTTTCTTCTCTCCCAACAGATCCTTCTTTGAATACAAATCCGATAACAGATTGTACTACTTATGATACTGGTTACACTGTGATTTATGGAGATGCTACTGACGCAACCAACCGACGAGTAACAGTAAGAGCTCCCGGTACAGACCTCTCTGTTGAACCAGCGGTGATAGAGGTAACTCGCTGACTTTTAACTTCTTTTATTAGCTTTTAACTTCTTATTTTAGTTATCAAGGTGGGGCTAAGGACGGGTGATTTGATTAGCGAAGTGAACTCTATTTTCTCTCAGCAATAAACTCCATAAATTTGCTAAAATACAATAGTTAGTCGTTGGTCTTTGGTCGTTAGTCTCTGTATGAAACTGTGGCTGCCTTTAAAATTGCAGAAAGACTTTAGCTAGTGTCTAATGACTAATGCCGGGGTGTAGTTTAACGGTAGAATGGGCGCATGGGGTGCGTCCGGTCTGAGTTCAATTCTCAGCACCCCGACTTACTAGGACAGATGGTATCTTTACATACCTTTCAAAGTCCGGATTTAGGCTGTATTTCGACACTTTTCCACCTTTTACTTCAAAGTTCAAAAATACCATTCTGATAACTTTGTCTACCAGTAATTGGTTATCACTGTTTTTGACCAATACTGCGAGGTTTTTGAAGAAGTTCAAGAAGTTTTCGTAAGACATCAATTCGCTGTCGATATTGTGGTCAATAGCCGTGACTGCTTCTTTCATGTCCTTAATTTTCTGTTCCAACTGGTCTCTTTCTTGCCTTAACTCTTCAATTTGGCTGTTTAATTCGTCAATCAACTTGCCCTTTGCGTTTGCCAGAGACTGAGATTTAATTTCCATAGCAGAATTAGTATTTTGAATTTGACGGTTCAAACTTTTAATTAGCCCGATATATTCCCCTCTTTTGTTTGCAAGAACAACCTTAGCCTCTTCTCTGTAGTTTTCGTAGGCTTCTTTATCCACTTCCAGTCCTGAGGACAGAAAATCGACAATGTGGTCAAAGATAACTTTGCCTCGAACACCTCTCTTTATGCTTCTATCGAGTTTCCCTTCACATTCGCTGTTATTGCACCGGATATCCAAATACCTGTTTTTACTTTTACCGGAGCTGGTAGGAAGGCCGGGAGACATCAAGTTTCCACAATAGCCACAAGTTACCATCTTACTGAACAACAGAACCTTTATCCGTCTCTTCTTAAAGGTGTAAGCGTTATTCGTTACTCTTCTTAGCTCCATAAAATCTAATGGGGTAACCATTGGCTTAAATAAATTATCTACGGAGGTCAGTTCGACAATCTCTGAACCGTACAGGTATATACCTGCATAGAATGGGTCATTGAATACGGAGGAAAGTTTCTGTTTACTCATTTTGGTAGGCTTACCCCTAAAATGAAAATCGTTAACTTTAAGGAAGTCTGAAATCTGCTCCAAACCTATCCGGTCAAGAGCCATCCTAAATGCTTGTATTAGCAAGTCGTAGTTATTTCCGTCCGGCCTAAAAAATCTTGCGGGGTTAATTAAGTAGCCGTATTTTGGTTTCTTAGAGGGTGACTTTCCCTCTTTGGCAATGTTTTTACTTCCTCTGGAAGAGGAGGCCGATAGGTTATCAGAATACTGTTTGGCCAATACGAACTGAATGCCCAAAGTCATAATTCCGTTTGCGTCTCTGATGAAGGTGTAGGTGGCAAACTTCAAGTCAACTATTTTCCCCTTATCCAGCAGGTCAATTATTTCCCCTGCCTCCTTCATGTTTCTAGCCAGTCTGTCCGGATGCCAAGCAATTATTGAGTTGTATTTTCCGTTTTTAATGTCCTCAATCATTTCCGAAAACTTATCTCGTTTACCAGAGGTTTTAGCACTTTCTTCTTCTTTGAAAATTTTAACCGGGGTGATATGCAGGTCTTTTACCACTCTTTGACAGTCTGCAATCTGGTCATTGATTGACCTCTCCTGCCTATCTTTTCCCTTGGTAGATTTCCTTGCGTAAATTGAATAAACAGGTTTCGTGCCGTCAACAATCTTTCCCTTTTCCCTGAGTTTATTTTCAGCTAACAAGCTGGCGTACTCGTATAGTTGCTGTCGGTATTCGTCTTTTATAGCCATAATTTATCTATCTCTAGTTGGTATTATCTCAAATCTATGGGATATTTTGAAGCAGACACGGTTTATCTGTGTGTACCCTCGACATTCTGTTTCTAACTATCTCGTATGTAGCCAAGACTGTTTCCATTGGTTTTGGTTCAAATAGCTCTTGTGGTAATTCCGGCTTACTGTCTTTACCTGTTATTTCCACCCTTGTTCCATATTCATCCCGTGTGGAGTGAGAGTTAACAGCGTACCATTTGAGAAAATCCCAATCTTTCTCAGTTACATCGTATATGGAACTTTCCTCCCGGTACTTCTTCTCAGATATTCTTTTATTTTCCAGTTGTATTCGTAATTCACGAGTTTTACTTATCCGTTTACTAACATCAACTAACCGGCTGAAAAAGTTGTCATTTACTAGTACAGAAGTGTAAGCTCTGGCAACGTCTATTTTTTCCGTAAACTCCTCATTTAAACCGTAGTATTTGTAAACGCTTGATTTGGAGATTTTGGCTAAGATACAGGCCTTATTAAGGGTTTTACCTGTTTTCAAATATGGTTCCAGTTTATGGAAAGTTATGTCTAATCCACTGACAATAACTGGCGGTCTTCCACCTTTATTTTTTTTGGTCAGTGTTTGCTCAGTCATGCTCAAATTGTTGCCTTTTGGCTCACTTACGGCTGTCTTAGACCTATCTATCACTCACACCATACAGAGTACTCTTTGTCTTATTTTAGGGTATTACTGAAAATCGGTATATGGAGGCTATATCGGGGACGGGTGTCTCAGAAGTTATATTAACTGTTTTTTTGATTACTCTAGCACCTCAATTTTATTACCATCTGGGTCACGGAATATAAATGTCCATCCCCAAGGTTGTTGTATTAATTCCGTCGTAAAAGTTATTTTCTTGTCCATTAATTCTCTATAAGTATTTTGGATGTCCTTTGTCCTTAGAATTACAGTTTGGTGTCCAGCAAATTGACCCTCTTTCCCGTAGGCGTTTATAGCCAAAACAGTTCCTGAGTTTTCAGAACCACGGAAGGAGATGTACAAACCTTGGTCGTCTACAACTTTTAAGCCTAGTATCTCAGTGTAAAAATCTTTCGATTTCTCAATATCTTTTACATAGAAAATAACGGTATGTATATCCGTAAACATATTATTATTTGTAATTTTTATTAAACATAATTATGATATGAATTTCGTGGGTAAATCGCCAGAGTTTTCTAAAATAAACTGGTGGCGTTTCTCAAACGAACCCCTAATTTCAGGTATAACGATTTTTCTGTTCCAATCTTTCAATGCTTTTCTTTTATTGTCCTCCATCAAATCTTCGAAGTTTTTGTCTGGATTTTCAAGCCACCACAGAGAATAAAAAGGTCCAATCATATGAGAAGCACCATCTGCAGAAGAAGTGATTTTAACTTCAATAGGTGCTTGATTTAAATCAAACTCCATTTTACTCTCAAAGGTTTTTAGATATTCAATTACTTGTGAGATAAAATCATTCTCGAAACCAACATCTTTCATTAGCTTCTCGGAAACAGCAATAATTTTGTCCATATCGTCTCTAATGCCAAGTATTTTTCCATAATCATGTATCCATACCAGGGTTCTGACTAAATCCTTATTTGCTTCTTTGTAAGTGTCGCAAGTTTCTATAGCTATTTTCTCCACTATTTCAAGGTGATACTTAATAAACCATCTATGGTGAATGAAATCAGGATTTAAAGAAGCCTTAATAACTTTTTTCCTCAGCTCAAGTATTTTTTCTTCCATAACTTAGTTACATTATATTATTTAATACACAAAATAACATAGTTCAAAACTTTTTATCTATAATACAAATATGAAGCTATTCTGCCACAATAGTTTTCTCTCGATTTTTCTCTTCGTCCATCTCTCTGAATACACCTTTATCATCCTTGAAAAGCCTCTGTTTTACCTGTTGCTGGTTTGAGAAATCAGTTTTAGTACCGATAATACTAAATATATCTACCAAACTCTCAGCAAACCCAGGTGGTTTCTGTTCGTTAATTACTTTTAGCTCGCTTTTTAGCTTCATCTTCTTCATGTTTCCGATTATATAATAAAATCAATCTTTCCCTCATGGCTATTTTCCATTAGAAAAGCATATTCATTGATTTCACGCTCATACTGTTCCATTCTTTCAAAACCTTTTATAAACTCCAAATATAGTTCAAAATCTGTCCCACGACCCCGAAAGCGATTAAAAAGATTAAGATTCCGAGGGGTGTGAAGCTATATCACCTGACGGGTATGATTACTATTTTTCTCTAAATACATAACCTCTGCCAGGCTGGCCTTGAAATATTCTATCCCACCTATTCTCATCAGATTTTTGAGTGTAACGGTTTAGGGTTGAAAGAGTATCAATTCCGAAACTTTTTTTTACGTCGCTGTATATCACTCTTCTTCCCATAAGTGAACAGACTTGTCCAAATGAATCTCTCTTATTGGCGTCTTTAACATCAAACGGGGTTAATACAGCATCACAGGCTCCGACCGCAAACATCGCATTAGCCCTTTCAACTGCGGATCTATACTTCACGCCGTAAGAATCATCAACTGGCATACCCCTGTCAACCGGAATTGTTGTTTGAGTTGATCCATTGCCAATATCAAACCATGTAAAAACTTCAATACTTGGACGTATCGCGTAGCCGCTAGTTGTACTTGTTGCTTCAGCCCTATCCACAATAAAAAAAATATGTTGTTTAAATTGTGTAGGTTCCAGATTAAATTGTTCAGCCTGTCTATACCAGGTAAGGATATCTAATTGAGTTCTTGATGCGGCAAGCTGTTCATAGAATGCTATCAAGTCTGTAGCCTGTTGACGATCAAATTTTATCCTTGCTGCATTATAAACCGTCGATTGCGAATATTCTGTTAATATTTTCTGTACTCTTACTGGTCTGTCTCCAAGTTCAGGGTAAGCTCTCATTAATTCTTCGTAGCTATCTCCTGTTGCGCAACCTTCGCAGTCGTCTGGTTCGAACTCGGTTGTTACAGTTTGTCTTTGAACTCTTTTTAATCCTTCGTAAGCATCCGTGATAACTGGTGCTAAAACTATACCTAAGCCTACTGCGGCTGCCATTTTAAGCATAAATCTATGACCTGAAAAATTAGTACCTCTTTCGCTTTGCGTCATAGTTTTAAATAAACGTATTAATAGATTGCAATTGTATCACTAAAGCGGAAGATTTTCTATTCGTTGCTAAAAGGATACTGCCTCTGAATCCTCTTGTATTTTATTACAGGCTATGATAAAAGAAAAGCAGAATGGCGAAGAAAAAAAATGAGGTTGTTGCCCCTTCTCCTCAGGAGGGTGCTTCTCAGAAACTTCAGGCAATAAGGTTGGCAATGGATCAAATAGAAAAACAGTATGGCAAAGGCTCAATTATGAAACTGGGAGAAAGGACTCCTGAACAGCTTAAGATTGATATAATTCCGACTGGATCTATTGCTCTCGACCTTGCCTTAGGAGTAGGTGGTCTTCCCAGGGGTAGAATTATCGAAATCTATGGTCCCGAGGCAAGCGGCAAAACAACACTTGCCCTAGCAGTCATGGCTGAAGCACAGAAAAAAGGCGGACAGGTTGCATTTGTCGATGCCGAACATGCCTTAGATCCAGCCCGAGCAGAGATTATCGGAATCAATCTTGATGATCTTTTGATGAGCCAACCGGATACGGGAGAGCAGGCATTGGAAATTACAGAAACTTTGATTAGATCCGGGGCATTGGATGTAATTGTTGTTGACTCGGTTGCCGCCCTTGTTCCAAGAGCAGAACTTGAGGGAGAAATGGGAGACGCGGTTATGGGACTTCAGGCACGCCTTATGAGTCAGGCTTTAAGAAAACTAACAGGAGCTATCTCAAAATCAAAAACAGTTTTGATTTTCACAAACCAACTTCGGCTAAAAATCGGAGTAATGTTTGGAAATCCCGAAACGACTCCCGGGGGTCTAGCTCTTAAGTTCTATTCATCAGTCAGGATTGATCTGAGAAGGATAGAAGTGCTGAAGGACGGAGAAAAAGTAATCGGATCGAGACATAGAGCCAGAATAGTTAAAAATAAAGTCGCACCGCCTTTAAGAGTCGCTGAGTTTGATATAATGGAAGATGAAGGAATTTCCAAAGCGGGTGGACTACTGGATGTCGCAATTGACCTTGGGATTATTAGCAAAAGTGGGTCTTTTTTCAATTATGAAGGCAAGGTTATCGCACAAGGACGGGAAGGAGCTAAACAATACTTAAGGGACAATCCCAAATTTGCAGAAGAACTTGAAAAGAAAATTAGAGAGATGATAACTTCGGGTAAAAAACTCCCGACAGAAATTGGAGAAGAGAAAGAAGAATGAATATTTATGATAGACTTCTAAAATTTGCAACACTTCGTCCCCGAAGCGAAAAAGAGATTTTAAATTGGTTTAAGAGAAAAAAGATCGATAGCGATTTACAAAAAGACTTGTTCAATAGACTAAAGCACTTAAATTTAGTTAACGATCTAGAATTTACGAGATGGTGGATAGAGCAAAGAAATACTTTTAGACCTATGGGGGTTAGAAGATTAAAGGTAGAATTGGCGTTGAAGGGAGTTGACCGGACGATTATTGAAAAAGTATTGGACGAACAAATCAAGCCTGATGAACAAAAAAATTATGCAAAAAGACTACTGAGTCAAAAAATTGATCATCACGAAAAGTTAGATTCTCTAAAGGTTAGTAAGAAAGCGTTTGAGTTTTTGGCAAGACGGGGTTTTGACTTTGGTTTAATTAAAGAAGTAATTGACGAATTTAATTTAAAAGAATAGAATTATCTATCTATTTACTCCATAAATTCTTAAAAAATGTCAAATGACGATATAAAAATTTTAATTGAGGATTTAAGGCACCAGAAAGAATCTCTTGAGAAAAAGGAGGAAAGACTTAAGGCGCGGACGGAGGAGCTTTTAGATAAGCTTCAAAAAGTTTCCGGTATGACTATAGATGAAGCGAAAAAAATGCTTCTTGACGAAATTCAAAGGGAGCTAAGCGGAGAGATAGCGAAAAGAATTAGAACTGCAGAAGAGAAAATTAAGCTTGAAGCTAACAAAGCTTCCCGCGAAATTTTAGCTGACGCGATGAAGCACGGAGTGACAAATTATGTTGCTGAATATACTGTTTCAACTGTTACCGTTGACAACGAAGAGACAAAGGGACGAATAATTGGGCGTGAAGGCAGAAACATAAGGACTTTTGAGAAAGAAACAGGAGTTGAGATTGAACTTGACGAAACCAATGTAATACGATTGTCATCTTTTGATTCAATCAGGCGTGAAATTGCCAGAAGATCTTTGGAGATACTCATAAAAGATACCAGAATCCAGCCTTCGAGAATTGAAGAAATTGTCCGGTCGGTTCGAACTCAAATGGACGATGTTCTTTTAGAGGAAGGGACAAAAATCTCAGAAGAGTGCGGTGTTTATAACTTGTCTTCAGAGCTTCTTAGACTAATTGGCAGATACAAATTTAGAACTTCGTACGGTCAGAACTTGGCTCTTCACACTATTGAAGAAACAAAGATGGGCGTGGCTATCGCCAATGAGCTTGGCGCGAATGTTGAAATAGTCAGATTGGGTTGCCTACTCCATGACATAGGAAAAGTAGTGACGGAAGAGGAGGGAACTCATGTTGAGGCAGGTGTTGCAACCCTTAAAAGGTTTGCTCTTCCAAAAGAGGTTATTGCATGTGTTGCCGAACATCACGAAGATAAACCGTTTTCTTCAATCGAATCAGTAGTTGTATGGACAGCTGATGCTATTTCTGGCTCAAGACCTGGAGCCCGCTATGAACCTCACGAAGAATATCTTAAAAGAATGACTAAGATTGAGGAAATTGCAGGAGGTTATACTGGAGTCGAAAATGCGATTGCGTTTCAAGCCGGTCGTGATGTTAGAGTAGTAGTAAAACCTGACGAAGTTGATGATGACAAATTAACAATTCTAGCTCACGAGATTGCAAAACGGCTTGAAAAAGAAGCCGAATATGCGGGCCAAATTAAAGTGACGGTAATTCGTGAAACCCGCGCTTCTGCTACCACCACAGCAAAATAAGACCCAGGACTTGACAAATCTAGTAGATTGATTTATCCTCCAACTAACTTAGATGACAAAAAAGCAACTGACAGAACTAGTCGCCAGGAAGGCCCACTTAACTAAAAAAGGAGCTTCAGAAGCAGTAGAGGTGTTTTTGGGAGAGATTGGAAGAATTCTTTCTAAGGGGGAAAAAGTTGTTTTGTCCGGTTTTGGAACATTTAGGGTAATCTCAATGAAAGGCAAAACAGTTAAGATTCCCAAGACCGATAAGATGGTTACTATTAAGGCGCATAGATCTCCAAGATTTACTCCAGGAAAGAAACTTAAAAGACAAGTCTCCAGGTAAAATTGTATACTTACAATTGATGGACAAAGCTATTGTCGTTGATCACCTGTCCAAAAACTTTTTGGTGACAGAAAGAAAAAAGGGTATTTTGGGATCAATCCGATCTTTTATGTCCCCACAAAAAAAGCTTGTTGAAGCCGTTCGTGATGTTTCTTTTACCATCAATAATGGAGAATTAGTAGGATTCATAGGTCCAAACGGCGCGGGAAAAACGACCACTTTAAAAGTTCTGTCGGGACTTCTTTATCCGTCAGGCGGTTTTACACAAGTTTTGGGCTTTGATCCCTGGGATAGGAAAACTGAATTTTTAAAAAGTATTGCTTTGGTTATGGGGCAAAAGAATCAGCTTTGGTGGGATCTTCCATCTGTGGAGTCGTTCGAACTGAATCGTGCAATTTACGAAATTCCCGACAAGGATTATAAAGAAAATTTGAATGAACTGGTTAAAATGCTTGATGTTGCTAATCTGCTCAATATTCAAGTAAGAAGACTCTCTTTAGGCCAGCGAATGAGGCTTGAGCTCATTGCCGCACTACTGCATAAACCCCGTGTACTTTTTTTGGACGAGCCGACAATAGGGCTTGATGTTTTGGGACAAAAAATAATGCGCGACTTTATCTATGATTATAACCGTCGATATGGGGCAACAATAATACTTACCTCGCACAATATGGATGATTTAGTAGACTTGGCAAAAAGAGTGATCGTAATAGATAAAGGCGAAATCCGTTTTAATGGGCCGTTTGAAAAGTTGGTGAAAAAATATGCCAATGATAAAATCATCAAAGTTTATTTTTCTAAAGCAGGCAATTTTAAAGATCTTGAAAAAATAGGTAATGTCAAAAGCCTTAATTTTCCGAGGGCTGTTATTTCAGTTTCCAGAGAAACCGCGGCTGTAGCGGCGGCAGAACTTCTTCAAAACTTTCCTGTAGCTGATTTGACTATAGAGGAAGAGTCCATCGAAGAAATAATAAGAGAAGTATTCAAGAGCAAAAATGAGTAAATACTTGACAGTATTTAGAATTTCTTTTCAGCAGGAGTTTGTCTATAGGCTCAACTTTGTAATGTGGCGCGTGCGAAACGTTTTGCAAGTTTTCTTAATTTTTTTTCTTTGGGACACGGTTTTTTCAAATCCAAATACGGTAATTTTTGGTTATGATCGCTCCAAGATCCTGACTTATGTGTTCGCGCTGATGATTGCAAAAGCTTTTGTTTTATCCTCTCGATCGGTAGATATTGCCGGTGAGGTTTCCCAAGGACTTCTTACAAATTATTTGGTTAGACCGGTAAATTATTTCAAATATTGGTTTGCAAGAGATCTTTCCAGCAAAGCCTTGAATTTAATTTTTGTAAGTCTAGAGGTAGGTGCCTTATTTATTATTCTTAAGCCTCCTTTTTTCTTCCAGACCAATTTGGCTCAATTAGGTTTAACAATTGTCTCGCTGTCAATTGCTATCTGTCTTTTTTTTCTTCTTTTGGCTGTTTTTAACTTATTTCCACTCTGGTATCCGGAACAAGCTTGGGGTGCGACCTTCTTACTTCTCATTTTTGTAGACTTTCTTGGCGGGGGCGTTTTTCCATTGGATATTTTGCCGCCTTTTTTGCAAAAAATAATCTACTTAACTCCTTTTCCTTACCTTCTTTTCACTCCAATTCAAATTTATTTGGGTAAGGTCGGATTAGTTGAGAGTTTAAAAGCAATAGGGATCTCTTTAGTTTGGCTTATCATTCTTATTCGAGTATTACAAGGAGTTTGGAAGGTCGGACTAAAAGTATATAGATCAGAAGGAAGATAGAAATGACAAAAGTTAAACGGATTTTATACTATCTAAAAATTTGGTGGATGATGAGCAAGAATTCATTTATCTCAGTGCTTTATACTAAAATTGCTCTAACTATTTTTTTAGTTGGTAAAGTTCTTAGATTTTTATTTTTTTTGATATTTATTTACTTTTTGCTGAAAGGCACAAATAATCTGGCAGGATATACTCTTAATCAAACGATATTTTTCTTTTTGACTTTTAATTTTGTTGATATAGTTTCCCAATTTCTGTTTAGAGAAGTTTATAGATTCCGGCCACTTTTAGTCTCCGGGGATTTTGATTTAGTTCTTATGAAACCTTTTAACGCACTTTTTAGGGTTTTGATGGGAGGAGCAGATGTTATAGATTTAATAACAATTCCCCCGTTAATTTTTGCCGTAATTTATGTAGGAAAACTTCTAAATCCCAATATACTAAATACCGTATACTATATACTGCTTTTAATAAACGGGCTTCTTATAGCAACAGCCTTCCATATAGCAGTTTTGGCTTTAGGAGTTATTACACTTGAGGTTGATCACACAATAATGATTTACAGGGATTTCGTAGCCTTGGGTAAGTTTCCGGTTGATATCTACCGTGAACCAGTCAGATCAATCCTGACCTACTTGATTCCGGTGGGATTGATGGTAACTTTACCAGCGAAGGCATTAATAGGTCTGGTTAGTCCGGTTGGAGTAATGTTGACTTTCACTTTTGGCATAGTAACAATTTTCATTGCAAAAAGATTTTGGAATTACGCTCTAAAGTTTTATACCAGCGCATCGAGCTGATATGCGAAAACTTAGATCTCACGAGCAGAAAAGAATCTTATTATTGGGAGAAAAATTGAGGGAAAATCCTAACACCATTCTCTTATCTATTCCTGTATTTATGTTCGGTGTTATCTTTTATTCTCTTTCGGGCAATAAAGAAGGAATTGCAGGATCTCTAGGCCACTGTGGTATCGCATTTAAAAATTATCACAAACATTTTTGGCAGAAGGATTTTTTGTTGAAGATCGGTTTTTGGCTTTTTAATAAGTCGGCAGATTATGCTACTGGAGAAGGTAAAGTTTCAACGGTTCTTCACGCAGGCCAAATTTCACTCTCTTTAGATAATCTAAATCTAGCTAGAAAAAAATACGAGGAGGCGTTAATGGTTTGTAAAAATCAAAAAGTAGATACAGGGATAGATGGTTATATTTTTGTTCACCTGGCTGTTTTAGATCTAAAAGAAAAAAAGTTAGACAAAGTCAAACTAAACTTGGACAAAGCGCTAAAAATTTTAAATATAAGGTTAGAAGAAAATCCTAAATCTTTATATCTACATATTTGGATGTCTCTTTTGGAACTGACTATGGGTGAGTATTACTTAACGGTAGGTGATAAAATGTTGGCTCGAGCTTGGGCTGAAAAAGCCCAAAATCGTACAGAAAAGTATGATCTTAAAGTCAGAAAACTTGACGTAAAGAGGTTACTCTCAAGAATTGGCAGATTAGGCCCATTTTATCTTTTACTGCTGGCTGCGATGGAGATTTGGGGGAAAAACCGGCTTCTTATTTTTGCGGGAATACTTTTGACTGCTTTTTGCAAAAATTGAGAAGCATCTAAAATCTCAAGGAGAACCGCTTTTCTTTTACTGGAAAAATGTACAATTATATCCCCTGTTTGTTCAGCATAATCAATTTTTTCGCGAGTTAGTTCGATGATCAAAACATCATCTTCTCTATTATATTGGAAGTTCATTTTAATTTGTTACTCCTCTTTCTCAGCCGGATAAAAAGTAATTATTTTCATTATATCACCATAAACTTTGTAAACAACTTGCAAGACATGAGTTTTGTCCAAAGATTTTGAGACAATTATTTTTCCGGGAATATTAGTTATGTCGAAATGTTCCGGTTTTGAAACTACTTGTTCTATTTTTCTTCTGGAAAAAACCAGATTATGCTTTTTCAAAATTAAAAATTTCCCCAAAGCATTTTTTGTATAGATTATCCTCATTAGTTTCTATAATATCAGATAAATGAATAAACTTTTGGTTATTTGCGGTCCGACAGCTGCAGGGAAAACCGTGCTTGCTCTTACTTTGGCGAAAAAATTGGCCCGTGGCCCAAGCACCTCTGATCCTAAGGGAGAGATAATTTCTGCCGATTCGAGGCAGATTTATAGAGGGATGGATATAGGCACGGGTAAAGATTTACCAGTAAATATCAAATATCAAATATCAAATATCAAATCTGATCACCAAAAAATAATTTTTTATGAAATGCAAGGAGTAAAGATTTGGGGATATGATTTGGTTGAGCCGACGCAAGAATTTAGTGTTTCTCAATATTCAAAAATTGCAAAAAGAATTATCAAAAATATTCAAAAAAGAGGAAAACTTCCGATTTTAGTTGGGGGAACAGGTTTTTATATAAAAGCTTTAGTTGATGGAATAGAAACTATAAACATTCCCCAAAATAGTGTGATTAGAAATTCATTGGCTAATAAAACTTCTAACGAGCTTTTTGAAATATTAGCAAATCTTGATCCAATAAAAGCTGCCTGCCTAAATATGTCTGATAAAAAAAATCCAAGAAGACTTGTTAGAGCGATAGAGGTTGCAACTGCGAGAGTGAAAGAGCGAGAGAGTAAAAGAGTTAAAGAAAAGAGATTAAACAGCGATTGTATGTTTATAGGGCTATCGGCCCCGCGAGAGGATTTGTACAAGAGAATTGACCAAAGAGTTGAAGAGAGGGTTAGGGCGGGAATAGAGGACGAAATTATAAAGCTTTTAAAAAAAGGTCTAACTTGGAAAAGTCAGTCAATGACGGCATTAGGATATAGAGAATGGAATGGCAGAGATAGAAAAACAGCCATTGATCAGTGGAAAAAGGATGAGCATGGTTACGCAAGAAGGCAGATTACATGGTTCAAAAAAGATAAGCGTATTAATTGGTTTAATATAACCCAAAAGGATTATCAAAAAAGGGTAGAATTGTTGGTCGAAAAATGGTATTATGGCTCTGGTGCCGAGAAAAATTGAGATATCCTACAAGACAATTATTTTCACAACACTTTTTTTAATATTTTTATGGTTTCTTTATTATATTAGGGATATTATTTTACTTTTTTTTGTTGCACTTCTGATTACAACAATATTAGATCCTTTGATATCCAAACTATCCAAATATAGAATCCCAAGAGCACTATCAACTTTAGTTGTTTACTTCGTATTTATAGGGACGGTTATTGAGGTTGTATCTTCAATAGTGCCTCCGCTTTTGGAACAGACTACCAGTTTTGCAAACAGTCTACCTAGATATATTTCGAACTTAGGAATTGCTCCAGTCTTGAGTGACCAAATCGGTAGAGAACTTTTATCTGTAATTAGTCTTCTTCCCTCACAAGCAGTAAAAGTGACTTTATCCCTGTTTTCGAACATTTTAAATATAATCACGGTGTTAATTCTGACTTTTTATCTTCTTTTGAGTCATCATAAGACAAGTGATCAATTGAAACTTTATTTAGGAGAAACGAGAGCATTAAAAATTAGCAAGCTTGTTGAAAAAGTTGAAAAAATACTTGGGTCCTGGGCAAGAGGAGAACTAATTTTAATGACCCTAGTCGGATTGGCCAATTTTATTGGTTTAATACTTTTAGGGATTCCTTTTGCGTTACCCTTAGCAATTCTGGCCGGTTTGCTTGAGATAGTTCCGTACATAGGACCAATTACTGCTGCAATACCCTCAGTTTTAATTGGTTTTGGAATTTCTCCAATCCTGGGTATGGCTGCCTTAGCATTAGCATTCCTAGTTCAGCAGCTGGAAAATTACGTCTTTGTACCTAAGGTTATGGAAAGGTCAGTAGGAGTGAGTCCGATTGTAACAATTCTTGCCTTAACAATAGGCTTCAGACTAGCTGGAGTTGTAGGTGTTTTAATCTCAGTTCCTGTTGTTTTGTTTCTACAAGTTATATTCAAGGAGTATTCACCTTCAGATAAAGCGTTGCTTTAGCTTGAATTTTTTGATAAAATTACGCTTGCTCTGGAGGAAGGGCAATCGCCCCGAGTGATCCCGCTTTGCGGGAGAATCGAGGGGAGGAAAGTCCAGGCAGCAAAAGGTAGGGTGCCCCGATTAAATTCGGGGATCTCGCCACAGGCGGGACTAGTTTAGAGCCACAGAGACTACAACTCAACCGAATACTCTAAAAGTATCTTGGATAGAGGGTGAAAAGAGGCAATCCTCCCCGCTGCAACCTCCGAATTGGGCAATGCCATATAGGCTTTAGGCACCTTTCCTAATTTGCCCAGAAGTTTGAGGGCTTAGATAGATGATTGCGAGAACAGAACCTGGCTTACTCTCTTCCAGAGCTATTTTAAAAAAGAAAAAATAACTTATGTTGGAGTCTTTTACCTTTTAATTATACAAAAGAGACCCTGAACATTCAGGAAATCTCTTTTGTATATAAGTTTATAGATTAGCTTATTTGTTTCCACCAATCTTAAACATTCTTGTGCCACAAACTTCACAAACTGCTTTTGTAGCATTCTTGCCATTCTTCATTTTATATGGCTCGTGATTTTTCCCTTCTCTTTTGGTGCGGCACTTTACGCAATACATCGACATTTATTATCACCTCCTCTCGACAGGGCAGAAATTATGAACGCACTAAGTATATCACTATTTCTAAGGCCAGAATAAATAGATCTAGGATCAAAGATCTAGCGATATCATTCTTGATTGACCTGACGGAGGTGATATTATCCGAAAAATTGGTATTTTCCTCAACGATTTTATTAACTTTTTCAGGCTCATTTGTGCTTGGAATTTGCCTCTTGACACCTTCTCCCTCCCAGTGAACTAAAAACTTATGTTTAGCTTCTTCTTTTTCTCTTCTGGTTCTTCTTTTTGCCATGTATAATTCATTATAATATTAGGACTGTGTTAATACAAAATGTCTTTCTGGTCTTATTTGGGGTTTGGCTAATAACTTTAAGTGTTTTATTTTATTGGCTATTTAGGCACTATGCAGATTTAACGAAAGACGTTAGTGGCAAAAACCTTAAACAAATTCTTGATAAAATATTATCTGCTGAAGAGAGAAATGCGGTAAACATTCGCGAGTTACAAAAAAATATCAAGAAAATTTATGAAAATGAGAAGTTTTTTATACAAAAAATAGGAATCGTACGCTTTAATCCTTTCAAAGAAACAGGGGGCGATCATAGCTTTTGCTTGGCAATATTGGACGGTAAAAACGACGGGTTTGTAATTACGGGATTACATACAAGAGAAAGAACAAGAATTTATGTAAAAGAAATCAAAAAAGGAATTCTAGATTCCGGGTTGTCAGATGAAGAAAAAAAGACCATAATTAAAGCTCTGAGAAGTAAAGTATGAAAAGTTTAATTAGTTCTAACAAATTAACAGCTGTCTTAGGCTTGATTGGGCTTTATCTCATTTCGTTGGGAATTTCATTCGCAGTTTTTTCATACCTCAAAAAACCCTTGGCAACCCAAAGTATTGTTGTAAATAAAAATACAGATACCGGCCAGACAAGAATTGATCCGAACGAACCAAAAACCGAAAGCTGTCCGATAAACGGCGGAAAGTTTACAAAAACCGAAGAAAATATTTGGCAAGCCAGAAGGCCGCTTACTGTAATGATTGAAAATCATGCTGATTCCCGTCCGGCATCGGGTTTAAGCTATGCTGATGTGGTTTACGAGGCGGTCGCAGAAGGGGGAATTACAAGATTCTTGGGGATTTTTTATTGTGGTGCAGCGGCACAGGATTTAAAGCTTGCACCGGTCAGGTCAGCTAGAATTTATTTTATCGAATGGGCATCAGAGTATGGCAAAAAACCGATTTTTATGCACGTTGGAGGAGCTAACAACTATAGCGGTAGTGGTGATACTGTAAAAGAGGTTAGAGCTTTGGAGACGCTGGAAAGTATAGGTTGGCGAGTTCCCAAGGGGAATGATTTTGATACTACTTATGACTCAGGCTTTCCTGTTTTTTGGCGTAATTATGAGCGCCTAAGCCATCCTGTAGCTACAGAACATACAATGACAGCATCATCTGACGAAGCTTATAAAGAAGCTGAAAAGAGAGGTTTTGGGGCAAAGGATCAAAAAGGAATTTCCTGGAATGAGAAGTTTGTTTCGTGGACTTTTTCCGATGATAAATTACAAAACGCTCCGATTTACTCAACTATTTCTTTCGAATTTTGGAAAAATAAACCCGAATATAATGTTGAATGGAAATACGACCCAAGCTCCAATAGTTATTTGAGATTTAACGGTGGTGTTCCCCATACGGATCTTTTAAATGATCTCCAATTGAAAGCCAAAAACGTTGTAATAATCAAGGTAAAAGAGAAGGGTCCAGTTGACAGGAACTTACATATGTTATATACCACAATTGGTCAAGGTGAGGCCTTAGTTTTTAAAAACGGGCAGTTTTTAAAGGCTACTTGGCAAAAAAGTTCAAGAGAAGCAAGAATAAAGTTTTTAGATGAAAAAGGCAAAGAGATCTCTTTTGTAGGAGGTAATATTTGGATAGAGGTTATTCCAAGCCAAAATGAAGTGACTTATCAATGAAGTTAACTCCTGCCTTGCCGGCAGGCAGGCCTGCCCCGATAAAATGGCTAATCTTTCAGACATAATTACATCAAAAGTGAGAGTAAAACTTTTAGAGTTGTACTTCTCGAATCCAAAAGAGATGTACCATGTAAGGGGGTTGGTACGGCAAGTTGGAGAAGAAATAAATGCTGTCAGACGTGATCTATTGCGCATGGAGTCGGCCGGAATCCTCAAAAAAGAAGTAAGGGGTAATAGAGTTTACTACTGGTTAAGAACTGATTACGGAATGTATGGTGAGTTGCTTTCTATGGCGGCAAAAACTACCGGTTTGGGCAAAGAAATCATTGGAAGCAAAAATAAAATTGGCAATCCTTCTTTTGTTATGTTTTCGGGAAAGTTCGCAAGGCGTAAACCTAGAAAGCGAGAAGACGAAGTTGATGTCCTGGTTGTAGGAGAAATAACTTTGCCGGAGTTGGCAACTCTTATTCGTACTGAAGAATCAAAAAGAGGTAAGGAAATAAACTATACGGTTATGAGTAGGGAAGAATTTGAATTCAGAAAGAAAAGGCGTGACCCGTTTCTTTTGGGAATTCTTTATGGAAGCCGTGTTATGATAATCGGTGATGAAGAGGATTTGGTTTCATAAATGCGATTCCCTAAGCCTGCCAAAAGAGTTTTTCTTATTTTTATTTTGACCCTGTTTGCGCTTTGGATTGATCTTCCGGCAAAAGTATCCTTAGGAGATAAAACAATAGGACATCCTGTCATAAAACAAAGAAGTTTGGATCTGGTTTTAGGTCTGGATCTGGCTGGGGGAAGTCATTTGGTTTTTGAAGCCGATACAACCCATCTAGCCAAAGAAAAAAAAGAGTTGGCACTCTCCGGAGTTCGCGATGTAATTGAACGAAGAGTTAATTTATTTGGTGTTTCTGAACCTAATGTTCAAGCAGCTTCTTTTGAGAATCACGATAGGGTGATAGTTGAGCTGCCGGGAATTAATGATACGAAACAAGCAGTTGACTTAATAGGCAAAACCGCTCAACTTGTTTTTGCAGAGGTTGATACTGCAACGAGTTCTGGAGGATTAATACCCACTAAATTGACAGGAGCGGATTTAGCGGATGCAAAAGTGGTTTTTGATAAAACTTCAGGTAAACCTTCCGTTTCCATCGAATTCTCAAAAGAAGGAGGTTTACTTTTTTCTGATCTTACGGAGAAAAATGTAGGTAAGCCTCTGGCAATACTTTTGGATAACAGCTTGGTTTCAGCCCCGACTGTTCAGGAAAAAATAAGCGGAGGATCGGCTCAAATAAGCGGTAATTTTAGTCTCGATGAAGCTAAGGCACTTGCGATTCAACTTAACGCTGGAGCGCTTCCAGTTTCTGTTAAATTAGTAGAGGAAAGGACGGTTGGTGCGACTTTAGGATCGGAATCGGTCGAAAAAAGTATTAAAGCGGGTATTGTGGGACTTCTGATGGTTCTTTTGTTTATGATTTTGGCTTATGGAAGACTTGGGATTGTTGCCGGAGTAGGTCTTTTGATTTTTGGGATCCTGACCCTGGCTCTATACAAAATTATTCCTGTTGTTTTAACTCTTCCCGGAATAGCTGGATTTTTGCTTTCAGTCGGTATGGCTGTTGACTCCAATATTCTTATTTTTGAACGATTTAAGGAAGAACGAATCCGAAGACCGGTTGTTGAAGCTCTTGAAATATCTTTTGGGAGAGCTTGGGACTCAATTCGCGATGCGAATATCGCTACACTTGTAACCGCATTTGTTTTAGCAAACCCGTTTGATTGGGCTTTTTTGAATACGTCAGGACCTGTTAGAGGGTTTGCAATAACATTGGCGTTAGGGATCGGGATAAGTTTATTTACAGGAATTGTAGTTTCAAGGAATTTGTTAAGACTTTTCATAAGAAAATGAACTGGATGCGTTATCGGCTAATTTATTTTTTGATTTCCTCAGTTGTTATTCTGGCAGGTGTTTTTAGCCTGATAAAATGGGGCCTTAAGTTTGGTGTTGACTTTAAAGGCGGAGCTCTTTTAGAATATAAAGTTTCAAAGAAGACTTCGACTGAAGAGTTAACCAAAAGAATCGGAAAAGAAAATATTAAAGTTACTTCAATTCAAAAAAGTGGAGAAAGTTCTTATCTTTTTAAACTCGGATCAATTACTCAGGAAGAAAAAGATAAAGTCAAAAGCATGGTCGAGAGTGTTTCCGGGGGAAAAGCTGAAGAATTACGCTTTGAGAATGTCGGCCCATCGATTGGACCTGAACTTATCAAAAAGACTATATATGCGCTGACGATCTCTGCATCGTGTATACTTTTATGGGTTGCTTATCAATTTAAAAGTATCAAGTTTGGTACTTCGGCAGTTTTAGCAATGTTTCATGACAGTTTAGTTGTAATAGGGAGTTACTCTCTTTTGGGCCACTTTTTTGGAGCTGAGGTGGATTTTCTTTTTGTTACAGCTCTTCTAACAATTTTGTCATTTTCGGTTCACGACACAATCGTTGTTTATGACAGGATTAGAGAGACTCAAAGAAAACAAGGAGGAGAAATTTATAACTTAGCCAATAAAGCAGCGACCGAAACGATGGTTAGATCTTTAAACAATTCTTTCACAATCATTTTCATGCTTGTGGCACTTGTTCTTTTGGGTGGAAGCACGATCAAATGGTTTGCTATAACGCTTTTGATTGGAACCATTTCCGGTACTTATTCTTCACCCTTCGTCGCCGTTCCAATCCTCGTCACCTGGGACGAGATTCAAGAAAAAATTAGAAAAAGAAGAGAAAAATAAATTTTCTATCTAATTACTAATCTCTTTGAGTCTTTGGAGTAATTTTGTCCTCTCATTTTCAATTTTTTTCTCAACGACTTCTTTAAAAAGTTTGTTTAGGATTTCACCAACCTTAGGTCCTGGACGGAGACGGAGGATTTTCATTATGTCATTGCCGTTAATTTTTAAATCCGCAACAGCGAATGGCTGTTTTTGAACTTCTATCAATCTTTTTTTGAATTCTTCCAGCCTCCAAGAGGTCTCGCTTGCTCCTCCGCCAAGTCTGTCTGCGACTCTCAAATCCAATATATCTTTAAGGTTTTGTTGACCGACATTTCTAATGAATCTTCTTACCGCTGAATCGGTCTGTCTTTCATCTACCGTAAACTGATGCCTTCTGACAAGGGTCACAAGCTTTATTTTCTGCTGATTCGAAAACTTCAGTCGATCAGCAATTCTTCGTGCAATAGCGGCACCTACTATCTCATGGTTATAAAAAGTAATCGTTCCATTTTCTAATTTTTTGAAAGTAACAGGTTTACCAATGTCATGAATCAGTGTTGCCAAGCGAACAATGGGATCTGCCGATTTGCAATATTTCAGAGATAACAAACTGTGAATGCCGACATCGTATATATGATGTCGGCCAGGCGATTTTTGTTCAACACCAAAAGTAGATTCCATCTCGGGTAAAACCTCTTTCATTAAGCCTGAATTTTTAAACATAACCACTCCTTCGTATGCAAATGGAGATGAAAGAATTTTAAAAAGCTCCTCTCTCACCCGTTCTTTGGCAATTTGATTAATTAAAGCCGCGTTCATTTTTATCGCTTCAAAAGTAGAGTCTTCAATAATAAACCCAAGTTGAGAAGCAATTCTTACAGCCCGCATCATACGAAGAGCATCCTCACTAAACCTTTCAGCAGGATTTCCAACAGCGCGGATAATTTTATTTTTTAGGTCTTCTTGTCCATTGAATGGATCAATTAACTTGAGTTTTGGTTTACCCTGAGCGATCCCGCCTTGGCGGGAGAGTCGAATGGCCAGCGCATTTATAGTAAAGTCCCGTCTTTTTAAATCCTCTTCCAGTGTTTTTCCCCAGACGACTTTGTCCGGGTGCCTTTTGTCAGTGTAACCGACTTCAGTTCTATAAGTTGTTATATCAAAAATTCCAAAACCGGTTTTACTTTCCAAACCGACAGTTCCAAATTTATTGTCATAGAATCCTTCAGGTTCAACTTTCAGGATTTCATCTGGCGTAGCATTTGTTGTAAAATCCCAATCATTGGAGATTTTTCCCATCGAAAGTTCTCTTACGGCTCCGCCTACAATATAAATTTCATAAGCTGCCTTATTAAATTTTCCAACTACATCTAACACTTCGTCTGGTATACTAAATTGCATAGTACTTGGCTCATTATACGACATATGAAGTGGGAAGTATTAAATAAAATTTCCAAGGGAAAGATTGTTGATGTTCTTCTTGAAAATAGAAATTTAAAGACACAAGAACAAAAAAGAGAGTTTTTTAAACCTACTCATCCTAACGATTTGGCTTTAGAAAAACTCGGTATTTCTAAAAACGAGGTAAAAAAAGCTGTCGAGAGAATTAAAAAAGCGATAAAAAATAATGAGAAAATCATCGTCTATGGAGATTATGATGCTGATGGGATTTGCGCTACAGCCATTTTATGGGAAACATTATATTCTTTGACCAAAAACGTTTTGCCTTATATTCCTGAGAGATTTAATGAAGGTTATGGACTTAATATCGAAAGTTTAAAAAAACTAAAAGAGGATTATCCGGATTTAGCTCTAGTTATTACTGTTGACCATGGAATTGTCGCTCATAAAAAAATAGATTTTGCAAAAGAATTAGGAATTGACGTGATTATTACTGACCATCATCAGCCAGAAAAAACTAAACCAAAAGCCTTCGCAATTATTCACACCACAAAAATTTCTGGTTCAGGTGTTGCCTGGATTTTCGCTAAGGAAATTAAAAAAAACAATCAGCTAGGTTTAGAGCTGGCTGCCATGGGAACTATCGCAGACCAGTTGACTTTAATTGGTCCAAACAGGTCTTTTGCCAAATATGGTCTTGAAGCGTTAAGAAACACCGAAAGATTAGGTTTACTTGCTTTATTTAGACAAGCTAGGCTTGATCCGCAAAACGTCGGAGCTTATGAAGTCGGATTTATTATTGCTCCAAGAATTAACGCCATGGGACGGATGAAACACGCCATAGAATCTCTAAGACTTCTTTGTACAAAAAGTAAAGAAAATGCCGAAAAACTGTCTTCTCACCTCAATAAAACTAATCTTGACAGACAAAAAGCTGTAGAAGAGATTGTAATTCACGCAAAAAATGCTGCCAATAAGTTGACAACAAAGGGAGTAATTGTTTTAGCTGATAAATCCTATCATGAGGGAGTAATAGGCCTTGCAGCCTCAAGATTAGTTGAAGAATTTCATCGTCCGGCAATCATCCTTTGCAAAAAAGGAGAAATTGCGAAAGCTTCAGCCCGTTCAATCCCGGGTTTTAATATTATCGAGACAATTAGAAAATTGGATGAATTTTTAATTGAAGGCGGCGGGCACCCGATGGCAGCAGGTTTCAGTATAGAAACCAAAAAGATTGAAATCTTTTCACAAAGACTTGAAGAAATTTCACTACCGCTTTTGACAGAGGATTTACTTACTAAAAAACTAAAAATTGACTTGGAAGTTGAGTTTAATCAAATGAATTCTGAGCTGGCAGAAAAAGTTTTAGACTTTGAACCGACTGGTTTGGGTAACCCCGCACCCACTTTTGTTACAAAAGGCGTTCAAGTGGTTGAGGCAAGATTAGTAGGGTCAGACGGAAAGCACCTGAAACTTAAACTTGCTTCGCGTCAAAGCGGGCTTCAAAGAGATTCTCGAGAGTTTGGTGCGATAGCTTTCAATATGGGGGAATATTTTACCCAACTTACGCCAAATATATTTATCGATATTGCCTATAACTTGGTTCTAAACGAATGGAATGGCAACAAAAATTTGGAATTAAAAATTAAAGATATAAAGATTAGTAGCTAACCAGTTATACACTTAGCTCATCGTAATTTTTTATTACTAACACAACTTCTTTAAATTTAATTTGTGGTTCTCCGACCTTTATCACGCTTGCTCCAGTTTTAACAGCAGCCTTTAGTCCTGATAAAGAATCTTCAAAAATAATAGTATTAACAGGTTTTGCTTTCAATCTATTCATAGCGGTAATGTAGGATTCTGGATCGGGTTTACTTTTGACAATATCTTCTGCGGTTATGAAAGTATCAAAGTAGGAATTGATTCCTGCGTTTCTTGCTATTGTTTCAACATATTCTTTTACCGTGGAAGTAACCAGGGCTGTTTTGAATTTATTTTTTATAAGTTCAGTAATAAATTGATGGAAGCCCTTAACAACATCTATTTGTGTGGTTTTTAAGAGTGTGTCCTTTTTAAGCTTTATTTCTTTAAGGATAGAATCTAATAGGATTTGATCATAAATAAGACCTTGTTTTTGGTAATATTCTGATATTGAGACCAGAGGTTTCCGCCCGGAAAAAATTTCTCCCCAATCATTAAGATTTAAATCGAGGTTAGCAATTGTTTTAAGTGCAGACTTATATGCTTCAAAATTAATTTTTTCGGTAAGGGTAACCGTCCCATCCATGTCGAAAAGAAAGGTATTTTTACCTAAAAATAGCTTTCTGTAAAGGGGCTTTATGAAATCGAATTTATTTGTTGTTGGCATAGTGTAGAAACTATGGTATAAAAATAACCTTCTTAGCGTGAGAGGTATTTTTATTCTCGAAGAGTTTGAGTCCTTCTTTAAATTTACTTAGCGGAAGAGTGTGGGTTATTATACTTCCAAAATCTATCTTACTGCCGTTTAATAATTTGAGTGCGGTTTTAATTTCTTTTTTTCCTTTAAAGCAGGCATAGGAATTTGAACCGACTAGGTTAATTTCTTTAAAAAATAAAGATCTAGCGTTTAGATGTAGCAAGAATCCGTTTGGGTAAACCCCTAAAACAATAACTTTTCCCTTTATTCTGACAAGCTCTATAGCTAAGTTAAGAGTTTCACTGTTCCTTCTCCCTACTGCTTCAATTACTAAATCAAAACTTCCCTTATGTTTCAAAATTCGTTTTCGTAAAGTTTTCTTCCCGACAAGGAATACACTTTTTGCCTTATGATATAGGGCTAACTTCATGCAGGTCATACCTACAGAGCCGTCACCAACGATTGCTATCTTTTTATTTGAGAATCCACCCGCAAGGTTCATACAATGTACACATACTGAAATTACGTCTAAAAGAGAGCCAGATGTATATGTTATTTTGGGATTTAGTTTATGAGCGTTTTGGGCAGGAACAACTATATATTCCGCGAATCCACCATTTATATTTTTACCTAGGGCTTTGATGTTCAGACAAAATTGGTAATTGCCCGATTTACAGAAGTGGCAATTATTACAATTTATTATCGGCTCTACAGCTACCCTGTCTCCAACTTTTATATGTTTAACATTTTCGCCTACCTTTATAACTTCTCCTGCTATTTCGTGGCCAAGGACAGGGTGGATATTTATTTCTCTTTTCAAAATTTTGTGAATTCTCTGAACATCACTGCCGCAAAGTCCAGTGGCTTTGACTTTTATCATTACATCGTAGGTAGATACCAAATGGGGATCAGGAATTTCTTTGAGCTGAATTTTTCTTGATATGATGATAGCTTTCATTCCCGATTCATAAATACTTACTTAGCGATCTCGTCCTTCCGGAGGTTGCTTTGATGAATTCATATAATTTATCTATAGGTCTGCCGCTTTTTATCTCTCTTTTTGCCTTATAGTAACCATCTTCAAGACCCTCTGCTTTTTCAGCTAAGTATAATAATGTGCCAGCATTTACCGCTACAATATCCTCACGAGCCGGCTCACCCTTACCAGCAAGTACGTCAACGCCCAGTTTGATATTTTGCTCTACGCTACTCCCGGGTTTTATCGAACCTCTTCCATATCTAGGTAGATCTAGTATCTCTGATGGTTGGACATGTATTAATTGACCAACAACTCCATCTCTTATGCCGATAATTGAAGTTGTGCCAAAAATACCTATTTCATCTAGGAAATGAACACCGTCATCGGTTGTTGAAACGGTCATTGCGTTTTTATAATTAAACCTTTGCATTACTTTTATTGATAATTCGACATTAGGGTGGGCTAGCCCATAAAGCATGTTAGAGGGCCTGAAGGGTAAGATCATAGCTGCCAAACCGAAGCTTAATACATGTGGAGCATAGAATAAACCACCATAATGGCTGTTAAAGTTAGGAATTCGATTTTCAATTTTATAAAAACCCAGACCTGTCTTTTTCATTACAGAGGTCATTATCTTTGAGTCTAAGTCAGTATTTGCTCCTACTAGCTCGATGAATTCAGCAGACCCAGTTACAGAGGACGTAGAACTTGAGCAAGGTTTTGCAATATATACCCCCAACGAGGCTGCAACAATTCCAGCACAGGAAGATACGTTCATGGTTTTAATACCCTTTTTTCCACTTCCCGCCAGACCAATTACCTTGTTATTTTTTCCCTCCATGTGGATTTCACTCAAGGATCGAGGTGTATAGCCGTCTAGTGAAAAAGCTGCGCGTATAAATCCGGTTACCTCCTCCACAGTTGGACCTTTAGCCATGACACCATTGAGTAAAACACCCATAAAAATGTTCTTTTCTCCACTTTCATAGCTTTTTCCCGGCTCCATAAGCAATACTTGTTGGAAAGCAGCGTACGCCAATTCTTCCGATAAATTGTGGCCCACATTAATTAGGTAAATAGCTTCGTGTAGTTGGTTGTGGATATCTAGAGTTTTTGTAAATCTTGTCTTTAATGCCATAGTTTAAAAATATCGATTAATTTTTCTACATAAATTTCCTTATAATTAAACCACTTTTTGCTTTTTAACTTACATTCTTGATATATTTTTTGTAATTCACTTAGGTTGTAATTTCCTATATGAGACATCATTTGAAAAACGACGTTGCTCTCTGGCATTTTATAAACTCCTTCTCCTTCCATAATTCTTTTATAAATTTGTGCTTTGGACATTTCAACACTTATGGTAGAGTCTGGAAAACTCTTTGACATTTTTGGATGATTATTGAACCCCTTTATGATAGGTGAGTAAATTGCTCCAATAAAACCGGTTTTCATAATTTCTCCCTTTTTCATTTTTTGTAAAGTTTTTTGTGCAAAATCAACATAAAGGTGTTCGTCAATTCCTAACATTACTAAAACATCTTCGTAATCTTCTGAAATTATTAGGTCGATGAAGTCAGCTGTCATTAAAGCTAGAGATAGTTTTCTTCGGAAGTTCATATGTTTATCCACCTTTCCATGACTTACATAGTATTCATGAAGTTCTTCTTCAGAACTGTCAAATTCTGAATCTACCATATATTTTCCGGAAAGATACATTGTTCTGAGGACATTAAAGGCATCGTATTGACTTCTAATAATAGATCCTTTATTTGTTTCGAATCCCAATTTAAGAATAAAGTCTTTATACTTTTTGGCCAGTTCTAGAGTTTTTAAAAGTGGTATATTTTTCCCATTGTAGGCATCTAAATCACCTAATACCATTTGTACTTTTACGCCACCCTTTTGCATGGTTATAGCGTTAAAAATTTGAGTGAGAGTTCCCATGTGTGGTATCCCAGATAGTCCAATTCCTGTTGAAACGATTACCTTTTTACCTTTTTTATAATCTGATGAGAACTTATCTGCACCATTGTGACAAAGCCATCTAGTTCTCAATTGTTCTTTTTTTAACTTACCTAAGTTAAAGTTTATCTTTTCCCCGAATAAAGGATTATACCCGAATTCAAGTATTAGCTTTTTGTAGTACTTTTGATTAAAAGCAAAATTCATTTGTTTCCTTTTAACATAAATAACCTCCTTTTCTGGAGGAGGTTATGGTTTCTTTTTAATATTTTGGGATTATTACACCAAAACCTCGACGCCCCAAATAATAAGGCGAACAAAGAGTTTAGTGTAAATATGGTCAATTTGATTCACAACCCTAGAATTTTACAGGGTTTTATTTCTTCTTGTCAAGATCAAAACGGACAACTACAATACAAGTACAATTTAATAAAGAAATGGTTAGAACTTTGGTTTTGGAAAGTATTGAAAAAATCGGTAAAAAAGTAAAGCTTGCGGGGTGGGTGAAGACGGTTAGGGATCATGGAAAAATTACTTTTATCGACCTTCGTGACAGAAGCGGGGTGATTCAGTGTGTTGGACAAAACTTACCCAAGGTGAGTGTTGAAAGTGTTGTTGAAGTAGAAGGTTTAATTAAAGAAAGACCGGTTAAACTTATTAATCCCAAGATCGAGACAGGTAAAATCGAAATTCAAATTGAAAGTTTAAAAATTTTATCTTTTGCTCAAGAGTTACCCTTTGATATGGGGAAGGAGGATTTGGATCTGGAACTTTCCACATTATTGGATTTTAGGCCTCTTACCTTAAGAAATCCCAAGGTTAACGCTATTTTCAAAGTGCAGGAGGTGGTTATAGATTCATTTAGAAAAGCAATGAAGGCAAAAGATTTTTTTGAATTCCAATCTCCTGTTTTTATTCCCGAAGTTGCGGAGGGGGGCGCAGAAGTTTTTAAAGTACCCTACTTCGGCCATGAAGTCTATCTATCCCAAAGCCCGCAGCTTTATAAACAGATCTTAGTAGGGGCTTATGAAAGAGTATTTACTGTAAATGAAACCCTAAGAGCAGAGCCTTCAATGACAACGAGGCACTTAACCGAGGTAACCACCTTAGATGCAGAGTTTGGTTTTATTGATTCATGGATGGACGTTAAAGAAATGGCCGAATATACGATCAAATATATGCTAAAAGCCGTTGAAAAAGAATGTAGCGATATTCTTAAAGAATTTGGAACTACAATTCCAAAATTTACTGAAAATATTCCAATGATTAAACTCCGCGAGGCTCAGGAAATAATTTATAAAAGAACAGGAAGGGACAATAGAAAAGAACCGGATCTGGAGCCTGAAGACGAAAGGGAAATTTGCAGATGGTCGTTAGAGGAAAAGGACAACGATCTTATTTTTATTTCCCACTATCCAGTCAAGAAAAGACCATTTTATACTTATCCTGATCCTGATGATCCCGAATATACAATGAGTTTTGACTTGCTTGGAAGAGGGACGGAATGGATGACCGGTGGGAGAAGAATCAACGACTATAAATTTCTTTTGAAGATGGCAAAGGAAAGAAATGTTGATCCTAAAAAATTGGACCTTTATCTTCAGGCATTTAAATTCGGTATGCCTCCTGAAGGCGGTTACTCTTTCGGTTCAGAGCGGATTACTATGCATATCCTGGGACTAAAAAACATTCGTGAAGCCTCTCTTTTTCCCAGAGATATGGAGAGAGTTGATGTCAGACTCTCAACCTTAAAAAATGACCAAGTTTCGAGAGTTTCCAAAGATAAAAGGAAAGGTCGAAAGTAGTTAAAATGTTAAACTAGGATAATATGACTGATTCAAAAAAACACGAAGTTTTAGTAAAAAAAGAGCTAACTCGCATATTGCGAGTAATAAGAGAACGTTATCAACCCTTAAAAGTTATACTTTATGGTTCAACAGTTACTGGACAAATAAACGAATGGAGCGATATAGACCTGGTGGTTATTAAAAATACTAAAAGGCGTTTCTATGATCGCATTGGAGAGGTTGTAAAACTTGTTAAACCGAGAGAGTCGCTTGACGTGTTAGTTTATACCCCCGAAGAATACGCTCGTTTAACTAAAGAAAGCTGGTTTGTGGGTGAGGAAGTCACTAAAAAAGGAAAGGTAATTTATGCAGTATAAAATTACATCGGAAATTATTACCAAATAATTTATGTTAAAAGTAAGTGTAATTATTCCGACCTACAACAGAAAAGAAGTTCTCAAAAAAGCTGTCCAGAGCGTCTTAGACCAAACATTCGGGAATTTTGAACTTATTATTGTTGATGATGGATCAACAGACGGGACCGAAGAAAATTTAAGAGGGTTTCTTGAAAATCATAAAAAACTGTTTTACTTTAAACAGGAAAACAAGGGTGTAAGCGCTGCGAGAAATTTGGGTATTTCCAAGTCCAGTGGTGAATATCTTTCATTTTTAGACAGCGATAATACATATCACTCAAAGTTTTTGGAGGTAATGACTGGAGTTTTAGATGAAAATAATGAGATGGTTATGGCTTACAGCTCACAAAATTTATTTCTGGTTTCCCCGGATGATGAAAGGCATTTAAAAGTTATTGCTAGAAAAGTGAGGTCTGTTGAGTACAATCCTATTAAACTTCTTCGTACAAACTATATAGATGTGAATGCTGTTTTGATTAGAAAAAGTATTTTAGATGAGATAGGTTTTTTTGATGAATCCCTCAAGAGTTTAGAGGATTGGGATCTTTTTGTACGTATGGCAATTAGACATCCTTTCAAAATAGTGCAAGTAGACCAAGTTTTGGGCGATTATTATTATCCGGAAAATTTTGATACGATCACAAATAAAGTTCTTTCAAAAAACGCAATCAGAACTTATATGGGTAAACCATCAACTGATGAATCTACACAAAAGATTTTGAAAAATATCGAAAGATATCTTTCCGAAAGTAAAAACTGATTTTTCCCCTTGTAATTTTACCTCATACAATCTAAATTCTAGATTGTTTCATGAAACTTCGAAGTTTTCCTAAAAATATTTTTTATTTATGGACTGCCCTTTCAGCCTTTGTTGTGACCGGAAGTTTAGTAATTTTAACCAAACATCCCAAGGAGATTAGAAAACAAAATATTCCCCAAAAATATCTGTCTTTCTCCGATTTACCAATGTTAAGCGGAAATACTCCCGAGCCTATTATGTCTGCCGAGGCAGCGTTAGCCGTCGATATAACTTCCGGAGAAGTTTTATTTGAAAAATCTCCCGATGAGCCTTTGCTTCCTGCTTCGACTACAAAAATTATTACAGCCTTAGTTGCAATGGACTATTATTCCGATGATATGATTTTGCAAGTCGGTAAGATAAAGATTGAAGGGCAAAAAATGGGACTTCTGGAGGGAGAACGAATTAGAGTCAGGGATCTTCTGGACGGGCTTTTAATTTATTCGGCGAATGATGCAGCTGAAGTCTTAGCACAAAATTTTCCAGGAGGAAGAGACTTTTTTATTTATTCGATGAATCTGAAGGCTAGACAGCTTCATTTAGATAACTCCAGTTTCAACAATCCCGTGGGTCTTGATGATGACGGACAGATGATGAGTGCCAGGGATTTGGTTAAAGCCTCGAATTTTGCAATCAAAAACTCTGAATTTGCAAGTATTGTTGCAACCAAGGAAAAGACGGTCAAAAGTGTAGACGGTAAAATTGCTCACAAATTGGTAAACCTGAATAAATTAGTAAAAGACGTTGAAGGAGTGTTGGGTGTTAAAACAGGATGGACCGAGAATGCAAAAGAAAATCTCGTAACTTATATTGATCGAAATAATAAAAAGGTTATGATTGCCCTTTTGGGGAGTGAAGATAGATTTAGTGAAACAAAGCAGTTGATAAACTGGATATTTTCAAATTATCAGTGGGGGCAGTAGGTTTACTTTTTTTCCTCTCCATAGTAATCTCTTGATATGGCCGGCACGTAGGCAAAAAAGTTTCTATCCCCTTCAAAAACGAATATTGGTTGGTAAAAGCTTTCGGGTATACCGGAGTCGTAATATGCGAGATAAATTTTTCTTATCGTAACTTTTCCGTCTGAATTTTCACCAAGGTTTGCGATATAGGCATTTCCGCCAGTCAACTCATCAACTGCTTTTTGGGTTATTATGATAGGGTAAGTCGCAGACTTGCTTTCATCGATAGAAAAATAGTGATATTGTCCTGCAAATACTTTCTTTCCGGCTTCAGGCGATCCGCTAACTAGAAACCAAACATTTGCCTGATCAGGATTATTTCCAATATTGGGCAGATTGTTATAATCTTTTCTGTAGAGATTAACTTTTATAAATTGAGCTTCGGACAATGAGTTAGCTGTTTTTAATTTTTGATCCTCAAGTACTAAGAATTCATGCACGGCAGGCCCGGATAAGTCTGGGAGTAATAATCCGGCTCCAGCAAGGAATTCTTTAACACGACTGATAGCGACTTCCGGAGGAAGAGGGCGGAATGTAAGAATTGATCGGTCTGCGGCCAAATCATAACTTATTGAGAAGGTTAAGTTTACCGTGTTTAATTCGAGGGTAGACGGTAAACTTTGATGCTTGAAAAGAAGGACTGTAGGCGAGAGCTCAATAGGTTCGTTGGTAAACCCGAGACTTGCGGCTTTTTTCCTCGCGTTGGTTGCGCTAAAAAGGTTCGGTGAACTAGAAGGCATAAAATAGATTTTTGCCTGTTCTCCCAGTTTGGGCAGGTTTCCGGTAGGAGTCTCAATCTTGTATTCAAAATTCGGAAGGTCCTTATTTTCAGGAAACGCCAACTTCGGGAGTTTCCCAAATAATAGTGTTGGAGCAGGAGGCGGTGTAGGGTGGCTTTTTATGTAAAGTTTTTGGGCAAATGAAAAAACAATCCTGAAAATTATGAAGGCAATTAGAAAAATGACAGAGTAGCGGATAACTCTTCTGGTTGTTATTGCAACTGTAGTCAAGGAGGCAACCATATCACTTTGAGTATAGACTTAACAGATGCTAGAATTCAAATATGGTTCGAACACGTTTTGCTCCTTCTCCGACCGGACTTTTGCACATTGGAGGCTTAAGAACGGCTCTATATGCTTATGCATTAGCAAAGAAAAGCGGTGGAGATTTCATACTAAGAATTGAAGATACTGACCAAAAAAGAGAAGTGAAGGGCGCAGTTAAAGCTTTGCAAGAAACTCTTACCAAATTCGGAATTGACTGGAACGAATTTTATATCCAGTCGGAAAGGCTTAAAACCGGGATTTATGAAAAAGCAGCCCAAATATTAATTAAGAATGGCCATGCCTTTTATTGTCAATGTAAAGCCCGTAATGCAGACGAAGAAGGTTACTCATCTAACTTGCGAGACGTTTGCCGTAATAAAAAATTAACTTCGGGCGCAATAAAATTGAAAGTTCCTGAAGGGCAGGAGCTTTCATACTTCGATTTTGTGCATAAGAAAAAAATTTATTGGAATACTGATACTGTTTATGACGCAACTCTTCTTAAATCGGATGGTTTTCCGACGTACCATCTGGGAGCTATGGTGGATGATTTGGATATGAAAATAACCCATATTTTAAGAGGTCACGATTGGCTTCCCAGCACTCCGATTCATTTGCTGATATTTGATTTTTTGGGAGGGAAAAGGCCTGAAATTGGGCATCTAACTGATATATTATCAGCTGTAACCGGCAAGAAACTTTCAAAAAGGAGAGACTCTGTTTTTTGTGAACAATACCTAAAAGACGGCATATTGCCGGAGGCTCTTTTAAATTTTGTAATGCTTCTGGGCTGGGCTCCCAAAGATAACAGGGAATTTTTCAACCTTAGGCAGTTTGTCGACAACTTTAACATTGAAGGTTTTCAGCAAGCAAATCCGAGATTTTTAATAGATAAAATGCTCTGGTTTAACGGATTTTATATAAGACAGAAAACTTCTGAAGAGCTTTATGATTTATTTAAGCCGTTTTTACCGGAAAAAGCAGAACAAAGTTTAGTCTATGAGATTATTCCTTTGATCAAAGAAAGGATAAAAAAGCTTTCGGATTTCACTAGCTTGGCTGGGTTTTTCTTTGAAAAACCCAAGGTTGACAAAAACCTTTTTGCAAAAGATTATAAAATTCACTTAAAAAAAGCCATCGAGGCGTTTATGGCAATGAGGGGGTGGAGTAATGAGGCAATAAATAAAGAACTTCTCGAAGTAATAAAAGACAATGGCTTTAAAACCGGCGACTTTTTTATGACCCTGCGAATTGCTATTACCGGAAGCAAATTTACTCCTCCTATTAATGAGTCAATGGTGATACTTGGGAAAGATGAAACTTTGGACAGGTTGAAAAATTTATAAATGTCAAAAACTGCCCCTAAAATTGAGTTCGAGGGTTTAAGAAGTAAGCTCAAGCTAAAAAAGCTTGAGGCCCAAAACTTATTTGTCGAAAAGTATCCGCAAGCGTTTGATGTAAGTAATCTTCGAAGACGTTCATCGCAACTTCTAGGCGCAGGAATTCTTACAGGAACATTATTTCTGGCCATACCAAATGTTGACTTAAAGTCCTTACCTCCTCCAAACCAAGAGGTTAAGAATGTAGAAATTTCCAGTTTGACTAAATCTTTATCTGGAATATTGCCGGATAGAGTAAGACCTTTAACACACGATGAGGAAAAGAAAGTTGAACAAATACTTCAAAATAATCTTAATATTAAAGCTAAAGCAACTCTTGAAGGTGAACATTTAAATACAACTTATGGCATTATCGGAGCCGAACAACACCTGGCACGTTTTCCAGGGGATTCAACTAACTATCATGGTCAAGGAATAATCTTACGGGAGGGAATGGCTCCCGGACTCGGTGCATGGGGGTATTTTGCATCATCTAAAGAAAAACTTACCCAAGATTTGGAAGAAAAGGAAAAATGGTATGCGGTGGTTCAAACTCTTTATCTTGAAAGTTGGAATAGAAGGTTTCCATATTTGAGAGATTGGTATAAATATAGAAAGGTTTTAATAGTAAACACCAAAAATGGTAATGCAGTTGTGGCCGACGTCGCGGACTCAGGTCCGGCAGCATGGACAGGCAAACATTTCGGCGGAAGCCCGGAGGTTATGCAATATCTAGGAGGAGAACGATACAAAAAGGGATCGGTTTTAGTTTTCTTTGTTGACGATCCTGAAAATAAAATCCCTCTGGGTCCGGTGTATTATAATTACAAGGAAATATGAGTAAAATTTTTTACGATCATTTAGTAGATCTCGAAAAAACCGAAAAAGAGATCAGAAAAATAGCCAAAACTAGCGAAGAGCGGGAAGAATTGTGGCAGTTGGTCGACGAACTTCTTCACCACAAAGTTGTGGGTTGTATCTTGGATAACCTTCCAAGTAAGCATCACAAAAATTTTTTAACCAGGCTTGATGAAAGTCCATATGACGAGGCTATTTTAGATTATTTGAATGAAAAAATAGAAGACGATATTAGAGTCTTGATTAAAAAACAAATCAATGATTTCGAAAGTGAATTTCTTGGATTAATCTATCCAAAGCAAAGGGAATATTAGCCGACCTGCTTCTTGTTTTTGGAGTAGATGAATGATATATTATCTAAGTTCATGAAGGTGGTGAGTAAAAGATGACAAGACTTTTTGTAGGCAATTTGCCTTATACTGTTACGACCCAGGATATAACTGATATGTTTACGCCCCTTGTAAAAATATCTTCGGTTAACCTGATTACTGATAAGTTTACGGGCAGGAGCAAAGGATTTGCTTTTGTAGATGTGGACGACGATAAAGAAGCGCAAAATGCAATTGAAAAATTAAATAATTCCGTAGTTCAAGACAGGAATATAGTTGTTTCGGTTGCGAAACCGCGGGAAGAAAGACCGGCAGGCCCAAGTTACGGAGGAGGTTTTAGGAACGACAGAAGGGGAGGGGGAGATAGGAGAGATTTCAGGCGAGGAGACAATAGATCTCGAAGATAATCTTTACTTTACTTTTTGAGGTTTTTCTTCTTTTTTCCAAGATAATATTTGTCATAAAGAAGATAGATAATTGGAAGTATTCCTGCTGAGTTAACAATCAGTAGGAATACAAACCAGTATTTTTGTCCTTTCCTTGCTGATTTCCACAGAGTAATTCCTTTTAAGACTATTTCCCAAACGGACAAGATTATAATGACAGGTGTACTTATTTGGCCAATGTCATTAAGATTCATTAAAATAACTCTAACATAAATGATAAAGGTAACTCAACTAACAAAAAAATTTAAAACTCACGGTGGTGAGTTTACAGCCGTTGACAATATGAAGCCAGAAAATCCTTCGGTTTTAGGAATAATAACAGCAAGTTTATTAGTCCTCGGCAGCTACCTATTTTCCAAAATACAGATATAACAGCATAGCTGATATGTTTACTTTGGTGTGCATTATAATGGACAAATTTTTAATCCTCACTAAAGGCGGAGAGCCTTTTGCTGAACTTAGAGCGCTTCCTGAATTTAAAAAAAAGCTCATTATGCACTCTGCTGGTTCATGGAAAGGTACTGATTTAGACAACGACAAACTCTGGACAAAAGTTTTTAAAAAGAAATCAAGACAAGCCTCTCCTTGAGAGAATCCCGAATCTTCAGATTTTCTCTAATTACAGAAACTAATGAAACTATTTATGTTCTGTTAATAAAGAAGTAAAGTATATTGTGAGACTTCAAAAGGAGAAGATAATTATTTGGCTCACTGCGATTACAGGAATTGTTTTGGTTTCTATTCTTATCGGTTATATCCGTTTTAGAAAAACTGATACTGTTCGTAAAAATGAAGAATTGACACTCATAGTTACGCCGACAGCCTATGTATCTCCTGTACCAACATTAGAACCATCAACTGACATCAATGTTCTTCTTTTAGGTTATGGAGGAGAAGGGCATGATGGAGGAAGCCTGACTGACTCAATTACTCTGGCAGATATTAATCCCAAACGAAGTGTCGTAACTCTAATTTCTATTCCCCGCGATTTATGGGTTAATAACAATAAAGTAAACGAAGCCTATACTCAAATTAACGGCGCACAGGCAGCAAAAAAGGCAGTTAGCGAAGTAACCAACCTGCAGGTTAAATATTATGCCTCAGTTGATTTCGGAGGATTTACGGGAATAATTGATATTTTGGGAGGAATAAGCGTCAATGTTGCCCATACTTTCGATGATTATTTTTATCCGGTTAAAGGCAAAGAAAGTGGAACTTGCGGCAAAAGCCCAGAAGATCTTAAAGCAATTAATGCAACAATGTCAGGTTTTTTGCTGGAGAAGGAGTTTACATGCAGGTACGAACACATTCATTTTGATAAAGGAATTCAAAACATGAATGGCGAAACTACTCTTAAGTTTGTCCGTTCGCGCCATTCTGAACAATTCGGCACTGACTTTGCCAGATCTGAAAGGCAACGTGCGGTTTTAATTGGCCTAAAAGATAAACTAATATCTTTAGGTGTTGTTCAGAAAATAGATCCTTTGTTTCAGAAACTTAAAAGTTCGTTCAAAACAGATATAGATTTGGATGCCGTAAAAAGTTTTTTGAGTTCACATCCGGACGTCTCAAAGTTTGAAGTAAGACATATTTATTTAAACGAAAATAATGTTTTAAAATCAAGTGTTGGCCCGCAAGATCAGTATATTTTGGTTCCAAAGGCAGGAGATAATAACTGGTCTGAAGTTCAGAAATATATCAAGGATAATTTGAAGTAGCTTTCTCATCCCTATCGTTCATTTCGTAAAGAGCGACGATAAACAGCGATTCACTCCAGCCGAGGGGAGTATTGTCGTTATACTCGGGAGAATTTGAGAAATAAAGTTCGGGTAAGCCTTCCGGAGTATCTTCCGCAATTAAGTCTTTTATGAGTTCTTGCGCCTTTTCCTTGTTACCCATTTTTTCATAAATTATCGCAAGCCAGGAAAGACCAAAAGTCCACTCAGCTTCTTCACTGACACCGTCTTTATTTCGGTTGTAATAGCGATCTCCTTTATAGCGGATTAGTCCGCGTTCCCGCTTCAAATGATACTCAACGTTAGTTAATATTTGATCACGTTGTTCGCTGTCTACAATGTTATATGGCCAGATTAAAGAAAGTTGGGAAAGATCAACAAATTTGCTTTCGGATTCTCTGGGAAGAATTTGATTTAGAGTTTTTTCTCCTTCGTGGATTAGTCTCACCGGCACTTCTATAAACGGAAGTTTTGAAACAGACTTTAGGCCCGCGACACATGCACCAAGCGAAGATGAGTGAAGTTCTTCTTTCTCTTCCCACATTCCCGAGTCACGGTCTTGCCAATACTCAATTGAATCAAGATACTTGACAAGTTTGTTGACTATTCGCTCCTGATCGAGAGATTTAATGATCGATCTTTTTTGATTGATCTCAAGTTCTCCAAGCCTGAAAAGTATACAGCCCACAGCGTCATTTTGCTTGTTACCCCAAGCATCCCAAAATTCGTCGAATGTTTCGGGATGGAAACGAGCATGAATGTATTGATAAGCCTCTGTCGGCTTGTTTTTAATGGCCCAGTCGATTTTATGCTCGTGCTTAAGTAAAGTTTCAAGAATTGCTTTGTAAGTTGTCTCAACTGTTTTCCAGTCGCCAATTACCTCAAAGGCAAGCGTTTCATAAAAATTATCTCTGAGCCAGGATTTATTATATCCTGTAGAACTGTCTTTCTTGGAAGCCGCAAAAAGTCCTGTTTTATAACGCAGACTTTTAAGAATTTGCAGGTGCCTTTTAATAAGCTCTTTATAAGTAAGTCTCGCCATGCTAATTTATTATATATCGTTATGAAAATTAGAGGAGTGATTGCCTTATCTAGGTGGAAGGAACATGTTTGGTTTGTGTTGCCACTAACCCTTCTGGGTTTTCTTTTAGCCTGGAGGACGGGAATTAAAAGGCTCGATTTTAAAATTTTGGGAGTTGTTCTGGCAAATCTTTTGGCTGTTTCATATGCCTTCATGATAAATGACGTAGAAGATGCGGATGACGACCTTTTTTTAAAAGAAAAATCTATCAGGAATCCAGTTTCAAATGGGCTGATTAGCAAAACTTTCGGCTACATAGTCTCTTTTTTTGTAGCTTTAGCGGCATTTTCAATATTTATAATTCTAGGTAAACCGGTTCTTTGGTGGGGTGTTGGACTTCTTCTTATTTCCTATTTTTACTCGGCAAGACCGGTCCGTTTGAAATCTTGGCCTTTTGTGGATTTGGTATCACATTCTCTGATGCTTGGAGGACTTTTAATTTTGACCGCATACTCGGCTTACTTAACTTCTGTCGGAAAAGCTTGGTATATTATTGCTGCAGCAATATTTTTTTCAATCTACGGTCAAATTTATAACCAATTGAGGGACTTAGATGCCGATAAAAAATCCAAACTTAAAAATACAACTATCTTTTTGGGAAAAGAGAAGTCGCGCTATCTTTCGTACCTGTCTTTATTTTTGGGAATAAGCTGCCTGCTTATTTCTCTTTTTAAAGGACTTTTTCCGCTTTGGCTGATCCCCATACTACTAATAAGTGTCTTATTAAGTTTTATGTTTAAAAAAGATAAAGATTTTAGAGGAGCCAGTTTTGTGGATCCTACCGGAGAATATCAACTTAGCGGTTACATAATCATGAATGCTGTAATTTTTAGCTGGTTTCTAGTTTCCGTTCTAATATAGATTGTGGAGTCAATTTTGACCCCTTTTATAATTCTATTGTTCTTCAAAGATCAACTTGAAACTTTGTTGAAGCTTTTGGAATCGTAGAGAACTATTGCCAACTAAATACTGGGACTTTGATGGTTTCTTGAATCTTTATTTTTGATTGAATTTGTTTTTCTACCAGTCGGTCAAGCCTTTTTGAAATTTCTTCACTGTAATACCGCTCTCCGCATTGTATGCAAATTTCTAAAGGCACATTTTTTACTACAAAAAGTCGATCTCCCCAACGGAAATCAATATCAACGTTTTTTATTTTAGTTTTTCCTTTACAAAAATAACAATTAGACACGATTTTTTACCTCCTTTACTCTTGTTTTATAATCGACCCATGTGGGCGGTTTTGGTCGATATACAGTTATAATTAATAGTCTTGTTCCTCTCGTACCGCAAACTATATGTAAATTTCTCGATCCCACAAGACAACTTTCGCCCCTTGGATCATTCGAGTACTTTTCGATTATATCACCTTTGAGAATGACTTGTTCAATTTCGGCTATAGTAATTTGTTCGTCTTGTCGTTCTTGGTGAGCATGGAAAGATAAATCATATTCATTTTTACGTACTTTGTTTCGAATATTATGAATATCCATTTATTTTATTGTACCAGTTTGGCTAAATCCTTTTTTTAGTCCCCGATTCATCGTATTGAGATGAACTTGACCTGTGTAAGTTATTTGTTTCTGGTCTCGATTAATAGGGATTAAAAGGCTAGATAGAGGTATCTGAGAAAAATCTTCGGACTTAAATTATGTTAGGCGGGTTGGGTGTTTATAAGGTCCAATTTTGTGGATCCTACCGGAGAATATCAACTTAGTGCCTACGTAATCATGAATACCGTAATTTTTAGTTGGTTTCTAGTTTCCGTTCTAATATAGTTTGAGGAGCCTGATATTTCTTAATATAGCCTTATAATCTTACAAATACCAGATGTGTCTACTTGTATTACACCCGGTGTGATCAAGTAGTAGAACAAGCGTTAAGTAATTTGATAGAATTAAGTAATGAGTTGGCTCTTTTTTGCTTTACTTTCACCCGTTGTCTATACAATTAATAATTTTATTGATAAATATGTCGTGAGCCGGGAAGTAAAAGACTATGGGGGTATGCCTATATACTCTGCTATTGCCAGTTTTGTCTTTGGAACAGTTTTTTGGATTGCTAGTGGCTTTCCGCAGCTTTCTTTCAAAGATGGTTTGCTAATAATAATGTCTGGAATGTTTACCGTTTGGGCAGTTGCTTTTTACTTTAAAGCTCTATCGGATGAAGCAACCAGTAAAATTATTATTCTTTTCCAAATGGGACCGGTCTTAATGTTGATTTCCTCGTATTTATTTTTACGTGATTTTATTACTCTTAGTCAGTTTTTAGGATTTATCTTAATTATGGTGGCGGTAATTGGAGTATCAGTGGAAAGAGTGAACATGACTTTCAAGCTATCATCGGTATTTTTCCTGATTTTGGCAAATCAAGTTTTTTGGACAGCAGCAGGTATTCTTTTTAAATTTGTTGTCGAATCTAATTCCTTTGTAAAAGTCGTCGCTTATGAAAGCTGGGGTATTGCGTTAGGTGGGTTGGCTTTATTTACTTTGTTTGCTTCAATTCGAAAATCTTTTATAGGTACTCTGTTTACAATAAAAAAATATGCCTTTGGAATTATTTTCTTTAATGAGGGTATTTTTCTCACAGCTCGTTTATTGTCTTTTTATGCTATCTCATTGGGTCCGATTGCATTAGTGAGTGTTTTGGGAAGTGCCTCGGTTTTTTTTGCAATTTTATTGGGTTGGATACTTACTCTTTTTTGGCCAAAGGTGTTTAATGAGGACGTATCTAAACAGGGATTATTTAAAAAGGTCGCCCTATCAATACTTGCGTTTTTAGGAATAATTCTTGTTTATTAGATGAGTATCTTATCACTGTAATATGATAAAAGAATGAAGATAGACGCATTTGAGATGTTAAAAATAGGTAGAGAATTGTCTAATTTAAAGAATTGGTCGGTATAATAGGTTCTGGCGGAATCTGCTGGGTAGAGTTAATTGTAGTCGATGTTTTTTAGCTCGACAGTCTGAATTTCAGTTTTGGGGTCTAAAGAAAGTAAAAATTCAATAGTTTTTGCGACCTCATCTGTATCCAAAGCTTTATTCATGTCTTTTTGTATGCCTATTTTCTCAAAAAACTTGGTTCTCATCGGTCCTGGATATATTCCAACTACTTTAATAGCTTGCGGTGCCAACTCTTCTTCTAATGATTTTGTGAATCCTGTTAGTGCAAATTTTGAAGCGACATAAATAGAGCGGAATGCTTTTGCATATAACCCTGCGTTAGAGACGATATTTATAATAGTTCCTGCCTTTTTCTCTTTCATAAAGGTTGCTGTAGCTTTGGTTAAAAATATAGTTCCCAAAGTATTAACCTTTATAACTTGTTCAATTCTGGTTGGATCATTTGTCTCCAATTCACCTTCTATCCATAAACCGGCACAGTTAATAAGGCAATCGATCTTACCATATTCTTTTATTATGCTTTCAACAGCGCTGGAAACTTGTTCGAAGGAGGTAACATCGCAGACCCGATAGTTGCAACCGAGCTCGGCAGAAACCAATTTTAGTTTCTCTTGGGTGGGAGATAAAATAATTACGCGATATTCTTTGACCAATCTTTTAGCAATCGCTTTTCCCAATCCGTCGCTCCCTCCTGAAATAACCACAACCTTTTCCATAATCGTACCAACTTTATTATACGATTTAGTTCTTTTAGTTACAATTTGCCTTTTTAATTTTTGATCAAATCTGCTATAATGAAATTGTCTTGTTTAGATAGCGTGAGGAATTTATGAACTTGTGTACACGTTGCGGGAAAGTGCGGATTGTCGTAAAGACTTACAAAGAAATTATCGGTAATAGCAAAGTAACTTGTACAGACACATCTTGTCCCGATCCCGTCTGCCAGGCTATAGTTGATAAACAGCTTGCAAAAGAAAAAGATGTCAGACTTCAAGCGGCCTCATTTGCCATCGCTCGCGGGTTTAGAAATAAGGGCAGATAGTCTTTCTCATTGGAGTATAATTATTTAGAAAAACATTGAAAGCTGTAATCTTATCTTTGGTTTTTTTTATTTTAGGAGTTGTCGGAGGATTAATTTTATTTAAAAATAAAATTACTTCAGTCGTTCCAAATTTTGTGCAGGTACCTTCTCCAGAACCAACCAAATTTTTATTAGAAAATCCTCCGAAGGAATCACTGGTTGGTAAAATTACTTCATTATCTGGTGACGTAAGTTGGCAGTCCAGGGTAGATTCCACTCCTTCCGCAATTGTTGCGCCTCGAAATATTCAACAGGGGGAAAAAATCGAAACAGGCGACAATGGAAAAGCTGTCATCAATTTTGCGGGGGTAAGTGAGATAAACGTATTTCCAAATTCCGGATTAAGCTTTGTTCAAACTTTGCCTGTTAACTTAGTTATAGCGCAGAAAAAAGGGAGGTCTGAATATATTAAAACAGGGATAATTCCCCTGACTGTGCGAAGTTTGCATTTAATTGTGGAGGTTACTAACAGCGATTTGGTTGTAACGGTTGATGAAGAAAAACAGGTTGTGACTTTAGAAGTTCGGCAGGGTACTGCTACATTCGCTTTCAATGACTTATATAATCTAAGTCACCTAGGAAAATTAGATGCCGGACGACAATATGTTTTCCGTGACAGAGCGAGAAAAGGTTTGGTTACTTTATTGAATAATCTTTAAGAGGATCGAGAATTGTAGAATCTTCGTAACCAAGAGCCCAAAGAGCAACTCCGCCAAGGTTTCTTATCTTTGCGAAGTTTGTTTTAGCCAGTGTTGACTGCCTGTCTGGATAAAAAATCTGATGGTATGTACCGGTTTTGTCATTTTTATAAATGAGGTAAGATTCCTGGGCATCCGTATCTGACTGGCGTGTGCACCCCTGGCAGGAATTAATAATTTCTTCGACTCTTCTTCCGCTTGCTAAAACTCCAGTATTAGGAATGACTGCGAATCTTGGTTCTCGGCCGATAGTTTCCCATTCATATCCGTAAAGAGGCAATCCTAAAATTATTTTTTCAGAAGGCATTATTCTTAGGGCTTCTCTCACGGCGGTCTCAGTATCGTATTCTGCGATACTCCCAGCCCCCCAAAGCGGTCCTATCGGACCCGTGACAAATGAACCCGGAAAATGAAAGTCATATGCCATAATTAAAATGCGATCGGCGATTTCGGAGACTTCTTTTATGTTAATAAGATTATTTTTAACTATGTCGTATCCTGTGACATCAATAGTTAAAGAGTTTACCCCATTTTCTTTAAGTCCGTTTTTAACTCCTGTAGCAAACTCCGTAAATCTGGCTCGAGCCTCGTTAGATGCCTCCTTTGTATATTCAATATCAAGATTAAGACCGGAAAAACCATATTCTTGCAAAATCGGAACTAAATCATTTACCATATTTTTGGAGTTTTGTACTGGATCTTCGATTAAAGTCTCGATTAATTTATTGCTGCCAGCAAAAATGAGGAGTGAAAGAGCTATCTTTTTCTTTTTGTAAAAATCAAAAACATTGTTCAGTTTTCCGGATTTTAAAGTGTACCATCCTGGTTCATTTTCGCGGGGATTGGTTAACTTTAGAATTGTTCCATCGGTATCTAGAGTCAATCCGAAATAGGTAAGATCAGTTATATATTTTGAATAGTCATCTTTTGCTTTATTGATCAACCAATATGGCAGAAAGCCAATAATCTCTTTTTTAAATATTTTATTTTTATTTTCAATTGCCGACTTACTAACAGTTGTTGTCGGGTTAATTGGCTGAAAATAAGTTTTAAGGAGATAGATTAAAGAAAATCCTGCAGTAAATCCGGCTAAAACAATTAATGCTTTTAATACTTTTTTAATCATGTTAACTCGAATCCTGCTAAAAGTTTTTTGTTGCCTTCGATTTGGTAGCGTAGAAGATCTGAATATACTCCGGGTATTTGGGCTAATTCCTTTGGCGTGCCTTTTTGAATAATTTCTCCGTTATCCAATACGATGACATGATCTACATTTTGCAGAGTGGAAAAACGATGGGCGATTATGATAACCAATTTATCGATCATTAATTTTCCCAAAGCATCCTGAACTTCCATTTCCGATTTAGCATCAAGGCTACTAGTAGCTTCATCTAAAATCAGTATAGGAGCGTTCTTTAAAATCGCACGGGCTATTTGAATTCGTTGCTTTTGTCCACCAGACAACTTTACCCCTCGTTCGCCAATTTCTGAATCAATTCCTTTGGGCAACTTTTCTACAAAACTCCATGCGTTAGCTGATTTAAGAGCATAGATAATATCTTTCTCAGAAGCGTTTTTTCCATAGGCAACATTTGACCGAATACTGGTAGAGAAAAGTTCGTTTTCCTGAAAAACTAAAGCGATGTTTTGCCGAACTTCCCTGAATCCAAGTTCTTTGTAACTCTTGCCTGCCAGCAAGATTTTACCAGCCGAGGGTTGATAAAGCTTGAGAATTAAGTTTGTAATTGTGGTTTTTCCAGCACCGGAGTGTCCCACCAAAGCTACTTTTTCTTTTGCTTTGATAGCAAATGAAACATTATCTAGAACTTTGGCTGAGTCTTTATAACCAAATGTTACATTGTGAAATTCGAGAGAAGGTTTGGTAAGTTTTTTGGAATTGTTGTTTATTGCAAAAGGTTCAGTTTCCGGTAGCTCTAAGATTTCAAAGAATTCCTTGGACCCACTCTCGGCATTTTGTAATTGTGTCAGAATAAAAGACATTGCAAAAAGTGGCCTTCTGGCTTGAAGAACAAGCTGAATAATCAAAACCATTACTCCGATCGTCATTACTCCCGAGAAAGTTTGATAGAAAACTAAGATATTAATGCCCAAGAGTATAAATACAAGACTTAAGTTACGGGCAAAATCAATCCAATGGTAAGTCGAGCTTTGACTGGCGTAGATATCATTAATTGCCGACAATCTTTTCGACACAAAAGAAAATTCAGTTCTCTCGGTAAGAAAACCTTTTACAATTCTAATATTGCCGATTACTTCCTGAATGTGACCGCGAAGTGTGTCTTCAATTTTATTTTTCCGCTCTTCTGCCTTACCCCATTTCAAAGACGAGTAATAAGAAAGGGTCAGATAAATTGGAAAAAGAACAAAAACCAAAATGGCGATGAAAAGACTATATTTAACTAAAATTATTATAATCAGGATGCTTTGTAAAAAAGAGGGAAGAATAAAATTCGTTGCCGCATTAGTAAAATTTTGGATAGTTGCTATTCCACGGCTCAATTGATTGACGATTTTTCCGGAAACTTCAGAATCAAAATATGTTTGAGGTAATGATAAAACTTTAGTATAAAATTTCTCGGTTAAAAGTTTTCTTTGTTTTCCTGAAAAATGGTCTCCGATTCGGTCAGATAAACCAGAAACAACGATACCAAAAAAATTCAATGAAAACATCAAAATAATCAACAAAATCAATGTTTGTAAATTTCCACCCGAACCAGTAGTTCGAGCCACAATATTATCAATAACCGATTTGGAAACTAAAGGTGCCGCCAGTTCTAATGCAGAAGAGGCTACAATCAAAAAACAAATAACCCCCAAAATCTTATATAGTGGTCGGGAAACTGCGACTATCTTAATAATATTTTTCACTTAACTATTTTACTACTTAGTTTAAATAAAGACTTTAGTAAAGTTGTTGTCTGTCTTGCCTAGTTGTAGATATTTTGAATATTGCGAAAAATAAAAAGATAGTTTATTATCAATGAAATAATAAAAAAAAGATAAAAGAATTTATCTTCTGAAACCTCTAACAAAAACTTACAAAAGGAGGTGAAAAATAAATGATAAATAGTAACGAACTATTATACGTCGTTGATGAATACGACATACCGCAAAAACCACGCCCAAGGAACGAGACCTTGAAGAATGGGTATTGGCATAGGGCTGTTCATATTTGGATCGTTAATGATAAAAGGCAGATTCTTTGTCAAAAAAGATCGCTTAAAAAGGATTTAAGCCCAGGAATGTGGGAGCCTGCAATAGTGGGCCACTTGGGACCGGATGACAATTACTTCACAGGAGCTGTCCGAGAAGTAACTGAAGAAACAGGCATTCCAATTGATGCAAGCGATTTAAATTTGCTAAAAATCTATAAAGATCACAAATCCCACGAATACCGTGGTGTTTTCTACTGTAAATTGAACTTAGAGCTTCAACATATCAAAAGGGAAGACGAGGAAGTCGAAAAAATAAAATTGGTGAAACTGCAGACACTTAGAAAGTATTTATTATATCAACAACCAAACTTCTGGATCCGTCTTGGTTATGAAAAGGAAATGTTTTCTATCCTAAACTAAGGCTAGAACATTTCCACCCCTGGGAAAATCTAATCTATTTGTTTAAACATGCGCACACCTGACGGGTGTGGACTTACTTGGTTCGAATTTCATTTTGTAGCACGCCACATTTTAGGTTAATTTGCTGGGCGGGTGTTTTTATGTATTGCTTTAAAAATTGCAAAGCCGGAGAGGAACAGGAGTATTGGATTCCAAGTAGTAGTAATTGCCCAGATGAGTAGTCCTATTCCTAAGGCCAAGCGAAAAAGACGGTCTTTTTTATCGATATTTTTAGTGAACTTTTTAAGAATTGCTCGATATATTAAACCTGTAACAAAGGCTAGAACGTACATAATAAGGATATAGCCCCAGCCAAATGGCGAGAGGATAAGACCGATTGGTGATTCATTAAAAAAGTCACGCTTTATTTTTGGGATTAACTTGAGGGCATTTATTATTTCTTTGCCGTTAAATGTCTCTATCTCACCAATTGCGAGAGCATATTTGGAGTCGTTATTGTTGCTCCAGATAAGGATTTCATACTTACCCGCATCTACCCGCGCTTTATATTCAGGGCCTTGCCAGTACCAATCGCGGCCAAATTTTTCCCAAAAGTGAATCCACTCGAACTTTGTAGCGTCAAGTATGGCGATGGGACTATAAAAGTTTGCGTCTTTAAAAATTACTGCCGAAACATTTTTCGTTGCGTCTTTAATATCCGGCACAAGGACATTGACATAGAGATTGAATGTTTTATCGCTGTTTATGATGTATGTAGGCGATTTGCCGCCAAGCTTTCCGTAATAAACCTTAGACACTTCGGGGTTAACTACGATGGTTTCAGTTTGCTCGTTAATCCTTGGTTGATGCGCGCCAACCGAGGTTGGAGTAAAGATTAAAATTGCAAAAACTAGCAGGAAAGAGATTTTAATTATATTTTTCATTTGAATTTTACTTTCTAGCTAAATTTTACTATTTTAGCCTTAGATAAGATATAATCAAATAATAGAGTATTATTATGATTCAAATAAGCAATCTTTCTTTTTCTTATGGCGATGAACCACTTTATGAAAAGGTAAACTTTATAATTGGTGATGACCAAAAGGTTGGGCTGGTCGGTCCAAACGGTTCAGGTAAGACGACTCTTCTAAACATAATTGCGGGCTATCAGAGCCAAACCGAAGGAAAAGTATATGTTAAAGGTTTTATTGGATTAGTTCCCCAGGAGATTAAATACGATCCTGAAATGGAAAAGGCAAAAAACACCAGAAATTATACCGATCCCGATAATTTACATAAAGATCATGAAATTAGAAAAATATTTTCAGGGCTGGAAATTAATCTTGATCTTGATGATAACCCTCAAAAATTAAGCGGAGGGGAAAAAACGAAACTGGCTTTAGCCCGTGCATTTCTACAACATCCTGATATTCTGCTTTTGGATGAACCGACAAATTTCATGGATACAGTCGGAAAAAAGTGGGTAATGAATTTTTTAAGTAGGTACTCAAAAACGACAGTTGTAATTTCTCATGATCTTGCTTTGATGAATAACGCAATTGATAAAATTTTATACGTAGACCTTGTAACAAAAACGATCGATGAATATAAAGGGAATTATGATATTTTTAAAAAATTAAAAGAAGAAAAAGATGCACTTCAAAAACGCCAAGCATCAATGGGACAAAAAAAAGTGAAAAAGATGGAAGAGGCAGTCAGGCATGCGATGAGTTTTCGGACTGAAAAAGGCGTACGTGCCCGTGTTCAACTGCAAAAGCGCCTTACAAAAATGAGAGAAACCCTTCCACAGTTACCTCCCGAAGTTAGAAAAATAAAAATAAGGTTGCCGGATCCTGCAAATTGCGGAGAAATTCCAATTCGAACTGTTGATATCAGTAAATCATATGGTGGCAAGAAAATTCTTAATAATGTTTCGATTACATTGATACGAGGAGAAAGGCTAGCCTTAATTGGTCCGAATGGAGCCGGAAAAAGCACGTACATAAAAATATTGATGGGACTTACTAAACCTGATTTTGGGGAAGTTATTAAAAACCCATTACTGGATGTTGGTTTTTACTCGCAGGAATTTGAAACATTCGATATGAATAAAACTGTATTTGATACGTTTACCGAAACAACACACCAAAATGAAGGTTTCACCAGGGCTTTTTTAGGAAGGTATATGTTTACGGGAAATAAAATATTCCAGAGGATAGAAACACTTTCGGGTGGAGAAAAAACCAGGTTATCAATTGCCCTAATAACCGCTAAGAGTCATAATTTGTTGATTTTAGATGAACCGACAACGTATCTTGACGTTTTGTCGCAACGCATTATTTTAGAAGCGCTAAAGGAATATAAAGGAACAATGATTGTTGTGAGCCATACGCCGGAATTCATTATCGAACTAGCACCAAAATGGGCATATTTATTTCCGGAAGAAAAAAAACTTTATTGGGATAATAGTCTTATTGAGAAGGTGGAAGAGATATAGTAGCCAGTCTAGAACGATTTTATTCTGACAATTTGATTAGCAAATCTTTCTGTTCAACAATAGTATTGTTCGGAGGAGTTTTAAAATATTGCGCCTTTTCAACTTGATTATCTAGGTTTAGGTTAGAATCATTTGACTTACAACGGAAAACTAGCGAAACAGTGTAACCAAAACCTCTTTCTTTTTCTTCACTGAAATATTCTAGATATCCAACAAACTTTTCTATTGAGATTTCTATACCCAACTCTTCTTTGGCAATTCTTTTTATCGCCTTTTGTATAGGTTCCCTATAATAAACGGTTCCACCGGGTAAATGCCATTGACCTTCATAGCCATTTTTTTGCCGTAAAGTAAGCAAAACTTCTTTGTTGTTTTTAATAACCAGATCTACACAAAGCCTGGGTACTTTTGAATAAATCACTTTAAACTCATCATATGTGAGTGGTTGTTTTCTATTCATAGCATACTTAATTGTTGCAAAGAGTGAACAGAGTTAGGACCTATAAGAGTTATCATCCTCGGTTCTAATAACTACTAAAATTTTTCCCTTTCTGCTGTCTTTAACTACTCCTGACACCTTAATTTCTTTTTTGCTCTTCCCTAAGTCTGTAAAGAAAACACGATTATTAACTGGAAAGTTAATCTTAACTTCATTACTTTCTTTGACAGTTTCTGACCATCCTTTATATTTTAAGTCAGGTGAGCGAAAATCTCCGATGGTCATTTTTCTTATACCCAAAATACTTTGGTTTGCAAATAAGAATAGCATTTTGGGGGATCAAAATCACTTACGAGAGTTGCAAACTCGAGTAAGTGGAGTTTATTTTACCAAATTAATGAAATCCTTAAAAGGAGCGTCTTAAACAAGTTCGATGTAGCTTTATTAAGCGAATCCTAATTTATCTCTCTTGACAGCTGTTTATTTTATATGTAATAATATATCCCGTACGGGGGGATATGCTTCGACGAAGCTCAGCATAAATATGACTTACAGACCAAAAGACACGCAAGAACGAATACTTCACAGGTTAAGAATTGCAAAAGGCCACCTTGAAAAAGTAATTCAGATGGTCGAGAAAGACGAATATTGTATTGATATTATCCATCAGTCGAAAGCCGTCCAAGCTGCAATAAAAGAAACCGATGCTTTAATCTTAAAAAATCATCTCGAAGGTTGTGTTGTTAACGACATCAAACAGGGTAAAGTAAAAGAAACGATTGATGAGGTATTGAAAGTTTTTGAAAAAAGTTAATGACTTTAGATAAAATATTAGTATCAATTTCTAGCGTTATTGGCATTGCATTCACTTATTGGTTTTTTCTTCTTAAAAATGAAAAAGAAACAATTGTTTCAAACTCTATTGACATTGTTGTTTTAGGCGGATACTCCCCTCAAAATATAATTATTCCGAAAGGAAAAGTTACCAAAATTAACTTTATTCGAAAAGATCCGACCACCTGTCTTGAAGAAGTTATCTTAGATGATTTTCATAGCAAAAAATATTTACCACTCAATAAAACGGTGACGGTTGAATTAAAACCGCAAGAAACGGGTGAATTTGCATACCATTGTGGGATGAATATGTACCACGGAAAAATTATTGTAAAGTAATCTATGAATGAATCTAAAAAAACATTTCCAATAAAAGGCATGCATTGTGCGTCGTGTGTACGAATAATAGAACGCTCACTCAAAAACGTTGACGGTATCTTGGATTGTAACGTAAATCTGGCCACAGAAAAGGCAACTGTTACATATGATGCTACAAAAGTTACTAATGATCTTATAGCTTCGGCTGTTTCAAATGTCGGTTATAAAGCACTCATCGATGAAGAGATAAAAAGCCAGGATGAAGAAAGTCACGAAAAACAAAAAGAACTTAATGATTTAAAGCAGAAAACAATTTTCAGTTTAATTCTTGGAGGAATAATTCTTTGGGGGAGTTTCCCGGGGCTTATTAATACCGCACCGGGTTTTTTGAAGAATCCATTTTTACAATTCCTGCTTGCTACACCGATTCAATTTTGGGCCGGATTCGAATTCTACCGTGCGACTATTAACTCAATAAAACATAGAACTGCGAATATGGATACACTTGTAACAATCGGAACAACTTTAGCCTATCTTTATTCAATGGCAGTTACATTCTCTCCACAAATTTTTAAAAACATTGGTATTGACCCAATGCCTTTTTTTGATACATCAACAATAATTATTGGCCTTATCCTTTTGGGAAGGTTTTTTGAAGCGCGGGCCAAACTTCAGACTTCGGATGCTATCAGAAAGCTTGTTGGACTTCAGGCAAAAACAGCCCGGGTAATTAGAAACGGGAAAGAAGCAGATATTCCTATTCAAGAGGTTCTGGTCGGGGATCTTATCAGGGTCCGCCCCGGAGAAAAAATTCCGGTTGACGGCACTATCACAGAGGGTGAATCGTCGATTGACGAGTCAATGGTTACGGGAGAATCTATTCCTGTCGAAAAGATTAAAGGCGACATTGTAATCGGAGCAACCATGAACAAATCAGGAAGTTTTATTTATAAGGCAACAAAAATCGGAAAGGACACAATGCTTGCCCAAATTATTAAATTAGTTGAAAATGCTCAAGGAAGTAAAGCTCCGATCCAAAGGCTTGCTGATATAATTTCTTCTTATTTTGTGCCAATTGTCATTATGCTTGCAATTGCCACTTTTGCAATTTGGTATAATTTTGGTCCAAGTCCTTCACTTCTATTTGCCATGCTTAACATGGTAACGACCCTTATAATTGCCTGTCCGTGTGCGATGGGGCTTGCGACTCCTACCGCAATAATGGTTGGAACCGGAAAGGGAGCAGAAAATGGAATTCTTATTAAAGATGCCGAAAACCTTGAGATAGCAGGGAAGATTAATACTATAATCTTTGACAAAACGGGAACTTTGACAAACGGCAAACCAATTGTTACTGACATAGTTGCAACAAGTAATCTAACTGACGCGGAAATTTTAAGACTAGCAGCTTCACTCGAGAAAAATTCGGAACATCCACTTGCCGAATCAATAGTAAAGGAGGCAGAAAATAAAAACATTGCTCTAGCAAAGGTCGGTAATTTTCAAGCGATTGCAGGCCACGGTATAAAAGGAACTGTTGATGAAAAAACTTTATATTTTGGTAATAGAAAACTAATGGAAACTAAAAAAATCAATATATTAAACGCCCAAAACTCAATTAACAAACTCGAAAATGAAGGAAAAACAGTAATGATGCTTGCGATTGGCGACACTCTTTCTGCTTTAATTGCAGTCTCTGACACGATTAAAGAATCCACCAAAGAGGGAGTGAAAAATTTACAAAAAATGGGTATAGAAGTTGTTATGATAACAGGCGACAATAAAAGAACAGCCATTGCTATAGCTGGCCAAATCGGTATTAAAAGAGTACTTGCAGAGGTACTTCCGGAAGGAAAGGAAGCGGAACTAAGAAAAATTCAAGGTGAGGGCAAAAAGGTGGCTATGGTCGGAGATGGAATTAATGACGCGCCCGCTCTTGCAGCAGCTGATATTGGGATAGCAATGGGAACGGGAACTGATGTTGCGATTGAAGCTGCCGACATAACGCTCGTAAATAAAAACTTAAACTCGGTAGCAAGTGCAATAAATCTCTCCAAAAAGACTATGAGGACAATCAGAGTCAATCTTTTTTGGGCGTTTGGCTACAATATTATTTTAATTCCAGTTGCTATGGGAGTTCTTTATCCCTTCTTTCATTTGCTTCTTTCGCCGGTTTTAGCTTCCGCCGCAATGGCTATGTCCAGTGTTTCAGTCGTAACAAACTCTCTCCTTCTGAAAAGATACAAACTCTGACATCTACAAAGTTATTTTTACAGAAGTACCCTTTCCAACTTTACTTACAACTCTAATTTCTCCTTGATGCGACTTTATTATATTTTGAGCGATTGCCAGTCCCAACCCGGACCCCAAAATTCTTTCAGTTTTAGATCCTCTATAGAAACGCTCAAAGATATGAGGAAGCTCTTTTTCCGTTATACCGACGCCATTATCTTTTATTTCGATTATGGCGTTATCAGATTTTTGATGAAGTGATATTGACACAAGTCCGGCCTTGGGAGTGTATTTAATCGCATTATCGATGACGTTAAGAACTGCTCTTGTGATTTTATCTTTACTGCCATGAACAAAAATATTTTTATCGACCTCTTCTTGGATCTTGATACTTTTTTCTCTGGCTAATTTGGTCGCAATCTCCCCGAGCTCACTGACCGTTTCGGATAAATTAAACTTATTCTTAAAAGAATTGATATTTTCCGTTCCCATCCAGGCCAAATCAAGAATATTTTTTAGGTTTCCTGATAATTTATTGACATCGGTTAGTGTTTCATTTAATTCCTTTTTGTATTCAACCTTGGTTCTTTCTTTTGAAAGAATAAGTTCGATCCCACTTTTGATTGTAGCTACCGGAGTCTTCAGTTCATGGGCCACGTCACCGATAAATTGCCGCTCTCTTTCAAAAGATCCCTGAAGTCGGTCCAAAAGGCCATTAAAAGTAGTTACCAGTTTTTCAATTTCATCGCGGGAGTTGGGATTTTCCACTCTTTCGTCCAAATGTTCAGAACTAATTTCTTTCATCTTGTCACCTATTGTTAATATTGGTTGTAATATTTTTATTGCCAACAAACGGACAGCCAAGATGGTCGGAATAATAAGCAGGATAAAAACCACACCCAGAGTGGTAAGAAGTATATTCAGGGATTTTTGAATGGCATCAATTGGATGCGCAACCAACACAACCACAAAATTTCCGCCAATTTTTACCGTTTTTACGATAAACCTCATCGGGATATTATTAATACCCTGGTTGATATAAACGGGACCCGAATTATTTTGGGACCGGTCGAATAAATATTTATAGGAAAGAAATGGAGTGTCTTCACTTAAAGAGCTTGTTATAACACCACCGTTGTGATTCAGAATGGTAACAACCATTCCCGGAATATCTCTGAATTCTCTCGTAAGCCGGTTGCCCGTAAACCCGCTTAAATCGGATCCTTGATCTGCGATAACCTGACTAATGTTATCAGCGTGCGTAACCAATTCTTTATCTACCTCCCGGAAAAGAATTCGGTGTGTTACCAGATAAAAACTGGAGAGGATCAATGCCGTAGCTAAAAACAGTGATAAAACGGACCAGAATATTATTCGAAAACGGACACTTTTAGTGTTCATATTTTAAATCCGACTCCGTGAATGGTGTCTATAAGTTTCAGCTTAAGCCCGGTGTTAATCTTTTTTCTTAGTGATGCTATAAACACATCTACGATATTACTTATTCCATCAAAGCTATAATCCCAAACATGCTCAATAATCATGGTTCTGGTAACAACTTTACCTTTGTTTCTTAGCAAAAACTCTAAGATAGCAAATTCTTTCGGTGTCAATTCAATTAATTTTCCAGCTCTTTGTACAGAATGTTTTAGAGGATTAATTTCGAGGTTTTCTACTTTCAGGACAGGTAACGTTTCCTGATGGCTTCTTCTGATAAGTGCGTCTATGCGAGAACGGAGTTCAATAAAGGAAAAAGGTTTGGTGATATAATCGTCCGCACCGCTATTAAGACCTGCTATTTTATCCTCAGTGGTCGATTTTGCGGTAAGCATTATTACAGGGGTTTTAATATCTTTTTTACGCAGCTCTTTACAGATGATTATACCGTTAATTTTGGGGAGCATTAAATCCAAAATAATCAAGTCATAATCTTCCGATTCTGCCAGATATTGTCCGTTTTCGCCGTCAAAGGCCTGGTCAACAACAAAGCCACCTTCAACCAGGCCCTTTTTAATAATATCGGAAAGCCTCTCTTTATCTTCAACTATCAAAACCCGCATGACGTATTATAGCTTAAACTCCGCATCCGCCACCTTGTTTTGGAGGTGGGTTGTCAACATTATTGGTCGTCAGCCACTGTTTGACATTATTATAGCCGGTTGATGAAGAATAATCCTTACTCAAAAGAATTTTTGCGTCAATATCTTTAAAGGATTTTCCTTCTTTGGTTTTAAAATACTGCGCCAAATCGTAATAATTTCCTGGGAACCAAAAAGCGTTGAAATATTTTGCGGCATCATACATTTGACTTTCGTTATTACCACTTGCAGCCATAACTTCTAGTACTCCCAAGAGGGCCATTCCATGATTACAATCCGGAAAGGCAGTTGAATTATTACAACAAGGCCTGTAAATATTGGATGCCACTTGATTTACCAAATCTTCCTGGTCTTTTGTGAGAACGACTATCGGAGATTTGGAATAATAATTCATAGCAGCACTTTTGGCTAAGGTCCATCCGCCGGTCGAAGCAAAATTTCCGGCTCCTTTTACTCCCGCATATTTGACCATATCTCCCTGGGAAAGAATTGTGGATTTATTGGCAAGGCCTACGGCCCAAAAGAAATTAAGAAGAAAGTAAGAATTATCCCTGGTTATTTTTATCTTTTCCTCCGATCCCTGGCTGAGAATCTTTTCTTCAGCGGAAGTCAAAGGTTGATTTGAGTTAGTGTAAACACTGGCAAACTTGGCGGGATCTATGACCCCGAGAGTAATCATCTTCGGCCCAAGGTTGCCATACTTGGTGTTAATTTCAAATCCGGCAATCGGGTTAGTTTCATCAAATAAGTTGTCTGTTACCGCCGGGATTACTGTACTGCCTGTTCGCGATATATCCAATTTCACCACCCCCAGGGCAAAAACGGCCGCAAAAAGAATTACATTGGTAATTATACTTAGTAATAAAATTATGAATAATTTATTTTTCATCATGGCCTTTATGGCGTAAAAGCTTGTAAAAAATGAAAACAATAATCGCAAAAGTTAACAAATCTAATATTGGGTTTCTAAAATTTCTCGCAATTTCAAAAATAACAAGGCGAATTTTTGTACTATAATCCTCCATCTGGCCCATTTTCAATTTGCCTTCATAATTAAATATCGCAATCAAAATTCCTGTCAGAAAGAATATTCCCGCTCCTATATATTTCAAAACATTGTAGATTTTATGTCTGTTTGCTCCACCGATTTTTGAGGTTGCCTTTTCGTAAAACATTGAAATAAGAAAAAGTGGCATCACAATTCCCATGACGTATGAGGCGGATACAATTACTGCTTGAAAAAGAGTCGGAGAAAGAGAAGTAAGGGTAACTGCAGCAAAAAGTACCGGTGCACAGCAGGCCGAAGTGAGTCCGGACATAAGTCCTAATCCAAAGACACTTAGGGTACCGATTTTTTTATCCTGGTTAGGCGATACGTGGAAAAACTGAGGAATATGAAAAATAGGTTTTAAAGTCATGACACCCATTAAAATCATAATTATCGCCCCAAGATAATAAACTTGACTGTGATAAGCGTCCAGGAAAAAAATAGCAAAACGGATCCCAAGAGCAATCGGTACGAGGACCGATCCAAGTCCTAAGGCAAAAATGATAGTGTAATACATTACCTTTTTGTTCTCTCTGAAAATCGTTCCAAGATATGACGGGAAAAGAAAGGTGATACAACACGGAGCGAAAAGAGCTAAGACTCCTGCCAGAAACGATGCTGTCAAAGACACTCCGAATAAAAAATTTGTATCCATATTATTGAACGTCCATCCTTACACTAAAAATCAACCTTGGGTTAGTAGGATCATTGGTAGAAATATAAGCTTCTCTTTCAACGGGACCGGATACTGGCATAATAGATGGTTTATAAATTACACGGACAGTTGCAGAATCTCCAGGGGCGATATCGGTTACATAGTAAGCGGGATTAGACATGCCATATTCCGGAGTAGTTAAGGTTTTGTAAATTATCTGTGCAGAAGTGCAGTGACAACTGGTGTTTACTTCAGTTATTTGCAAAGGCTTAGTTCCTGAGTTCTTTATCGAGAAATCAGCTTTCTTGATATCGGTAACCTTCATTCGACCCAAATCTGCAGAGGTTTGGCCAGCTTCTATTTTGGGTTTATCTGCGCTATTGGCAGAATAAATTACTATTCTGGCATCAGGCTTTTGCCCTGAGGTAAAAAGAAAAACCAGACCAACAACAATTAGAACAAAAACTACCGAACTTATGATTAAAGCCTTCGCTGACATAAATCAATATTACGATTCAAATATGAAGATTTTGTGAAGAAAAAAGCGTTGACTGATTCGAGGATTCATATACAATAATTTCATGGGCGAGAATTCTATAAATTTGAATAAGTTTGTAATAGGAATCTTTGCAGTAATTGTTTTAATAATCGGCTTTCTCTTTTTAAGGCTTTATTCGCTCCAAAATCCAGGATTAGAAATAATTAATCTGTCTCCAAATAACATCAGTCTTTTACCAATATTTCTTACAGGTCTTATTACCGGAGGGCTAACATGTCTTGCAGTGCAGGGAGGGCTTTTGGCATCAACAATAGCAATGCAGGAAGAAGAAAGACTTAAAGATAAGACCAAAAAAACTGGCAGTGCGGTCCCGATTTTGACTTTTCTAACCACGAAACTTGTTGCCTATACAATTCTTGGTTTTCTTCTTGGCTGGTTTGGGTCTTTGTTCCAATTATCTTTAACTGTACAGGTCATTATGCAATTCGTAATTATAATTTTTATGTTGGGAACGGCTTTGAATATTCTGGAAGTTCATCCGGTTTTCCGCTATTTCGCTTTTCAGCCTCCAAGATTTATAACCAGAAGAATTAGAAGCCAAAGCAAAAGTCAAAGTATCTTTGCTCCGGCTATTCTAGGCGCACTTACAATTTTTATTCCCTGTGGAACAACACAGGCAATAATGGCTCTTGCAATTGGATCCGGGAAACCGCTTTTGGGAGCTGCAATTCTATTCGCGTTTATTCTTGGAACAACACCTTTATTTTTTATTCTTGGTTATTTTGCTACAAAGCTGGGTGATACTTTTCAGAAAACGTTTATGAAGGTGGCAGCAATGGTTCTGATTTTGCTTGCACTTTTCAACCTCCGAAATGCCTTTGGACTTGCCGGTATTAATCTAAATATTAGTATCGGACAGGTGCAGGGGGGTAATTCACAGGCTATAAAAAACCCTACGATCGAACTCACCTCCAATGGTTACAATCCGCAAAACATAACAGTTAAAGCTGGCTCAAATATTACTTTAAATCTTAAAAATACAACCGGTAGTGGATGTATACAGTCTTTCGTAATTCCCAAATTCGGTATTCAAAAAGTGGTTCGGGAGGGAACATCAGAGATGGTTAGCTTTGTAGCTCCAGGTGAAAAGGGCCAAATAGCGTTTATGTGCGGTATGGGGATGTTTCGAGGAACAATAAATGTAATATAAGCGAAGCTTAAAATATGATTAAGAGCAAAATTAGAATAGCCAATTCATGAAAATTGTTACAAAAAAGTTCAAGATTTGCGATATGCACTGCACAAGCTGCGCTATGAATATTGATTTTGATCTAGAAGACGTAAACGGAATCAAAAAGGCAGTAACAAGTTATGCCAAGGCAGAATGTGAAGTTGAATTTGAAGAGGAAAAATTAGATCAGGACGAAATTATTGAAATCATAAAAAAGACGGGCTACACAGCTTTGTTGGTATAATGTAATCACCCATATCCGTTTATCACCTCTTGTGCGATTTACTTTGAGATTTTTCTAGGCATCACAGCTACTGGGGTGCGCATTTTGTTCTTCAATAAACTCAGGATCTTGTCGGACTCGAGCTGGCGGTTTATCGCAAAACTCGAACCTCGTTCTGTCGCAGCTCAGGCTCGCTCCGCTCGCCTTCGCTTTAACTGTCGGCGAGAATTGTTCCTTTCCCTTAAAGGAAATCGCAAAAATTTTTCGTTCCAATTTTAATATAGTTCGTGAAGTGTTTTGTACAACTGGAACTAAATATATAAAAATATTCTTTAAGTGTGGAGTGAATTAAAATCGGAAAAGATGTAAAATAGGCTAAATGTCAAAACTTAATTCAATGCCCACCGTCAAGGTTTCAGAAGCTGAACTGAAAGTTTTTGGTAAGAAATGGATTGAAAATGGAGGAAATCTAAGTAGAACACCTCCACAATCTTCGTCACAACTCGGTAGCTTGTTAGATAGCGCAGTGGGAAAGTCCCTTGCAGTAATGCTTGGAAACATACCTATTGTTAAGCCAAACATGAACGCTCTTATACCATCTAAGCCTGATTGTGTGGAAGTTGGTCCAGTAAGGATTGTCGGAGGGGTTCGACCGCAAAATTTTGATGTTGGGTATAGACCAGACGGCCCGAGATTTGCTTATGACAGCAAAACTCTAAATGATTCCAAAAGTTTAGGTAAAAATTTTCTAAACATGATTAATGATTTAGCTACCGAAGCTACAACAGTTCACTCTCGTTTTCCTCACGCCATCGTTGCTTTTATGTTTGTTGTACCTAAACCATGTTTAGACGACCAGCCAAGGCGAAGTTCCGCAGCTTTGCAAACCTTAGACAGGTTAGCCCAAAGATACAGTGTAAAAGACCCAGATCATTTAGCAGAAGCAATTGCTGTCGTTGCTTGGGATCCGAAAACAGGGAAAATTGATCCCAATACGCCGACTACAGACTCACAGTTAAGAATTGAGAACTTTTCAAAAAGAATCGAAGAAATTTATACCTCTAGATATAAAGGATTGCCTCCCCACGCAATAGACGAAAGTTCGAGTGGATTAACTGAGTAAGATTTGGGTGATGATTTTTTATTCCTTGAATGACGTCTATTCATAAGTTTTTGCCAAATAGTTCTAAGAGTTAACACTTCATTAGAACTCAGACCCGATTTTTTTAGATAAATTGAGTCAACAATATCAAGTGCCTCATTTGTATTTTTCTCCCTAACAAGTCTATCAAGGTCTTTTACAGAAATATCAACAAATAAATCCAAATTTGGTACGAGCAGGTTTTCTGCCTCTGAAGGTTCAAGTTCCAAAACACCACCTCCATAACTTCTTCCACTTATTTCAGCTAGTGCAAAAGTTAAGGAATTATACGAAGCAATCGATAAAAGATTTGCTGAAATATTGTTTTTCATTCTAATTCGGTGCACTGTGTCCGTCGATGTAGCATCTGTCAGATTAGCAATTATTTTGGGTCCCTCGTGGATTTGTCTTAACAAAAATGCATCCGGTTTCCATGTCGAGGGAACATTCCACCAAAAAGGTTTTCGGATATTACATTTATAACCATCCGCCACGCCAGATTTCTCAGCTAGTAATATATATGTAATAGCCTCTTTTGTGAGCTCGTGTTGCCCAATTTTGCCAGGATTAAATAAAAGCATTTTTTCACCAAGTTTCGATTTAGATAGATAGTCATTCTCACCGAACGACAAACCGGATAAATGATTTGATCGTCCAACAATGGGAGAACAATAATCTAAGATGTTAAGTTCCTTAGCTTTTTCTAAATTGACAATAAAAAAATTGTTGTTTCCGGTAACTACACCAACATCAACTTCAGCAATATCACCTAATCTTGTGAACTTGTTTGAGGACTCAATAGATCTTATTAAATCGAGTTCACTACGAGTAAGATAAAATTGAGTCCATTTCTCATTATCGTGGTTAATGTCTAGTATTCTATGTTGATCAAGTTTCGTCGCAAGTTCGGTAAACTGTAGATCGTCTAAATTTTCAAACTCTAACAAGGATATTTTTGACGTAATACAATCGCCCCTTTCTCCCAAAAGCAAGACAATTTCCTGTTGAATATCAGGGAAGACTAAGTGTCTAAATGTAACTATTGTCAAATTCTTATATTTTGTTGAAAGATATCGTCTAAGATCTCGCGCATAACTGACCTGAAGCAGTTCAGCTGGAACAATCAATCCAAGGCGGCCGTTGGGTTTAAGAGCCTTAGTTGCCAAAATAAGAAAAGGAACCCATGAATTTGTTAATCTTGTTGGAGACAACTTCTGCTCTCGCATTATGCGAAACGCTTTTAATCTATGTTCTTCTGGAAAATTTTGAAAACGAATAAATGGAGGATTGCCAACAACGGCATCAAATTCTCCATCAGGTAAATTTTCTTCATACCATTTAAAAGCATCTGAAACAATTACATCTGTTTTTTTGTTTCCCCGAGCCTTTGCCTTTTCCGCTTCCTCCTTAACAAGTTCGATGGCGGTAATTGAAATGTCGTTCCCAAATAATTTAGTGAGGGATATTAAAAATTGACCGTCGCCACAACTGGGTTCGAGAACACGAGACCCCTTTCCTTTCACTGCCCATTTGGATAAAAATTCAGCAATAGTAGTCGGAGTATAGTATCCTCCTCTAAGTTTATTTGTTGATTGATTGACAGTGTAACCCATTTATTCTCCTTTTCTAATTAAACCATAAAACTTACCTCTTATCTCTAGGCGTTTGGGATAAATATTGTCAAGATTTTTATTTCTAGGTTCAAGATAAGGTTTTCCACTTTTGAACCTAAGAACTTTCAAAGTTACCCCGTTTTCTGTGATGGCCACAATTCTGTCGCCACTATTCGCAGTCTGTTGATGACGAACCAATATCGTATCACCATCTTCTATGCTATCTTCGACCATGCTGTCGCCTTTAACTTCCAAAGCGTAATAATTTCCTAAATCTTTGAGAAGTGAGATTGGAACATCGATTGGTTCGGGGTTTTCAATTGGTTCTATTGGACTTCCGGCGGCAATGTATCCCAACTTAAAAATTTGTCTAACTGCTTCTGAAGCAGAACTAATACCTCTTGCCACGTTCTCTTCCTTTAAGAGCTGTCCTTTTTCACGAAGTTCTTCTACAAAATGTTGAGCAGTACTAATAGATTTTCCGAAATGATGAGCAATTTCATTAAGTGATGGGGAATAACCATTTTTTAATCTAAATGCGTTTATAAAATCGAGAGCTTTTTTTTGCTTCGGAGTGGGAGGAGTTTGATTCTTGACAATCATTTCAATAATACTTATTATTAATTTATTATTTTCTTATGACTCTTGTCAATAAGCAAAAAGTGAATGCCAATGATAGATCAAGCGATTATTTCAGACATTGTGAGCTTCATTTCCCGATGGGGCGGTGGTTATTCTGACTGGTACGCTGGAATCGCCTCAAGTCCAAGAGAAAGATTATTTAATGATTATAATGTTAATGAACAAACAGAAGGGTGGATATATAGAGACGCTTTAAATTCCAATTCAGCCAGAGCCACTGAAGATCATTTGGTAAATACTCTAGGAATGGATGGGAACACAGAAGGTGGCGACAATACTACAAGATTCATCTACGCATACCGGAAATCTGCCCACACCATTGAATAGAATTATTTTATGAATTATTACAACGACTATCTTTACAAATCAAGCTCGAAAAAAGTAAAAGTTTTTATTAGTTTTGATTTTGATCACGATGAGGACCTGAAGAATTTGCTTGTAGGACAGGCGAAGAACGATGATAGCCCATTTGAGATTACGGATATGTCTGTAAAGGAAGAATTGTCGGGGGATTGGAAAGAGAAAGTTAGATCTCGAATCAAGGGTGTTGACCAAGTAATTGTGATTTGTGGCGAATATACGAACACGGCCACCGGCGTTAGTGCCGAAGTAGAAATGGCACAAGAAGAAGAAATACCCTATTTCTTGCTTTGGGGTAGATCAGATGAAACCTGCGTAAAGCCAAAGGCTGCTAAAGACGAGGATAAAATTTACAAATGGACATGGGACAACCTCAAGAGTTTACTCGATGGCAACAGATAAAAATGAGTAGTTTGATTTCAAATAAAGAAAAGGGCTACGGAAAAAATTACAAGGAACATCTTTTTGAGCAGTACAAAATCTTTGTAGACAGTATTGAAAAAACCAGCGATAGACGGCAACACGCAAACGATTACTTCTTGGCAATTAACACTGCTTTAATATCTCTAATCGGACTTTCATTCCAAATAAAAATCTTTGATACTTCCCCTTGGCTTAAATCACCCATAGCTTTTCTAGGCTTAGTAAATTGTGTCATATTCTGGTTTTTAATACGTTCATACAAACAATTAAACACTGGGAAATTTGCAGTTATTCATGAAATCGAAAAGTTACTCCCGCTTGCGTTATACAAGCATGAATGGGAAATATTGGGTAGTGGCAAAGACAAAAGTAAATATTACCCTTTCTCGCACATTGAACTTTTAATTCCATGGGTATTTGGCCTGATATACGTTGTACTTCTTTTTTATTTTCTTCGTATTTAAAATACCTAATACAAAAATGGCTACTTCGCTGTTGTACTAAAGCGAAGTGATTGTGACTGAAGTTTTGTTCCTGTTCCCAAAGGCAAAGAAAAATGAATTGATTGAAAACAAACTTTCACTTCAGGCTCAGATTAAAGAAATAACAGAAAAGGGCAATGAATGGCTCGAACCTTTTTCAGAATTTGTAAAAACGGCTGAAACAGGGGCAAAAACGGCGCGCGCAAAAAATAATTTGCATGAATTAGCCATTCATGCAAGAACTGTCGGCTCGAACTTCTTTTTGAAGGACCGTCAACTCACCTGCGAGTACGTAAAAGAAGGCTGGAAACCCCTTTCGGAATCCCGTATCGGTGCGCTTCCGCGCCCCTCCACTCACGATCTGCTACCGGACTTGGATTCGAACCAAGATTAATGGGTTCAGAGCCCATTGGCCTACCGTTAGCCGATCCGGTAAAGAAAATGCAGGCTTATTTTAACACGAAAGAGGTCAAATTGCTAAACCCGAAGTTTCAAATTAGAAGGATAATTTTTCGAGTATTTTTGAAAATGTGTCCTCACTTTCGCTAACTATTTGCCCTGTTTGGGCGGAGACTGTTATCTTTTTAGAAATTTGGATTTCAAATAATCCCAAAAGCTTTGCTTTTTTGAATTCGGTTGTTGTACTTTTATTTTCGCTTGAAGCACTCAAAACTTTCTTTTGGCTATTAGATCTGCCTTTGTTCAAAGAATAAAAGGCAAGCCCACCAATCAGTAAAGCAACCATAGCAAGAAGTGCTGCTATATGAATAAAGCCAGCGGATCTTTTTTGGGCAGTAAAAGACATTGATTCTATCAAAATATCATGAAAAAAGTATGCCAGTCAATTACCTATTCATATCGTAACGCGTCTATTGGGTTAAGACGGGAGGCGCGGATTGCCGGAGCAACTCCAAAAATAATTCCGACTGCTGCCGATACCCCGAAAGCGAGAGCAACAGATGCAAAAGATACACTTGTTGGAAAAGCTCTGCTTAAAGCTTGAGATCCAAGCCATCCAATGGCTATACCAATTGATCCGCCCAAAGTAGATAGCACGATAGCCTCGGTGAGAAATTGTAGAAGAATATCATTGGGTTTGGCGCCGACTGCTTTTCTTAATCCGATTTCCCGGGTCCGCTCAGTGACAGTTACAAGCATTATATTCATTATTCCAACTCCTCCGACAACTAGAGAAATTGCCGCGATTCCTCCTAAAGCTGCTGTTAATACCCCTAAAATTTGATTAATGCTGCTGACTAAATTTCCCTGATCAATAACCGAAAAATCGTCTTCAGTCAGCTCTTTATTTAAGTATGACTTAACAGCGTTTATTGCGAGGGGAATGTCTTCTTTGGTTTTAGCTTTTACCGTGACTGCCTGGACGTTATTGTTTCCTGAAAACCTTTGGGCGGAGGTCACAGGCATCGCGACAAAACTGTCTATATCAAACCCGATTCCTCCCGAGCCGATTTTTTCTAAAATTCCTATGATTTCGAATTTTTCCTGCCCGATAGTGATTTCGTTGCCAATAGCCTGAGTTTGTCCGAAAAGATTTTCAGTTATTCCCTTACCCATAAGAACCACTTTTCTTGCAAGATCAACATCTGATTGGTTTATTTCACGGCCGCTCGCGACTCTGATATTTCTGATTCGGCTGTAATTGGATGTAATTCCTGCGATAGTGGTGTACTTTGACTTTCCTTTGTAGCGGACTGCCGATGGTATTTCGATTGCTGCACCGGCTTCATCAATTGGCCCGCCGAGACGGGAAATTCCAGAAACCTGCTTTAAGGTAAGTTTGCTTCCGGCAAAATTAGGCGGTCCGCTGAAGCCTTGACTGAGGTTTACTTTTCCAGGTAGGATAACGATTAAATTTGTTCCAAGCTCCTCAAACTGCCCCGTTATGTATTTTTGCAATCCCTGTCCGAGAGAAACCAAAAGAATTACCGCCGCAACACCGATAATTATACCAAGCATGGTTAAACCCGAACGGGTTTTGTTGCGGGTAATGCTTTTAACGGCCAAAATTACTGTTTCTTTAAAGTTTCCCATTTTATTTTCTCTTGTCGCTTACAATTCTTCCGTCGACAATTTGAATTAATCGTTTTGCCTTACCTGTGATTGACATGTCATGGGTGACAAGAACGATGGTATTACCGTCGTTATTCAGATTAATTAAAAGGTCCAATATCTCTTTTCCCGATTTACTGTCCAAATTTCCTGTCGGTTCGTCCGCTAAGATCAAAGTGGGGTTATTGACTAATGCCCGGGCTATAGCAACCCTTTGCTGCTGGCCTCCGGAAAGTTGGGAGGGAAAGTGATCGAGTCTTTGGCCAAGATCTACTTTTTCTAAAGCGTCTACTGCCATTTTAGTTCTTTCGTGGTTTACGATTCCGGCATAAATAAGAGGTAATTCGACATTATTTAAGGCTGATGTTTTGGGCAGAAGATTAAACGTTTGGAAAATAAATCCTATATGTTTATTTCTAAGAACAGCTAGTTCTTTTTCCGAGAGATTGCTTATATCTCTATCTTCCAGAAAAACTTTACCGCTGGTTGGTTCATCCAAAAGACCGATGATATGCATTAGAGTTGACTTGCCGCTTCCCGAAGGGCCAACGATGGCAACAAATTCTTGTTTTTTAATTTCGAGAGATATATTTTCCAGTGCGCCGACATTAACTTCTCCCATAGGGTATATTTTTGAGATGTTTTCAAGAACTATTACTGAAGACATAATTTTTTACAAAATCTTGATTTTATCGCCATCTTTAATATCAGTTGGCGGTCTGGTTATGACAGTTTCTGTGTCAGTAAGATTAGATTTAACTTCAATCAAATCTATAGAGGATACTCCGGTTGTTATCTCCTTTTTGTGTGCTTTTTCTGAAGTATTAACTATCCAGACAAACTTTTTATCTCCGGTTTCGACAACAGAAGTGGATGGGACAGTAAGGACATCATTTACTGTTTTAAAGATAAATTCGGCGTCACCGTTCATTCCAAGTCTTAGTAATTGGTTCTTATTGCCTGGGAGTTTTACTTTTACTTTATAAGCCGTAGCTCCGGTTGAAGTTAATATGCTTGAATAGCTGATTGAAAGAGTAATACCTTCAAGTTCTTCATCTGGAAAAGCATCGAGAGTTATTAATACTTTCTGTCCGATGGTTAGTTTGGCTATATCAACCTCATTTACCTCAGCTTCAAAAACGAATGATTCAGGGTTAATTATTAAATAGCTTGAGGAAAATGCAGAAACGTTTACTCCAATTTGGTCCGGATCAATTTTTGCGATAATCCCGGTCAAGGGACTGACAAGGGTTGAATCTTTAAGATCCTTTTGAGCTTTTATAAACGCCTCATAAGCTTTATCATTAGCAGATTCAGCTTCTGTTCTCGTTTCTTTTTGCAAAAAAGTTTCGTCGCTATCGTGATTTTTCAGATCGTCGTGAATCCGATCAACTGTAGCCTGAGTGCTACGTAAATCTGAAAGAGCTCTTTGGTAGTCAGAATTTAATTTGATTGTGTCAAGTTTTGCAATAGCCTGGCCTTTGGTTATTTGATTACCCTCCTTGGCTCCAATCCAAGAAATTTTGCCCGTAGTTTGAAAAGTAAGATTTGCCTTTTCGGTGGCATCAATTTTGCCGGAAGCAGAGAGGCTTTCAGTAATTGAACTTCTCGTAACTTTTGCCGTTTCAACTGAAAACTTAGGCCTTTGCGATCTATAAGTCTTCCAGCCAAAGATTAAAACGGCCAAGATTAAAATAATAACTATTCTTCGCCTCGTGAGCCATTTTGTTTTTGCCATAGTCATGGGTAATTGTAGCACCTTTTTAGATTATGAGGGCACGTAAAGAATGGATGGGGTGTTTGAGGACTTCGGTTATATCTCTAAAATTTAGCTTGCCGTCGTTGTTGAAATCAAATGGCCGCATTCGTCCGAAATCTATAACTGTTAGTCCTTTGCCGAGGAAAACTTCCTTTTCTTTTGCTAAATAAAAAGGTTTTCTTAGAATAAATTTGTAAGTTTTGTTCGGAATTACGTCCCTGAGTTCCGGAATTTGGCCGACACCGTTTTCAAAAGTCAGATCGTTAATTTCAATCTTTTTGTTATCGTTTTCAAAAAGCGTAAGGAAAAAATTATTTCCATCAGAGCTTGCTTTAAACCACAGGGCAGTTTTCATAATCAGAGTAGGGGGTGAAATAATGGATATATTTTTCAAAATTGCGGCGCCGAACTCTTTACTGTCTTTCTTCATCTGGAGAATTATTTTTTTGTCTCCCGTTTCCTTGGGTGTTTTAAGTACTATTTTTATCGTCGTATCGTGATATGGCTCTGTTGGTGGTACCCTTCCCACAAAGATACTTTCTTTCTGAAAGTCTCCCGTTATATTTAATTTAAAACCATCGGTTTCGTCCCAGATTGACTGCCCGGTGTTTGAAAATTTGGCTAAGATTTCGTACTCAGAAAAACTAACCAGCTCGACCGGAAGCGAGTTTGCAAAAAAAAGATTATTGTTGATCTGTTCAGGTTTTCCTTTGTTTTTGGGCAGATTTTTAACTGTCTCGTATTGGATGTAAAACTCTTTGGAATTTGGTTTTTTCCAGGAGAAATTATCGAATGGTTCACTTTGGTAATTCAGAACAAAAGGTGTTACGGCAACGATTCTCGGATCGATCCAAACTTGTGTGAATGCTTTCTCAAAATTAGAGGCAACGAGTTCTTCTGAATTGTTCAAATCTCTTATCCATCCGGTTTCTGTTATAAATATCGGAACATTTCTTTTGAGTCCGAAATTTTCCACGTATTGGGTTTCCCACTCATAACTTTTAATGCTTAATTTTCCGTCCGCATAAGGCTTTCCTGAAAAGCCCGGGTTTGGATAGGAATGAGAAGTCCAACCATCAAATAAGCTGAATATTTTTCCATCTGCGTTTTTCATTAAGTTCCAGAATTTTGTTACATCCATTGTGTCAGCGGTATCTTTAGCAGCATTATCGAATCCTGCTGGCAGAATGAAAAAGTCATCAGATGCCTCTTTAAGTTTGTCGTGGAAAACTTGAATTATTTGTGAGTAACTTTGCGGATCTATTTTACCGCCCCACTCATTGGCGTGGTTTGGTTCATTAAATAAAACTATATAGCGGTTTTTAACTACCCAATTTAAGGATTTTAAAAAATTGACCCAATTTTCAACATCTTTTTCGTCGGGCTTCAACCAGACACCGTTTTGTGGCTTTGTTGCCAGGCGCATAATGGGGATAAGTTTAAACTCGCGCATCCGATCAAATGTTTTTTGCCATTTATACGTGTTTCGGTCTTCCTGGGTCACAACCATCGTTACATATCCCCACTGGCCTCCGTTACCATTTACGAGATTTGCTGCGTCAGTTAAATCGTTTTCGTCGATAATGTGTATTCCATATTTATTATTTGGCACCGAAAGGGGATCAGAAATCGCAAAAATGCTTTTAGGAAAAGAAAACAAAAATAAAAAAATTACAAAAATAAAAAATATAACTTTTCTCATATTGACATATGTATGTAGATTTAATTATACTTAGCTAAGTTAGCTAACTTATATATGCAAGTTGCAAATATACATCAAGCCAAAACAAATCTTTCGAAATTAATAGAGGAAGTATTGCTTGGACAGGAAGTAATAATCGCCAAGGCCGGTAGGCCTGTGGCTAAGTTAGTTTCCTATAAACCAAAGAAGAAGGAAAGGAAACCGGGACTTCTTAAAGGAAAAATAACAATTCCTGATGATTTTGATGATGAGGATGAAGAAATTAACAAAATGTTTTATGGTTCAAGTAAATGAGATATCTTCTTGATACTCATATTTATCTTTGGTGGCTTAATAACGATAAGAGGTTAAAAGCTACAATTAGAAAAATTATATCCGATTCAAATAATATTATTTATTTAAGTTGCGCTAGTGCGTGGGAAATAAGTATAAAATTAAAGACAAATCCTGAGTTTAAAATCAGATCACCGGTTTTAGACTATTTTGAACAAAGCAATTTTGAGATTTTAAGTATAACCTTAAACCATATATTTGAACTTCATAAATTACCTACTTACCATAAGGATCCGTTTGACAGGATTTTGATATCTCAAGCTCAAGCCGAAAATCTAACTTTAATAACTAGTGACCAAAAAATATGGAGGTATAAAATCTCTTTGCTAAAAGCCTAAATGAAATCCGATATTCATAAAGCGGGTGGGATTTTAATAAGAAATAAAAAACTATTGGTTGAAAAGTCAAAAAATAAAAACTTTTTTATTGCTCCTGGGGGTTCAATTGAAGATGGGGAGACTGTTAAAGACGCTTTAATCCGTGAACTTTTTGAGGAATTTGAAATAAAAGTTAAAACCCAAGATTTAGTAAAATTTGGTATGTTTTGCGCCCTGGCTGCAGGACAAGAAGAAAAAACCGTTTGTATGGAAGTTTTTTTAGTTAAAAAATGGCAAGGAGAAATTATCCCAGATAATGAAGTTGAAGAAATCCGCTGGATTACATCAAATATTCCAACTGATATTAATGTAGGATCAATATTTGAACACGAAGTTATACCCAGATTAAAACAAAGAAACTTGATTGACTAAAATCTATTTCTTCTATTTTTTAACAAACAAAATTACGTTGGGGAGGTCGCGGCCGGGGCCGACTTTATATCCTCCGCTCCAAAGTGCGGTTGAGCCCCCGTCGTCAAGATTTAAGGCATTTTCTATTCCCATGGCTTTCATTACTTTTGCTGACTCGGCTACAGCAGCATTAAATACAACTCCAATATAGATATTATTTCCTTTATTGGCCACAAATCCGCGGTTTCCTTTGCTGCTTTGTTTTGAGTCGCTGTCTCCTGTGAATGTAATATTTCCGTTGGAAACCAGAAGGGGAAAGTTTGAGATCATACCATCAATTCCCGTATCACGTCCCCATTGAGACACGGCGGTTACAAATCTTACATAACTCCCTCCGAAAATTACTCCGGGGTTTGTACTATATACATTATTTGCAGAATTGAAATAAGTTTTGTTCTTATTCATTAAAAGTAAATCGAATGAATTTGTTTTCCCTGCGCATGTCGGGTATGTAGAGGGACAAAAATAAGAGCCATTTACTCCCGCATAGGCTCCGTTTCTTGAAATATAGGTAGCTAAAGGTAAGACCGGACAGTTATTGGAACAATCTGAATCCGAAGCGGTATCGACAATTACTTTTGTGCTTCCTATATCGGCGGCAATAAGACTAACTAAAAAGTTGCCACTGTCAGTTTGAATTTGCTGTCGAGAATATCCTGAACCGGGAGGTGCGTTATTTACGGGCACATTTTGGGGAATAGTCACGCTTGCCAGTTTTATTTTTTCGTCAGAGATTTTTTTAGTTAATTCGGTTATTTTTTCAGACGCTTTTTTGTAGTCTTTTTTCGACAACAAACTTAATATTTCACTAAAAAGTTTATCTTCGTCCTGGGTCTTATTAGTCTGGCTTTTGAGATCTAGTAAATTTTCATAAGCAGAAACGCTATTTTTATAAGTATCCTGAATATTTCTAACCTCTTCACTTAAATCTTTATTTATTTTTACCTGGTCCTGTCCTTTTATGTCATTTAAGTCGCGTTGGATGATTTCGAGCTGTTCGACTGTTTTTCCGAGCTCGTCTTGAACTTTTGTTTTTTCAGATTCTACTCTTAATTTTTCATTTCGAAAAGAAATAAAAAAATATCCCCCACTAATGATCGAGATAACTAACGCCAGGGGTATTAGAAAATCGAAAATCCTATGCAGTCTGAACCTTTCTTTTATTTTTGTCACTTCACATCTAATTTAACATAATTATTGTAAAAATAAGATAACTCCTTTACTATTAAACTCATGTTCTCGCATTTTGATTTGGCAGAGTTAATTAAAACAATAGGCTATCTTGGAATTTTTTTTATGGTCTTTGCAGAATCAGGGCTTTTCTTCGGCTTTTTTTTACCGGGTGACAGTCTTCTTTTTACATCAGGTTTTTTGGCCTCGCGCGGATTTTTCAATATATGGGTTTTAGTGCCGCTTCTTATTATCGGTGCTATCGGGGGCGATAGCGCTGGATTTTGGATGGGGAAGAAACTGGGTAGCTGGTTGATGAAGCGTAAAGAATCCTTCTTTTTTCGGAAAAAACACTTGATTGAGGCCCAAAAATTTTATGATAAACACGGTGGGAAAACTCTTATCCTAGCGCGGTTTATTCCTGCTGTCAGGACCTTTGTACCGATCGTTGCCGGAATGGCGAACATGAATTATCGAGTTTTTATTAGTTTTAATGTTTTCGGCGGGATTTTTTGGGTATCTGGTATGACTTTGGCTGGATATTTTCTGGGTAGCATAATCCCGAATGTCGATAAATATATGCTTCCCATTATCGGCGTTATAATCGTATTGTCAGTTGCTCCGGGGTTACTGCATTTATTAAATAGCCACCGTAAAAAAAATACTTGATTAGTGTGTTATTATAAAAGGTAAGCTATGTTTACACTTCCTGACTTACCATATAAATATGATGCTTTAGAGCCGTATATAGATGAAATGACGATGAAGATTCATCATGATAAACATCACGCGGCTTACGTAAATAATCTAAATGAATTACTTAAAGACCACCCCAGTTTACTTAAAATGGACGCAATAAATTTGGTTAAAAATTTGGATAAAGTTCCGGAAGGTATTAGGACTAAAATTAGAAATAACGGAGGAGGACACGCCAATCACTCGTTTTTTTGGCAGTTGATGGCCCCAAAAGCCGATAGAGAACCGCGAGGCGAACTGTCAGAAGCTATAAAAAATACTTTTAGTAATCTCGAAGGCTTTAAAGAAAAGTTTACCTCTGTCGCCATGGGAAGATTCGGTAGCGGTTGGGCATGGTTGATGATTAACAACGGGAAGTTGGAAATTATTGACACTTCTAATCAAGAGACACCGTTAATGGATGGTAAACCAGCAATTTTGGGCTTGGATGTTTGGGAACACGCCTACTACCTAAAGTACCAAAACCGCCGTGCTGATTATATTGCTGCTTGGTGGAACGTTGTAAACTGGAAACAAGTGGAAGAGAATTTTAATGAAGCTTCATAGAAAACTTGTTGTTATTGCTCTAACTATCTTGGTTATTGTGGTGGTTGGGGCGAGGATTACTATTAACAAGTTTGGCGATGCCCGTCCTGTGTTTCTGCCTGCGAGTGGAAATTTACCAGAAATTGTTGACAATCAGCAAAGCCGTCAATTAGAGAGTTCGCCACTTCCGCAAATTGAGCCAGTAAACTTTCCTTTAAAACTTCCTTCAGGATATCAAATTTCGGTTTTTGCCAGGAACCTGGGAAAACCGCGGGATTTGGCAATATCCCGTGGTGGGATCTTGCTTGTATCAATTCCGTCATCAGGTAGGGTTTTGGCTTTGCCTGATAAAAATAATGACGGCAGGGCCGAAGTCATAGAAGTTTTAAAAAATCTTAATAACCCACACGGAATTGCCTTCAATAGTGGTTATCTGTTTGTTGCCGAAGAGACAAGAATCTCAAGGTATAACTGGGACGAAACAAGTTTAACGGCAAAATTAGACAAAAAACTATTTGATCTACCCAAAGGAGGAAGACACACAACACGCACGATTGCTTTTAACAAGCTGGGGCAGATGTTTGTGTCTATCGGTTCTACCTGTGACGTATGTATTGAGAAAAACCCTTGGAATGCAGCTATCATTATATCGGATAAAGAAGGTAACAGTCCGAGGGTATATGCAAAAGGGCTGCGGAATGCGGTGTTTATTGCAGTAAGTCCGGTTACAGATGAGCTGTGGGGAGTTGAGATGGGGCGGGATTTTCTGGGGGACAACTTACCGCCTGATGAAATAAATATACTTAGTGACGCAGCCGATTACGGCTGGCCTATTTGTTACGGCAATAAAATTCATGACACCTCTTTTGATAAAAATGTGTACGTTCGTGACCCTTGCTCCGATACTGTGGCTCCGATCTTTGAAATTCCCGCTCATTCCGCGCCGCTTGGATTGGCATTCTGGCGGGGGGACTTGCTGATTTCTTATCATGGATCGTGGAACCGGTCTTCCCCCACGGGTTACAAAATTGTGAAGATGAAGTTGGATGGCAACAAAATAATCGGAGTCGAAGATTTTATCACAGGTTTTCTTTCGGGAAGTCAAGCTCTAGGCCGTCCGGTTGATATTGAAGTGGGTCGTCATGGCGAGCTTTACGTCAGCGATGACAAATCCGGGGCAGTTTATTTCGTGACAAGTTAGATTTTGTTTAGAACCTGGAGGATTTTGGGGAGGAAAAGAAGAACTCCGATTATTACAGATAATATTGCAGACAACAAAACCCCTGCTGCTGCAACATCTTTAATTAACTTTATGCGAGGCGAAAACTCTGTACTTATTAGATTTATTGTTTCTTCAATAGCTGTATTTACCAGCTCCAAAATTAGGACTAAGCCTATGGTTATTAATAAGATTGTAAATTCTAACGGACTAAAGCCAAGAACCCAAGCAAGAGTTAAAACCAAAAAAGTTATAAGTATATGGACACGAAAGTTCGGCTCTCCTTCAAAAACAGCTTTTAATCCCTCAAAGGCAAATCTAAAACTTTTGACCGTGTGTTTTCCAACTTGAGCCATGGCACTAGTTTCTTATGAACTGGTTTCAAAGCTAGTTCATATAACCTAGCGAAGCTCTCAAAACGAGCTTACCAGGCGAGTTTTGAAACAGGTTCTATTTATGCTAACATTAAGTAACTAAAGTTTAAATGGAGAAGATTCTAATTATTTTTTTAGCGAGCATTCTAATCTGGCTGATGTATATCGGCCTTGTTTTTTTGTGGGTAGTTGACGGTAGAGTTAGAAAGGAAACTGCTCTTCACGCATTTATTTCTTCTGTAATTGCCTGGATTTTTTCTCAGATGATAAAAACCCTGATTCCTACTCCGAGACCTTTTGTGCTAAACGGTCGTATAACGGAAACTTTGACTGTTTTCCGCGATGGTGCTTTTCCTTCCGGTCATGCTGCTTTGGCTTTTGCACTGGCGACCACAATTTGGCTGCACAATAAAAAGCTTGGAATTTTATATCTAATTGGCGCATTAGTTATAGGTGCGGCAAGAGTATTGGGAAATGTTCATTACCCGATCGATATCGTTGGGGGGGCTGTAATTGGAATAGTTATCGCTTTTGTGATTGAGAAACTGCATTTAAAGACTTGACAATTAGCAATTGACTTATTAGACTGCTAATTATATCCTTTAAATAATATGACTAACGAGGGCCAAAGCATTACTAGAACATTGCCTGTTGTTGCTATTCGGGGAACTGTTGCTTTTCCGTTTACAGACTCGATTTTCTCCTTTGGGAGACCTAAATCAATTGCTGCAGTTAATACCGCTTTCCAAGAAGACCGGGTTGTTGCGGTTTTTACTCAAAAAGATGCCAGAACTGCGGATCCAGGCTTTGATGATCTTTATCAAATTGGGACAATTGCCACAATTACCCAAATGATGTCAACAGATGGGGAAATCCATGCGATGGTTAAAGGACAAGTACGGGCCAAGCTTGAAGAAGTTGTTGCAACTGATCCCTATATGATTGGCCGGATAACCGAGATTTCGCAGATAGATACGACTGGAGATGAGGTGCAAGCGCTTGCCCGCCAGCTACTGGATCTTTTTAAAAAGGCCATAAATCTAGGCAAATCAGCCGAGATTACGGCTGTAATGAGGGTTATCTCAGGACAAACAGAGCCGGCAGAGTTAGTTGATCTGGTTTCATCTATGTTGGATATAAAACTCGCCGATAAACAAAAACTTTTAGAGTCTCCTTCAGTACAAGAGCGAATTGAAAAGGTTATTGAATATTTGGTTCACGAGATAAATGTTCTTGAGATTGAAAGAACGATATCGACCAAAACCCAAAAAAGTTTTGAGGATAAGATGAGAAAAGCGATGTTAGAGGAGAAAAAGAAAGCGATTGAATCGGAGCTTGGTGAAAGTGAAGAAGGCGTGAGCGGAGATGAAATTGCTGAATATAAAAAGAAAATCGTAGTTGCTAAGATGCCTAAGGAGGTGGAGGAAAAAGCCAAAAAGGAATTAAATAAGTTGGTTCAAATGAATCCTCACAATCCTGAAGGAGGATACCTTCGTAATTATCTTGACTGGTTAGTTGATATGCCTTGGTCAGTTTCTTCCCCCAATAACGTATCTCTCGCCCATGCCGCTCAGACACTTGAGGAAGATCATTATGGAATCGATAAAGCAAAAGAGCGCATTTTAGAATTTTTGGCTGTAATGAAACTCAAGAAAGAGGGTGTAAGTAGACATAAAGATAAAAATAATACTCAAGACTCGCAGTCGACAATTCTTTGTTTTATAGGACCTCCCGGTGTCGGCAAGACTTCGATAGGAAAGTCTATTGCAAAAGCTTTAGGGCGTAAGTTTGTAAGGGTTTCTTTGGGAGGAATCAGAGACGAAGCGGAAATAAGGGGACATCGGAGAACCTATGTCGGGGCTCTCCCTGGCAGAATTATCCAGGGAGTTAAAAATTCGGGAACTAATAATCCTGTTTTTATGTTGGACGAAATCGACAAACTGGGTGTTGATTTTAGAGGTGATCCTTCTTCCGCTCTATTAGAGGCGCTTGATCCTGAACAAAATAGAGAATTCTCAGACCATTATCTGGAGGTTCCATTTGACCTTTCTCACGTGATGTTTATTTGTACGGGTAATATTTTAGATACAATTCCGGTTGCCCTTCGAGATCGTATGGAGATTATTAATTTTCCGGGTTATATTGAAGACGAGAAATTTTATATAGCCCAGAAATTTCTTTGGCCTAAACAACTGGTGTATGCAGGAATTAATTCAAAAAAAATTAATATCACGGATGTTGCCCTTAGGGATGTAATAGTACATTACACCAGAGAGGCCGGAGTTAGAAATTTGGAACGAAATTTAGCAACAATTTGCCGCAAAGTCGCAAGACTGGTTGCTGAAAACAAGAAATATCCAAATGAAATTAAGATCACCGATTTAAGAAAGTTTTTGGGACCGACTAAATTTTCATCTCTTATTGCCGAGAAAAATGATGAAGTTGGTATGTCAACCGGCCTTGCAGTTACCCCTGCCGGAGGAGAGATATTATTTATTGAAGTAGCTCTCATGCCAGGTAAAGGAAGGTTGACCTTAACAGGACAGTTAGGCGATATTATGAAAGAGTCAGCCAAAGCAGCCTTCACTTGGATAAAAGCCCACTGGTATGAACTGGGATTAAAGCAAAATTTTGCGCTTAACATGGATGTTCATGTTCATGTTCCAGAAGGAGCAGTACCTAAAGACGGTCCCTCAGCAGGTATTGCAATTACCACTGCCTTAGTTTCTGCAGTTACAGGAATTGCCGTCAGAAGAAATGTGGGAATGACGGGAGAAATGACCTTGAGGGGAAGAGTTCTTGAAATAGGAGGAGTCAAGGAGAAGGTGATTGCGGGTCATAGGGCCGGTTTGAAAACGATAATTTTGCCCAGGGACAACAAAAAGGACATGGAAGATGTTCCTCAGAATATTAAAAAGGATATTAAGTTTGTTTTTGTTGCAAGGTTTGAAGAGGTCCTAGGAGAAGTTATGAAAACCTGGCCGCCAAAAATTGAGAGACGAAAAGTTGATAAATCCTTAAACATTCAACCTCTTTATCTTCGCACAACTTGATATAAGGACGATTAGCTGAAACTAGAGTATAATAAGTTCATAAAGCCGCCATCGTCTAGTGGTCTAGGACGTCTGGTTCTCAACCAGAAAATCGGGAGTTCGATTCTCCCTGGCGGCACAAGACCATTACCTCTTTACAAAACTAATTGCTTTTGTGTTATTATAGTGAGATGAAAATAGGTAGCCTAAAAAAAGGATTGGCGACAAAAGTTGCCTCATATAAAAAGAGGCTTCAAAAAAAGTCTGAAAATCCAAAGAATAAATTTTTAATTATAGGATTTATCGTTGTTTTACTTCTTCTTACTGTTGGTTATAAATTTAAAGGTTTATTGATTGCAGCAACGGTTAATGGCCAGCCGGTTACCCGAGTCTCGGTCATCAAAGATCTCGAAAAACAGGGAGGAAAGCAGGTTCTGGATTCTCTGGTCACTAAAGTTTTAATTACTCAAGAGGCTAGCAAAAAAGGTGTTAATGTAACAGAGGATGATATCAAAAAAGAAGAAGACAACTTGGAAAAGACCTTATCGGGTCAGGGAACAACCTTAGATAATGCTTTATCTTTACAAGGACTTACCAGAAATGATCTCGCTGACCAGATAAGAACTCAAAAAATGGTAGAGGGTTTACTTAAAGATAAACTAAGCATATCGGACGATGAACTTAAAACATATTTTGACCAGAACAAAACTACTTTTGCCAAGGATGCTAAGTTTGACGATGTTAAGGATCAGGTTAGAGATCAGGTTTTTCGCCAGAAGTTAACTTCAGAATATCAGACCTGGATTACCGATCTCAAAAAGTCCGCTAAAATTAACTACTTTGTTTCCCTCTGAGCAAGGATATATAATAAATTTTATGAAGCGTTTTTCCATTTTTTTTGTTTTGTTAATATTTTTGTTTGTTTTGGCAAAAAATACATTAAGCCAGGATTTTGACTACCAAAAGGCATTTCAGGATTACGATTATAGTTTTGGTCTTTATTTAAAAAACATTGCAAGCTATAAATTCGCGAAGAGCCAGTATTTGTCTCTGAAAACTATAGAATCAAAAAATGTCTTAATTGATTCCGTCAAAGTCTTTTTAACGTCTCGCAATGTGGCAATTAATGCTTATCTGACTGCATTAAGGTTTAAAGTCTTTGAAACTTCCGGACTTATTTCTGATGAGAAAAATAATATCTTTGGGAAAATCGATCCGGAGGTAGCCTGGTATTTGGATAACAATAAAGAGATTGACGCCCTCAGTGCTCTTGAGCTTTTGAATACTGAAAATAAGTCTATCAAAACCCATTATGGCAAATTTAGCAAAAATGCAATCTACCGTGCATTATTTGCAATTTCATATGGACGCGTTAGTGATAACGAAACAAATATCAGGTTAGTTCGGGAGTCCATCAAAGAAAAAATTGACAAAATAGATCAAAATCATGACAAAAATACTCAAGTTACTAAATCTTGGCTTCAAGAAGTTGATATAAGAATTGATAAGATTGACTCTGGATTGAAAAACGCAACTCAGAAAATGAATTCAATAGATACCTTAAAATGGGATCCTCTAGATGCCTATAACCAATCGATGAGGATTTTTGATGATTCGCAAAAATACGTAAAAGAGGCCATTTCTTATTTTAAACAAATAGTAAAAGAATTAAAAACTGCCGACTAATATGGATACAGCTAACAATTTGCCAAATAATACGCTTCCTAAACCCACTGAGCCTGCTAACACAGAGTTGATTCCTCCGAAAAAAAGAAAACTTTTAATAATCGGGGCTATTTTTATTGTGTCTCTTCTGTTTTTGAACATTCTCGGGAGAATAATAATTACTATCCGTTCGGGTCCGAAAGAAAATACAACTAATGTTGTAATTACGCCAAAAACTACTTCTTTTGGGCAGGAAATTTTGAATCCATCAAAATACGCGAGCGATCCTGAAGTTCTTAAAATAGAAACAGATATAAGCAATTTGGAAAAGAACTTTACCGAAAAGGATATCAGGGAATTTAGGCTGAGTTCTCCCACGTTTGACTTCGAAATGGACTTTGGTAAATGATATCCTTTGATTTATTGACAAGCAGCCTTCGCAAGGGTAAAATAGCTTCTGTTATGTTAATTGTACCCTCTTTTATTTTTCCCATTACCGCTAAAGCGGTTTAGGAAAAGCTGGGAGAAACAACGATTTTCTCTTCTCTCAGAAACTAAGAGGGTGTTTTTTTTGATGATATAACTTATGAAAAATAACCAAAAAATTCAGCTAACCAAGGTTGGATATGCTTCTTTGAAACTGGAGTATGAAGACCTGGTTAATAACAAAAGACCCCAGCTTGTTGAGAGGCTTTCTAACGCTCGGGGAGAAGGAGATTTGGCCGAAAACAGCGATTACAGCAATGCTAGAGACGAACTCGAATTTTTGGATGGCAGGATAGAAGAACTAAAAGCGGTTTTAGAAAATGCCGATATTATGTCCGGTAAAACTAACGGAAAAGTTAACGTTGGTACGCGCGTGGTGGTCGGAGTAAATGGCAATAAACAGGCTTTTTCTATAGTCGGCGAATGGGAGGCAGATCCCAGCAATAAAAAGATTTCAAGTAGCTCTCCTTTAGGTCTAGCCTTAATTAATAAAGCGGTGGGAGATAGCGTCGAGGTCGAAGCCCCGGCAGGAAAGGTTCTTTACAAAATACTTTCAATAGAATAAAATTAATTTATGATTGATACTAGATTTACTTTAGTTTCTAAAAAGTCCAACACTTCCTGAAAAGGGGGGTCTTGGATTGGTATAGGGTGCCTCCCGAAAGGGAGGTTTTTTTGTTTATCATGACTAAAGAAATTTATTTACTAGAAAGAAACGACAATCGAATTTTAGAGGCGGCAGAGACTGTCTCAAGTATGATTGCCGCTTATAATTTCGGGCATCCTCATGAAATGTTACCCAAATCACCTGATGTTATAGCGTCACAGTTTATTGATGGTAACTCAATAATGTTGGTTAATGAGACAGAAGATGGAAGGCTGAGTGTAATCTGCCATGGGGCAATGTATCCGAACTTTGATCGAGGAGAGGATAAGATTTTAGGTATGCAGATTGTTGAGATGGGCTCAGTAATTGTCCACCCCGCATATAGAGGCCAGGGAATTGGATCAGTGGGAACGAAAATGCTTTTTGACTTGGCTTTCAAAAATTGGGACAAAGTTTTGTGCCTGGCAAAAGTGAAACAGGTTGTTACGGCCAGAGTATTCGATAAAGCCGCAATTAGTCCTGTAAGTTTTTGGGAATTTCCATATCTTTCGTATTTAACCTGTACTTGTGAAGGCTCTTCAGAGCGTTGTGGATTCGACTCTTGTTGTTATCGAAGAACGCCAGAAGAAAGTAGTCAGAGTCATTTTGAAAAAATTCTTAATAGAGATAACCCGATAGGTTATATGCCGTGTACATTGGTTGTTTCAGATAAAGATTTAGCTTACAGGTTTGAAGAGGTTTGTGGGAACATGCATAATAACCTTTTAAATACTTCCCTGGCGCGTGGTGTAATTTCGGGGGATTCAATGCGGACTGCCGACGAGTTTTTTACAGTTTTAAAAAGCTTAAGGAATAACTTAGCATGAATAAAAATCGACTTATTAAAACATTTTTTGACTTAGTGAGGCTCGATAGCCCTTCAGGTGAAGAAGAAAAAGTTTGTAGTTTTATAAAGGAAAGGTTGGCTAGTTTAAATATAATTTCATCTGTTGATAAATCCGGTAATTTGTTTGCCAAGACCGGTGGCGGGTTAGCAGAACCGGTTTTACTTTCCGCCCATATGGATACTGTAGAGCCAGGCAGGTGTATAAAACCTTTTGTCAAAAATGAAGTAATTGCAAGTAGAAGTAGAACGATTTTGGGAGCTGATAACAAAGTTGCAATTGCAGCCATACTTGAGGCAATTACAACAATTCCACCTGATAAAAGAAAGACTATTGAGTTGGTATTTAGTGTTTCCGAGGAAACAGATGGCGGTATTAAAAATTTCAACTTCTCACAAATTGAAAGTAAGTTCGGTATAGTTGCTGACTCGGCATATCCGATTGGGACAATAATTGTTGCTTCTCCCTGGATAGAAGATTTCGAAGCGGAAATAATTGGGCGAGGTTCTCATGCCAGCTCTCCAGAGAAAGCGATTAATGCACTTACTATTGCGGCAAATTCTATCTCATCTTTGAAGTGGGGGAAAATAGATAAAGAAACAGTGGCGAATATTGGGATAATTACAGGTGGATATGCGACCAATACGATTCCTTCGCAGGTTGTCGTTAAAGGTGAGGTACGTAGTTTTTCAAAAAATTGTTTTGAAAAAACCAGGCTATTAATCGAGTCCAGATTTCGTGAAAAGACTGAACAACTGGGTGGGACTTTGAAATTTGTTCATAAATTCTATTGCGGGGGTTATAAATATAGAAGGAATGACTCAGAAATAGAGCGAATAAGAGAAATTTATAAATATTTGAGAATAAAGCCTATTTATTGCGTTTCTTACGGGGGCAGCGATGCAAACATTTTTATCTCGAATAATATTCGCCTGGTAAATATTGGGGACGGAGTGGAGTATCCTCATACAACGGACGAGAAAATTTCCATTGAGAATTTAGTAAAGCTAACAGAAATTATAAGAAATTATATATCGATTTAAAAAAAAGAGGGGTGTAGAAGAATTGAAATTTACAGTGTTCATTTGGTCTGTTAGACTTGGAGGACAAAGATATGTTTTGGGCGGATAAGATTGCTGATGAAATAATAAAGTCCGGTCGTTACAAACCTTATTGGGTTGATGATATGAAAACTCCTTCGGGAAGGGTTCATATTGGCTCGGTTCGTGCTGTTCTCACCCACGAGCTAATATATAAAGCATTAAAACATAGAGAGAAAAAAATTGACTTTTCTTACGTTCTTGAAGACCACGATCCGATGGACGGACTTCCGGTTTATGTTGACCAAGAAGAATATAAAAAACACTTAGGGAAGCCTCTTTATTTAGTCCCGTCTTCGGAGCCCGGGTTTAAATCTTTTGCTGACAGATGGGGCCAGGAATATATCGAGATTTTTAATAAATTAGGAGTTTACCCAAAAATAATTTGGGGAAGCGAGCTTTATAGATCCGGCAAGATGAATGACACGGTTCGCCTTTGTTTGAACAAAGCTGGTATTATTCGAGGAATTTATAAAACTCTTTATAAAAAGAAACGGCCCAAAAATTGGTATCCTTTCCAGGTTCTGTGCGAAAAGTGCCAGAAAATTTCAACAACGGTTGTAACTGATTGGGACGGAAAAAAGGTCATATATGAATGTAGAGTTGACGGACTTGACTGGACCAAAGGCTGTGGCCATAAAGGTAGTGTTTCTCCTTTCAGCGATGAGAAAAAGATTGCAGGGAAATTGCCATGGAAGGTTGAGTGGTCGTGCAAATGGAAGGTTATAGGAATAACGATTGAAGGAGCCGGGAAGGACCATATGAGTGCCGGAGGCTCTCACGATTTTGCTGAAATAATGTGTAAAAAAGTTTTAAATTACCCGGTTCCCTATGCTTTCTCCCACGAATTTTTCCTAGTCGGTGGCAAAAAAATGAGCTCGTCAAAGGGCTTAGGATCAAGCGCAAAAGAAATTTCTGAAATTTTACCAGCTTATTTAATTCGTTTTCTGATCGCTAGAGTGAGATTCAATAAACAGATTAGTTTTGATCCAGTGGGTATGATAATTCCGGATTTATTTGATGATTATGATAAATGTGCAATTTCCTTTTGGAAGAAAGACGGGAGTGATAAAGCAAGAATTTATGAACTTTCTCAGGTAGATAAACCTCATAAAGAAACAGAGTTACCCAGATTCCGTGATATTGCTAATTATATTAATCTAGGAGTTGACCCCCGAACAAAATTTAAAGATACAGAGACACTTAAAGAAAGAATAAAATACGCCAAAATCTGGTTGGATAAGTATGCACCCAAAGAAGAAATTTTTAAAATCAGTGACGCTGTTCCCAACGAGGTTGGAGACTTAACTTCCTTACAGAAAAAATATTTAGAGAAACTGTCCGAATTGGTGGAAGATGAAAACAATTCTGAATCTTTAGAAAAGAAGATCTACAAACTAGCAAAAGATCTTAATGTTCCTTCAAGGGATGCATTCGGTGCAATTTATATAACTTTGTTGGGTAAAACTCACGGCCCCAAAGCAGCATTGCTGATATTAGGAAAAGATAAGAGTAAAATTATTAAAAGGCTGAAAGAAGTTGGTGTGTGATTTATGATAACAAGAGAAAAAGCGTTGAAATTACTGCATCAGCACATGCAGAATCCGAATCTTAGGAGACATTGCTATTCGGTTGAGGCCGTAATGAGAGAACTTGCTCGTTACTTCAGAGAAAGTGAGGATACTTGGGGAACTGTAGGCTTACTCCATGACGGCGATTATGAAGAAACAAAGTCGACGCCCGAAAAACACACACTTTATGTGGCTGAATGGTTAAAAAAATCCGGAGAAAAGGATAAAGAGATTTTATCTGCAATTCTTTCACATAATTTTGCTCACACTGGCCAAAATTCTCCAAAAAACAAGCTGGAGTGGTCTTTGTATTGTTGTGATGAGCTTACCGGTTTTATTGTGGCCGTAGCCTTGGTAAAGCCGGACCGTAAACTTTCGTCTGTAACGGTTGACTCAGTTCTTAAAAAATGGCCCCAAAGGTCTTTTGCTTCAGGAGTTAAAAGAGAACAGGTTGCAGAATGTGAATCTCGTTTGGGAATCCCTTTAAAGGAGTTTGTAAAAATAGCTCTTAGTGCTATGCAGGCAATTTCCCAGGATTTGGGGTTGTAATAATCGTATGGACAAAAAACAAAAGATTTTTGATTTATTAAACTCCCAGGACTATGGTGTTCTTTCGACTGTCAGTACAGACCAAAAACCCGAATCTGCGGTAATGATGATAACCGTTTTACCAAATAACACTATTTTAATGGGTACCAAAAAAGAGAGTAGAAAACATAAGAATTTAAATGGTAACAGTAATGTTTCTGTAATAGTTTGGAATGGCTGGACTGAAGCTCAACTGGAAGGGATAGCCGAAATTGTAGAAGGTTCTGAGCCGGGATTTGCCGAGCTAAAAGATAATTTATTGAAAAGACATTCCGATGCCGATACACGAATCGATGAAAAAACAGTTTTTATATTAATTAAACCAACTTGGGCTCGTTATTCAGCCCTCGGCCAAAAACCCCCTGAAATTTTTGAGATTACAGACTGGTCTCTTCCCGATTAAATCGGACCGGAAGTTTCCACAGAAATGGCAAAAATATATTTAATCCGTCACGCAGAATCGATTGCAAACACCCAAGGAATTTATCAAGGCTAAACTTATGATACTGATTTATCTCCCTTGGGAAAAAAACAGGCAGAATCGCTAGCAAAATCTTTAAAAGAACGAAATATAAGAAAAGTAATTTCAAGTCCGTTAAAAAGAACTCAGCAAACTGCAAAAGCTGTTTCTTTATATACTAAATCAGAAATTATTCTTGATAGAAGAATAATTGAAACAAATCACGGAGTTTGGGAATGTAAGAGAAAAAACTGGATTAAAAAAAATTATCCGGGTATTTTTTCAATGTGGCAACACAAACCCGAGAAAGTAGTTTTTCCAGGCGGAGAAGCGTTTGGTGATACAGTCAAAAGGGTAAATACTTTTATAAAATCCACAAATTGGTTTGGAAATGTAGTCTTAGTAACGCACGATAATATAGCAAGAATAATAATTTGCCTAGCCAAAAATTTATCAGTTAATGAAATGTGGAAAATCCAACTTGATCCGGCAGGTATTTCAATTTTGGAGGTAAAAGGAGTCGATGGGTTTAAGAAGTTAAAGTCACTAAGACTTAACGATGTCGGGCATCTAGAGAATTTCCAATCAAATATTTTAATTCAAGCACTTTAAGATAAAAAATTCACGAAATGGCTTGTTTTACTATGACATCCTCCCCCCGCAACTTGCGGGGGTTTTCTTGAACTCTGTTATAATAAAGGCATGTCGAGTGGAAAGCTAGAAACAGAAAGAGATGCTAATGAAATTGCGGGTGGTTTGTCGTGGGAAGAAATTACAAGAAGAAAAACTGAGGTTTTGTTGTACAACGACGAAGCTCAAAGAAGGAGAGATGTAGCTTTCATCAAGAAATTGAGAGAGTCTTGAAATTAGTTGTTGAAAGACCAGATGGCACGAAAATATGGGATACCCCAGGTGGGAGATATAGTGAGGAATTTAAGGTCGATGGTAGTATAAGGCTTACGAGGTTAGAATAATGCTAGACATTCAATTTATTAGAGATAATCCGGAGAAAGTCAAAAAAGGATTAACTGCCAAGCAGTTTGATTCTTCTTTAGTTGATAAAGTTTTAGAATTGGATGGAAAAAGAAGGGATTTAATTCAGGAAATTGAGGATTTGCGCGCGCAAAGAAACGAAATTAGCAGTAAAGAACACGCTGTAAATGATAAAGGCAAACAATTAAAAGAAAAGTTAAAAAACCTTGAACCCGAATTAAAAAAAATTGAAGAAAAATATAAGCAAATTTTGGGCAAAATCCCGAATGTTCCTGCGGATGATGTTAAAGTAGGTCGTGATGAATCGGAAAATGAAGTTATAAGAAAGTGGGGAACCCCAATAAAGTTTAACTTTAGACCTAAGGATCATCTGGAAATAGGTGAAAATTTAAGAATTATAGATGTTAAAAAAGCTTCGGGAATTTCGGGAGCGAGGTTTAACTATTTAATTGGAGATGCAGTTTTTTTGGAGTTCGCTCTGGTAAATTACGTTCTTGATACTTTAACAAACGAAAAGATTCTCAAAAATATTGCTAACAAACTTAAATTAAACTATAACTCTAAACCATTTATTCCGGTTATTCCCCCTGTAATGATAAAACCAGATGTATTTGAAAAAATGGCTAGAAAAGATCCAGAGGAAGAAAGATACAAACTTCGTGATGATGAGCTGTTTTTGGTTGGAAGTGCAGAACACACTTTAGGGCCTTTACATATGGACGAGACCCTAACTGAAGACAATTTTCCCCTCAGATACATTGGATTTTCAACAAGCTTTAGGAGGGAAGCTGGTTCTTACGGTAAAGATACGAGAGGGATTTTGAGGATGCATCAGTTTGATAAGGTTGAGATGGAATCATTTACATTACCAGAAAATGGAAGACTGGAACAAGATTTTTTTGTTGCAATCCAAGAATATCTCATGCAGATGCTTAAAATTCCGTATCAAGTAGTCGGCATTTGTACAGGTGATATGGGCGGACCGGATTATCGTCAAATTGATATTGATAGCTGGATGCCGGGCCAGAATAAATATAGAGAGACACACACATCTGATTATATGACTGACTACCAATCCAGGCGTTTAAATACAAAAGTACGTAGAAAAGACGCTACAGAATTTGTTCATATGAATGATGCGACAGCGTTTGCCATTGGCCGCACAATAATTGCAATTTTAGAAAATTATCAGCAAAAAGACGGATCAGTAGTTATCCCCGAAGTTTTGAGAAAGTGGATGGGGAAAGAGAAAATTGTAAATATCAAAATTTAGCAGAATGTACTCTTTTTATTAACGAATATTGACATTTACCTTCGAACTTAGTATATTGTTTTTAATATGAATAATATAAATATTATGCCTGTGACAAAAGCAAGGCCTATTTTGGGTGATCTGGTTGGAAAAGTTTCCGGTAATGACTATATTATTCTTACCAAAGGTGGGATGCCTGAAGCGGCAGTCGTTGATTTAGAGTATCTTACCAAACTTGAAAAAGAAATAGAAAAAATTTACAGCAAGACTTACATTGATCCAAAACTATTACCCTATACCCGCGAATTCAGCGATAAGGAGATAAAGAAATGGTTGGAAGAAGACAAACTTCAGTAAGCTTATTTTTGGATTCCAGTATACTTTTTACAGCAGTCAACTCTCCAACAGGAGGATCTTCTAAATTATTTGCACTTAAAGATATCAGGCTTTTGACTTCAACCTATGTTTTAACGGAAACGGAAATGAATGTTCGAAAAAAGTTGGAAGAGTATCATTTAGAAAGATTTTTTAGGCTTGTTGAAAAACTAGAAATCATATCAAGTTTGCCTGAACGAAAGGAATTAACTAAGGCTAAAAAAGTTATAGTCGAGAAAGACGCAATTATACTTTCGCAAGTAAAACTCTCCAGATCAAAATTTTTGATTACTTTGGATAAAAAACATTTTCTGACAGAAAGTGTTGAAAAGTATTTGAAGCCAAAAAAAGCTCTAACCACAAAAATGTTTTTTGACTGGTGGTAAAACTACCTCTCCCCAAAAATGACATCCGGAATTATGGATGCAGCCACCTATTAGTTAATGGCGGACTTTTTCATGACGGTTTGAGGTGTACTCTGATGAATGTCAGATAAATGAAATAATAGCAGCGGGAAACGCAAAGTACCTACTAGGTATAGATACAGAATGGCAGTTGGAGCAGTAGCTAGCACAGAATCCTTCTTATGATGGATGTATGTATTGTCTTCCACACCTGCACAGGAAATAAAACCCAATCAGTAGACGGCCGAGAGAGACTTTTCTTTTTGCCGTCTACTCTTTTTTTTGTAGCACCTTATGCCTTCAAAGGGTGGGTTTTTCAGGCCAGGGGTAGGGCATTAATTCTGAAATAGGAACTTGCTTAATTTCGTTATTTTCTTCAATAACAATCAAGATGTCATTACCCGTTCTTAGTGCGTTTTCATAAATGAGTTGCTTGCAAATATGGCAATTCGGTCCGGTAATAGCGATTATATCTCTTTCTCCATGTTGAGCTGCATGGGCAAGAGCTACTGCTTCAGAGTGCATAGTTAAAGTGTAAGTATCTGAACAGTAAGAAGCACCTGGGTAGATATTTCCTTTTTGTGTTAAAACAGCTACAGAATATCCCTTTCCACTTTCAGGGTAAGTGTTTTTGAGATTTTCGTTTGCTACTTTGAGCATATCTCGGCAGACTTTCTCGTCAATGCCCTTTATTTTGTTAAGTTTCATGCTTTGATTATATTCTAATTAGCTTTTCTAGCCAAGGGATATGTTTGTTTTTTCGTTTCCACCACAAATCTTCCCAGATGTAATGAACAGCCAATTGTTTATATTCTCGGAATTTTTCAAAGTGTTTAAGTAGTTTTTCAACTGGTACTGGATTTTCTGGGTCTTGGTTAAAAAAGACCTTTGAATAAATCTTTTGCTCCCAGGGTGAAACATGATTGAAAAAATCCCAGTGGTGAAATACATCAAAAAGGAGATACCAGACTGTGGCTGGCCCTACTCCATAAAGTTTAAGAAGGTCAGTTATTTGTGTTTCTCTATCCTTTTTCCTTAAATCTATTTCGTTAGTAACTCCTTCTGTAAAATAATCGTCAATTTTTTTAATTGATTTAGCTCTGTATCCCACTTTTAAGTTTCTTAGTTCTTGTTCTGTAACTTTTGTTAATCTTCCTTCTTTCCAGAAACACCAAAGTTTCTTGTTATCGTACTCTAATTTAGTTCCATAATTTTCTAATAAGGCCGTGAACATTTGAGTTGACCTTCTGACTGTTGCATTCTGCAAAACGACCCCAATTATTAGATATTCGTACAAGGAACTAGGGTGGCCTGGCCTCATACCATAAAGTTTTTTAATAATTGGTTTTAACACGACATCATCTTTGAATTTGTTATAGAAATCGGTTAAATCAAGGTTCAAGTTGTATCTATATTTAACTTCGTTAACAAAAGATTCAATAAATGACTTAGGTAATTTATCCGTGTGGTAAATATCTACTGTTAATTTTGGTTTATTTACTCTTCCAGAGTTTGTGAATTTAAGTCCAATAGGTTTTTCTTGCCACAGCCAAGTCTGCCATCTTATTCCTTTTTCCCAATAATTATCACCACTAGTAAAATGGTCAGGTTTATGGAAAGTGGCATCAAAATTAAAAGGCGCCGTTGGTATAATCTCAGCAGTTTCAATTTTTTTTAATTTCATTTTATTTTTGCGACACCTCCCAAATGTTGTTGTCTGGGTCTTTGAAATATGCGACTATTTGCCCCCATGTAGTTGTTTTTGGACCTTCAAAGATGTCTACGCCTTTCGTTTTAAGTTCATCACAAAACTTCTGAACATTCTCAACTTGGAATGCAAGAACTACACCACCCCCTCTATCCATATGTTCTTTGGGAAACATTGCTACAGCATCACTTTTCTGAAAGATGGCCAATGATGTACCTTCTAATTTGAAATCTGCGAATTTTCCATCTTTGCTATTAACTTTTAATCCCAAAATATCACTATAAAAAGCAAGCGACTTTTCAAAATCCTCAACAAGCAAGCAATTAGCAAATAATTTATCAAACATTATTTATCACCTCCTTTATTTTCATTGTAATAGTATTTCTTCCCCTTTAGTTTATCAGGTAGTAAATCTTCTTTTGTGTAAGGTTCATAACTTTTTCCATATCCGAGTTCCTTCATTAATTTTGTAGGGGCGTTAAGAATTTTTAAAGGGACAGGGAGATTGCCGAACCTTTTGACATCTTCCAAAGCAGCCATATAGGCGTTATAAGCTGATCGGTCTTTTTTGGCAAGAGCTAGATAAACAGTTCCTGCAGCTAAGTTCTCTTGACACTCAGGGTAGCCAATTGTTTCACAAGCCCTAAAAACTTCATTAGCAACAACTAGAGCAGTAGGAGAGGCTACGTCCTCGGACGCGAATACTACCATTCTTCTTGCAATATATAGAGGGTCTTGTCCTGCGGTAACCATTCGTGCCAGATAATAAAGTGCTGCATCAACATTGCTTGCTCTCATCGATTTAATAAAAGCCGAAATGACGTTATAAAATTCATCTCCTTGTTTGTCAAAAGTTAGTTGTCTTCTCTGCAGTGCCAGTTCTATATCTTTAAGTTTTACATTCACTGCATTCACACCCGACGGATGATATGTGGCTACACCCTTCGGATTTTTTGATATTCCCAGATTACTTGCAATTTCTAATGTGTTTAAAGCAACCCGTGCGTCCCCGTTTGAAGATTCTATTAGAAACTCTAGGGTTTTTTTATCTAACTTGATTTTTAAATATTTACATGCCTTTTTGATTATTATATTGAGGTTTTCAAAGGTAAGTTGTTTTAATACGATTACCCGAGTCCTTGATAAGAGTGGACCGATAACCTCGAACGAAGGGTTTTCGGTCGTTGCACCTATGAAAACAATAGTTCCCTTTTCAACATGTGGCAAAAGTTTATCCTGCTGGGCTTTGTTGAATCTGTGAATTTCATCGATAAAAACAATTGGTGGAGTAAGTAGCGGTTTGACGTTCTCTATTACTTTTTCAATTTCTTTAGAAGAGGCGCTGACCGCTGAGAACTCGTGAAATTCTCTTTCAAGTTCGCTTGCGATTATTCTTGCTAAAGTTGTTTTCCCGCTTCCGGGCGGACCCCAAAATATTAAAGAAGGGAATCCTTCTCCGCCCATTCGGTTGTCTAATAGTTTTTTTATAATTCCGTCTCGGCCGACAAGATGTTCCTGTCCGACAAACTGCGATAACTCTTTGGGTCTTAGCTTTTCGGCAAGAGGTATTTGATCCATGGACTAATTATATCCAAACAAAAACCGAAGTAAAGACTGCTTTCATTTTCAGCCATTTTTTGTATAATTTACCTATCCCAAAAGAATTTAATGGGGTTTTCATTATGGTCCAAAAGTTAAAGATACCAAAATTTGAAATTTCTCCTTTAATTAGGTTTACCTATTCATATCGGAAGATAATTTCTATTGCCTATAAAGTTAATCCTAAATATTTAGTTTTGATTACCATTCTTAATTCACTATGGGGTTTAACTAATCTTCCCTCGATATACATTAATAAAATTTTAATCGATACGGTTATCGCGAACATTGGTAAACCAAATATACAAAGCGCAATAAATATTATCATCGCTCTTATTTTCTTTAGGGCTTTAGTTGAATTTATTAGGGCAGCTCTGTCCAGGTTCAATGGTAATTTAACCAATACTTTTACCGAGCAAATTGTGGCCTACTTGGAAAAAACCGGTGGCATCAAGTTAAATAGTTTGGATATTCCTACCATAGAATCTCCGGATTTTCAGGATAGGTTTAAAAAAATCGAGAGAGAAGGAAACAATAGGCTTTGGGGAATGATAGGCCCTCTTTCCGATATGCCTAACGCGTTTTTTACAATCGTTTCAGGCTTGGTTCCTCTTTTTACTTTTAATATATCTCTAGCATTAATTGTTTTGCTTGTCACACTTCCTGATATTATAGTAAGCGCTCGGCTTTCCAAAAAGGACTATGAGGCTATGCAATTTTTGAGCTCCAGATGGAGACTCTGGGGTTGGATTTTGGACCACTTGACGCGGACGACTCACTTTTATGAAAATAAAATTTTAGCTAACACCAATTATTTGGCAAATAAATTGGGAAAAGTACAAAAAGAAATTATTGAACATCAATCTAAAAGAAGGATACGCAAAGCTACAATTAGGACTTTAGCCAGCATTCCGTCTAACATTTTGTCTATAATTCTTAACACTTACTTTTTCATTCTCGCCATTTTAGGAAGGGTTACGTTGGGTACTGCACAGCTTCTGTATCAGGGTACAAATACGCTGGCTTTGGGATTCAGTACTTTTTTTAACGATGCTGTTTCAATTTATGAGAATTATTTATACGTCAGCGATTTGACCTGGTTTTTGGAACTGAAACCGCAGATTGTTGGAGGTAGGAAAATTCCGAGTAAAAAATTTTCGAACGGGTTAGAATTTAGAAATGTTTGGTTTAAATACCCCAATTCCAATTCATGGGTATTAAAGGGCATAAATTTCTCTATAGGCCCGACCGAAAACCTAGCTTTGGTTGGTGAAAACGGGGCAGGAAAAACGACAATGATCAAGTTGCTTAGCGGGTTTTATAAGCCAACAAAGGGACACATTTTACTAAACGGAGTCGATATTTTTGAATACAATCAGGGAAAATATAGAAATCTTTTGGGTGTTCTATTTCAGGATTTTAGCCTATATCCGTTTACAGCCAAGGAAAGCGTAGGAATTGGCGACGTTAAAAGAATATCAAAACTAGCTGAAATAAAAAGATCAGCAGGATTAACAGGAATTGATAAATTTATTGAAAAACTACCTCTGGGATATGAAAATCCTCTAGCTAAAGAGTTTGAAAAAGGAGTTGAACCTTCAAAGGGGCAATGGCAAAGAATAGCCCTGTCTAGGATTCTTTTTAGAGATTCGAAAATAGTGGTTCTGGATGAACCTACAAGTAATGTCGATCCCCAGGCCGAACAAAAAATTTTCGACAAAATTATTGATTTATCCCGCGGGAAAATATTGGTATTGATTTCACACAGATTTAGTACCGTAAGACGGGCTGACAGGATTTTGCTGGTTGATTACGGAAAAATAAAAGAGCAGGGAAATCATGAAGAACTGATGAAGTTGGATGGCGAGTACGCCCACCTTTTCAACCTTCAAGCCAGAGGATATCAATAGCTAAAATCGGTTGTTCACGAGCCTCTTCCGACAATTTTAACTTCACCAGTATTGGAAATATCTATTTCGACCGGTAACTGAAAATCTAAATTTCGAGCAACACTTATTGCTCGCTGTGCCGCCGCTATTGCTTGCAATCTGGATAATTGTATTTGTATTGGGTCAGTGAGGGGTCTTATGTTGTCTGCACTTTCCCTTCGTTTCTCTAATTCAGCTATACTTGTCATGACTATATTATTATATAACAGATGGGAAAATTATTTGATTTTTTGTCCGGGATCCAGATTTTGCAGGAGGTAGAATCACCGATTAATGGAAAAATAACCGTGGTTAAGGACTTGGCATGGGGGACGCATTTTCAGGTTGATGGAGTAACCCAATCTGGGGGAATTTTGAAAAAAGTGTGGGAAACCACTTTGAAAAAAGTGGCAAAAGACCAAAGATTACAGACCAATAACTGTCTTATTTTAGGTCTAGGCGGTGGAAGTGTTGCTCAATTGATTAGAAAATATTGGCTAAAAGCAAAAATAACCGGAGTTGATATCGATCCAATGATGGTAGGATTGGGCGAAAAATATTTGGGACTTAGTAGAGTACAAGTTCAAGTACAAGTTCAAGATGCTTATGATTTTGTTTCAACTAGCAGCCTGTCTGCCGGCAAGGCAGGTTCGGCTGTTAAACCGTTTAACGGTTACGATCTGATTTGTATCGATCTTTATCTTGGTAGTGAATTCCCCAAAAAGTTTGAGTCTGAAGTATTTCTTAGACTTGTACTTAAACTATTAACTTCCAGTGGTGTTGCTATATTTAACCATCTTTACGGTTATAATCACCGAACAAGCGCAATTAAATTCGGTAAAAAACTTGAAAGAGTTTTTAAGAAAGTAAACCCCTATTATCCTGAAGCGAATGTGATGTTTATTTGTTCTAAGTAATCTAAACCTCTTTCTGTTAAAATAAATGGCATGTTGAAAATATTTTCCAAACTTCTTGATACGAATCAAAGGGAAATTGAAAGGCTTTCAAAGATAGTAGAGAAAATAAACGAGTTCGAACCGAAAGTTAAGAAGCTTAAAGACACGGACATTATTGAAAAAACCGATGAGTTCAAAAAAAGAATAAAAAACGGCGAGATTTTAGAAGACTTATTACCTGAGTCTTTTGCTGTAGCTAGAGAAGCCTCATGGCGTGCAATAGGACTTCGGCACTATGACGTACAACTTATGGCTGCTATTGCTCTTTTTGAAGGCAAAGTAGCCGAACAAAAAACAGGTGAAGGCAAAACTCTCTCCGCTGTTCCCGCGCTGTATTTAAGAGCTTTAACGGGAAAGGGGGTCCATCTAGTTACAGTAAATGATTATTTAGCAAGAATCGGAGCCGGATGGAATGCACCCATTTTTAATCTTTTGGGTCTAACGGTTGGTTCGATTATTCAGGAAGGAAAATCTTTTATCTACGATCCCTTATTTAATGATCCCAGTCATGGTGACGAAAGGCTGGCGCATTTGAAACCTGTTCAAAGAAAGGAAGCTTACAGCGTGGATGTCACTTATGGGACTAATAATGAGTTCGGTTTTGATTATCTTCGAGATAACATGGTTAGCTCTCTTGCTGAGATGTCTCAGCGGGGTCATTATTTCGCCATTGTTGACGAGGTTGATTCAGTCCTGATTGATGAGGCAAGAACTCCTTTGATTATTTCTGCCCCTGATATGGAGCCAACTGATAAATATTATAAATTTGCAAAGCTTATTGATAATCTTAATTCGGATACAGACTTTACAATTGACGAAAAATCAAAAAGTGCCAATTTGACCGAACATGGCATATCGAAAGTTGAAAAAATTTTAGGAGTAGACAACCTATATGAAAAAGATTTTGATGCAATACATCATATCGAGAACGCTCTTCGGGCAAGAACACTTTATCTTCGGGATCGGGAATATGTTGTTAAAGATGGTCAGGTAACTATAGTTGATGAATTTACCGGACGATTAATGTTCGGACGCAGATGGAGCGATGGTCTTCATCAGGCAGTCGAAGCAAAAGAGGATGTTCCTATTCAGCAGGAAAGTAAAACTCTGGCAACGATTTCTTTTCAGAATTATTTCAGAATGTATGAACATCTTTCTGGAATGACCGGTACTGCTGCAACAGAGGCAGAAGAATTCAGGAAGATTTATAAATTGGAGACAGCAGTTGTTCCGACTCATAAACCTATGATTAGGCGTGATGTCGGGGATATGGTCCATAAAACTGTTCGAGCAAAGTACGGAGCAGTTGTCGAAGAGATCGAAGAGCGCCATAAAGCCGGTCAGCCGATTTTGGTTGGAACTACCTCAATTGAAAAAAATGAAATAATTTCAGAATATCTCAAACGCAAAAAAATTCCCCATAATGTGTTAAATGCCAAAAATCATGAAAGGGAGGCTTTTATTATAGCGGATGCCGGTAAGCCTGGGGCGGTAACAGTTGCAACCAATATGGCAGGACGGGGAGTTGATATTATTTTGGGTGGAACTCCCCCAGACATGCCCCCTGGAATGGACAGAAAAGAACATGAAGAAACTAAAGAATATAAAAAATGGCAAGAAGCTCATGAGGAAGTAGTTAAAACCGGAGGTCTCCATGTAGTCGGTACAGAAAGACACGAGTCAAGGCGAATTGATAACCAGCTTAGGGGGCGTTCGGGACGGCAGGGAGATCCCGGGTCTTCGCGGTTTTATCTATCTTTGGAAGATGATTTGATGAGAATTTTCGGAGGAGATCAAATTATCCGTATCATGGATTCTCTCAAAATTCCCGAAAACCAGCCCATTGAAAACAGACTTGTATCGCGTGCTATAGAGAGTGCTCAAGTTAAAGTTGAAGGCCACAATTTCGATATCAGAAAAGATACTGTTGATTATGATGATGTTGCCAACCAACAGAGAGATATTGTTTATAAGCTAAGACGCAGGATTTTGGAGTCCGAAAATCTCAAAGATGAAGTAATGGAGAAGTTAAGAAATCATATAGATAGAATTCTTCTTATTTCTTGGCCAGAGGGAGAACTCAAACCCGATTATGAGAGAATAATAGTCAATATTCTTGATGTTGTGCCTTTTGATATTGAATCGAGAAAGCGTGTCGAGGACCAGCTTAAAAAACTTGACAGAAGAGAGGATTTAAAAGAGTTTTTGGTAAAAGTAGTTAATGATGTTCATGATGCCCGCGAAAAACAAATGGGCGAGTCTATAATGAGACAAATAGAAAAGTATGCTTATTTGGGTGCTATAGATCATCTTTGGATAAACCACATTGACCAGATTGATGATCTTAGGATGAGTGTCGGTCTTCGCAGTGTTGGCCAAAGAAACCCCTTGGTTGAATTCAAAAATGAGGCTTATATGCTATTTGAGGCACTCATTGATCGAGTCGATGAAGAACTTGCTCACAGGCTTTTTAGAATCGGGGTTACCGCGCCTCAATCCGAAATTCCCTTGAACCTTGCCCGGGAAAATATAGATAGATCGGATATGACGGGACTAACTAGCGCAACTCCTGATGAAATCGCCAGATCAGGCGCTCCCGCCTTCGCCGGTGGGCTAAAGACTAAGGACCAAGGACTAAAGTCTAAAATCGGCCGCAACGACCCCTGTTGGTGCGGAAGCGGAAAAAAATGGAAAAAGTGTCATATAAATTCTATACCACAAACTGGTCAAGAAAAACTGTTGTTTGACCTGTATATGTCAGACTATAAACAATGGGAAAAAGAAGTGAAGAATTTAAAGAGTTAAAAGTTTGATTTATTCCGAAAAGTAGACTTCAATCCGATTATTACCAGCAACAACTTTGTCCAAGACTTTTCTTAAAAATTGTTTCTTTCCAAGGAAGTCCAAGGGTTTCCAGAACCCATCAAAATCTTTGATTGCTTTCCAAATTTCTTGTTTATCAATTTTTGATGATTCTTTGCTTTCTTCACTTTCCGAGTATTTTGCAATGTCCGCACGCAAATCTTTTTCTCTGTTTTTTAAACGACCTATAATTTCTCCATAATCTTCAATTGTTATAAATCCTCTTTCAAACGCCTCTTGTTGTTTTAGCTTCATCTGTGGAATTTTATTTAATTCTTCTTCAAGTCTACTTAAGGGTGATATTTTAGCCTTCGTTCCTAGCGGTTTTGAAGTCTCTTCACTTATCATCTTTTTCATTGCAGGGCTGTTGAGATAATTTTTGAGCTGAGAGATTACAGATTCTTCAAGTTTACTTGCACTCATAACCCTTTGACTGCATTTAATTTTGCCATACATTGTGCCACCACAGCGATATTCTGCAGTTTCTATATCTTTCCAATTTGGGTTGCGTTTTGAATTTTTAATTCTTCTTCTGCAATAAGTTACGCCATACCCGCATCGTATACATTTAGCTATTCCAGTTAATAAACCCCTGGACATTTGAGCCCGTCCACGATATGAGTTCCTTCGCTTTTTAAGTTCAATTTGAACTCTGTCAAACAATTTCTCATCAACAATAGCTGTGTGGTTACCTCTTTTTTCAATTCCTTCGTGACCTCTCAATTTCTTTTGTTTTGATATTTCATAATCTGCATGTCTCCAGCCCCATCTGACATACCCCGCATATGTTTTATTTCTCAGGATGTAGGAAATGGCCTGTGAAGACCAAGAAGAGCCTTTTCTTGGTGGTATAACACCGTCTTGGTTAAACTGTAAGGCAATTGTTCTTTTTCCTGACCCAGCTTCGCTCATCTGAAAAATTCTTCTTACTATCTCGGCTTTTTCCTCATCAACCACAATCTCTCTTGAGATTTTTCCATGTTCATCTAATGTGCGAATCACTTTATATCCAAAGGGAACTTGATTTGGAATTTTTCCGCTTGTAGCGATTGCGTTTTTAGCAAGCATCATTCTTCTTCTGATTTTATTCCTTTCAATCTCGTTCATGAAGTCACTTACGCCCTCTACAACAAGTCCAAGGTCATCATCCATGGGGTCATACTTCTTTGGGTCTCTTGGTTCAATAGGTGTGCCCAGGGAATATGTTTGAACGAATTGCTTCTTCAAAGCATCTCTAATTTGTGATGCTTTTGTTTTTGAACGGGCAAGTCTATCAAAATCTTTAACAACCACTAAGTCAAATTTCATGGCTTTGGCATCAGCCAACATTTTTTGCAATCCGAGTCTTTCTTCCAGCAAATGACCAGATATTCCAGCGTCTTCGTAAGATGGTTCAATAATTTCCCAACCTTTTTCAATACAAACCTTTTTGCAGGCTGCGAGTTGTTCAGGTAAAGAAGTTTTGTTTTCTTTTGCTTGTTCCTGAGTAGATACCCTTGTGTATATTGCAGCTCTAATATGACCTGTAGTTGTATCCATATCGTTACAATAATCATTGTAGTGTGGTACAGACAAAAATTCAATATTGACAAAATAATTATCTGGTATTAAATTTATATTGTTACAGCTAACAAGGTAATTGTCGGATCAGAATCTAATATAGATAAGAATCCTCAAGACAAAAACCAAAGGTAAAAGTCGTTTAAAAGATAACAACTTGTCAGCTCAGCAGATTTGCTGAGTTTTTTTATGGCAATGAAAACCAAAGTTGTTATCAAACGAAAACCTAGTCTCCAATCTCTTCAGAGTGCGTTGTCTGCTGGCTTAAATTATCTTCGTGACCAATTGGAGAATTCTAATAAAATTTGGGAAATTTCGCCCAGAAAGTAGTAACAACACAAAGCAAAATGCAAAAAACAACGCAATCTACAGATTTAACATTCGTAGCCACATGCCTTCTTGCGGGAAAGAATATCCAACTTGTTTCTGTAACTCAAGACTTCAGAGGTATAAAAGTCTTTCAACTCTATCCGCTAAGTGATGTAAATCAGGTTCAAATTAGTTATTCCCGAGGCGAAATTTTGCTTTCACCCCTTGCGCTTGCAAATCAAATCAGGCAGTTAAAGACATGGCCTGTTTCGGAAGGAGGTAATAAATGATTGATACTGAGAGATTAAAGCAGGAAAACCCAATAATGGAAGTGGCTGTAAAATTGGGTTTAACAAATACTGTTCGTGATACAACCGTAGCAATACATTGCCCATCTCCTGAACACGAGGATAGAAATCCTTCCTGTATGTTAATGCCCGAAGCGAATCGGTTTGAATGTAAAGCGTGTGGAATAAGTGGGGATGTAATTAAACTAGTTGAATTGGTGTGTGGAGTTGACTTCAAGGACGCGGTTACCTGGCTAGGTGGGACGAAAGATGTTGAGCAAGAGCGACCTGTTAAAAAAGAAAGATACACACTTGAGACTTATTTTGACGAACACGGAATCAATAAGAAAATGCAAACCAAATTTAATCTGCATTTGGGTAATTATGAATTTGATAGTGGTTTCAAAATTCCCTCTGCCATAATTCCGAATCAGTTAGGTGAACACCATCGTGTGTTCTCGGAGAAACAAAAGTTTCTAACCGTAGGAAAAACAACCTTATTTAAGGCTGGTGACAATCAGGGTGATGGAGAAACAATGTTTCTTGCAGAAGGTGAACTGAAAGCAATACTTGTTTATCAAGAGACTGGACGAACCTGTTGGTCGGGCACGGGTGGGTGTGGAACATTCAAAATTGAGTGGAAAGAAGAATTTGATAAGGCTAAGAAAATTTATTTGGTATACGACAACGATTGGGAAGGGCAAGTGGGTGCTAAAAAAGTGGCAAAAATATTGGGCGAGGACAGATGTTACATTGTAGAGATACCTAAAGATTATGGAAAAGATATTACAGACTACTTTATTTCAGGAAGAACCAAAGAGGACTTTGAACAGTTGTTACAAACAGCAAAGGTTGTTTTAGATACTAGCAAAACAAACACGCTTCCTACTGAGCCTCTCGACATATCTTGGCCAGCACCATTGAATGAAAGAGCCTTTTACGGGGTGGTTGGAGATTTCATAAAAACTGTTGCTCCTCATACCGAAGCTGACCCTGCTGCATTACTGCTTAGTTTTCTTATTGCCTTTGGTTCTGTAATTGGTAATAGGGCGCGTTTTAGAGTTGAAGCTGATAGTCACCCGATGAGATTGTTTGGAGTCTTAGTAGGAAAAACAGCAAAAGGTAGGAAGGGCACAAGCTGGAAATATATTGAGAACATCTTTTCAAAAGTAGATGAAACTTGGAAATTTAATATAATTTCAGGTTTATCGTCTGGCGAAGGTCTTATATGGTCAGTAAGAGATGTAATTTATAAGTCTGACCCAATACGACAGAACAAAAAAATTGTTGGATATGAAAAAGTTATCCAAGATGAAGGAGTCAGTGACAAACGAGCGTTGGTGTATGAAAGTGAGTTTGCATCAACACTAAGAGTTCTTGGGCGTGATGGGAATACTTTGTCAGCAATAGTTCGCAATGCTTGGGATACTGGGAATCTTCAGTCCTTAACTAAGAATAATATAGCCAAGGCAACAAATGCACACATTTCCGTTTTGGGTCATATAACAAAAAACGAATTATTGCGGTATCTGACAGATACTGAGGCGGGTAATGAATTTGGAAATAGATTTTTATGGTTTTGTGTTAAACGTTCCAAATGTTTGCCTTTCGGAGGCAATATAGATGCCTCGGAGTTGGATTTATTGACGATTAAATTGGCTGATATTGTTGACTATGCAAAGCAAGTTGACGAAATGAAATGGGCGGATGATACAAAGCTCCTTTGGGCTAAAGTTTATAGTGACTTGTCAGAAGGGGATGAAGGTTTAGTGGATTCACTTACCTCTAGAGCAGAAGCATATGTCTCACGCCTTGCGAGTATTTACGCTCTTCTGGATAAGACAAATCTAATTTCACCAAAACATTTATTGGCTGCAATGGCTGTTTGGGAATACGCTGAACATTCAGTCAGGTATATTTTCCAAGAGAAAAGCGGAGATACTGTTGCAGATATTATATCGGAAGCATTGAAAAATAGTTCCAACGGAATGACCCGAACACAAATAAGTAAATTATTCGCAGGAAATGTTAGTTCTCAAAGAATATCATCCGCGCTTGAAATAGTAGAAAAGCTCGGGAGTGCTAGAAAAGAAACCTTTGAAACAAACGGGAGAAATGTTGAATATTGGTTTTATAAATCTGGTAGATAATTCGTTTATTTCGTTTAATTCGTAAGACTATGAAAAACATCAATTACTTGGCTACATTAGAAAAGTTTGTTGCAGATAAAAATATTGATTTGGAAGCAAAAACAGAAATACAAAGTTACGGAAAAAACGGATTAAACGAAATAAGTAACCAATCTCTGTTTCCTGATGAGATTATGCCTGATATTCCCAACCCTAAAATGATAAACAACATTGATGAATTGAGCAGATATAAAAGTATCTTATCTGAATGGCTTGGTAAGTTTATAGGTGAGCCCAGAAGGGGTGATGAATTTGAAAGAGGAATGGGCTTGCAAAGAAAACTTACTTTTAGAGCGATGGAACTTGCTGCAAAGAAGGTTAATTAAAAATCAAAAAGGTCTTTTACTTTTACTTCTAGGGCATTGGCTAATTTCCAGATTGTTCTGAGCATGGGTTCTCGGTTTCCATTTTCAATCTCGTTTACTGTTGTCAAATCAAGATTCGCTTTACTTGCAACTGATTGTTGAGATACCTTTCTTTGTGTAATTGTAGCCATATCTTGAAAAATTATGGCTTCCGTGCCATAATATTGATATGGCGAGGATGCCAAATATTAGCCTCGCACAAAGCATAATATTTCAAATGAAACCTAAAAATCTTGAAGATAAATTATTGTATCGGTTTGTAAAAACTGCATACATTATTTGTTTTATTGGTGTTTCTTTGGTTGCTGTATTTCTCGGATGGTCAGCAAAACCTACCCCATTTATTGATAGTACGAAAAGCACTTTAGCCTGTGAAAATGGTAAGCAATACCGTTTAGATGATGCAAAAATATATCTCTTTAGTAAAACAGCATCATTGAGTAACTATGAAGAAGTAGATGCAAGGAAGCTGTGTGCATATGGGGTTTTAAACGATTACTCTTCAGAGTATCAAAATTTAAAAACACCTCAATATAAAAATTATTCGATTAACACTGTCGAATCAATTAATGGTAGTTGGTTTTCAGTGATACTTTGGTGGGTGTTGGGAATTGGTATCTCCTATATTGTTTTAAATCTGCTAAGAGAAACTTTAAACTACATTCTTTTTGGTAAAAAATTTGATTGGTTATGGCTGATAATCCCATTTGGCCTATTGGCAATGGTTTTCTCTTCAGATAGGGATACTGAAAAATAAATAAACGATGAAATATATATTGAAAACCGATATCACAAAATATATGGCAATTTTGTATATTGGATATGTAATAGGGCGAGGTTCGGAAGCGATTCCGTCTGTTTTAGCAGTGCCCGTGGAGATAATGGGTTTTGCCTCAATCGTTATTGTTATCATCAACTTTTTCAGAGCAAAAAAGAAGACCTCCTAACCCAATCTCTGTGTTGCAAAAGGCTTCTAAGCCTCGTTTAATCGTATTAAACGATGGTTTATAATGGAAGCTATGAATATTCATCCTGAAATCAAATTGAATCGCGGTAGACCAAGCAAATATTCTAATAAAGTAATTAAAATTACTAAAGAATATTTGGTTGAGTGTGCTAAAAACAATTCAACACCCTTCATTGAAGAATTGGCTATTAAATTAGGCGTTAGTGATGGCACACTTTGGAATTGGTCTAATACCCACGAAAACTTTAACGAAGTATACGAAATGCTACTTACTTTTCAAAAGCTTGACCTCAAAAGAAAAGCACTTTCAGGGCAATATGTGAGCAAAATTGCAAGTTTACTGCTTTCAAATGACCATAATGTGTCGTTAAAACGCAAAATGGAACTAGAGGCCAAGATTACTGAAAAAAAAGAAATTAACCTGACTCCAGACCAAAGAAAACTTTATTCTGAAGCCATCACTAAGGTTTTTGAACAGATTTATAGTCAACCTTCAATTACGTTGTCATGATAGTAAACACTTATTTATTAGACCCCTACATGCAATTTTGTGTAATGGATTAATCAAATAATTTTGGTATATACTGGATTAATGCTGTCCCAGTTCTTCAATACAACCGACAAACTTATAAGGTCAGCTTTACTGACTAAACTCAGTAAGGAATATAAATCTCAAAAGAATACAGCAATAATATCCGAGTTCTCATTAATTAAAGAATCGGCAAGAATTGACATTGCTGTAGTAAATGGAATCATGCATGGTTATGAGTTAAAAAGTGATAAGGATAATTTACTGAGGTTGGAAAATCAGAGAGAAGCATACAATCTTATATTTGACAAAGTTACGCTGGTTGTTGGGAAAAATCATCTCATGAGTTCGATTTATTCAGTCCCTGATTGGTGGGGAATAACTATTGCAAAAGTTGACAATAAAAACAAGCTTACCTTTTATGACATCAGAGAATCCAAATCAAATCCAGAGCAAAACGCAAGAGCGATGACAAATTTACTTTGGAAAAATGAAATTCTTGAGAAACTTAGAGCACTGGGTTTTTCTGAAAGACTTGTTAATAAATCAAAAGATTATGTTCGTGACCAGCTAGTCTGTTCGTTGGAACAGGAACAACTTAAAAGTTATGTTAGACAAGCCTTAAAAAAGAGATTTCTTAATTCAGGTTGGAGATCTGGTGTAATGTCAATGAAATATGGTGACCAATTCCAAGTTTAATCCATGTCGTGAACCCTCCCAGGTCTGCACCTTTATTTTTATCTAAGTTTGTTATGTGTTTTTCCATAGGACAAGAATGTTTGGCGTTAACCAATTTACCTTTTATTAAAATCTGGGAGAGTGCACGGTATTGTTTTGCTTTTTCACCATTTCTATCATCTGTTTGGCCTTTCATTACTACCCATTCATTTTCGCGGGCATAAATAAAACTTCTACTTGGAGTGGCATTTTCAGCTGGTTCCATATATTGCGGGTTACGAATTGCATAATCACCATACCCAATATCAAGACCTTGATTTATACCTTTTCTGACAAGCAACCATGAATCCCAATCTGACCTTGATTTGGTATTCTTGCCTATATTTGTAAACTCAGAAAGATTTGTTGGAAATGAACCGTTCGCAAAGAAAATAGACCTCCAACCATTTGCCTCTTTAATTTTATTTGTTTGTTGAATGAGTTCTTTAACCTCTTCTTGGTTTGATTTTTTGTAATCAATTACAAGGTCAACATCTTTTCTTTTTAAATCAACTTTATTTAGCAGTGAATCAATGGTTAACCAAAAATCATTTATATCCTCTTTGAAAATACGCAAACATATTCCATGCTCTTTAAAATATGTGATTGAATTAGAATCGTAATTTTGTGTTTTTAAGTCCTCGATTGTTAACACAGGAATTACAACACAACTTTTAAAAAGTTGTCCTCCCGACAAGTTTCCGATTTTCTGGATGGTCTCATTGGTGTTTGATTGCATAAGGGGTCTTGAGTCAACAAATAATTTTTCAAATCTAAGCAAGCCGCCTAGTTGATTTAAGCGTTTTCCCAGACTTTCAGTTTCACTATAAGGAACCTGCTTTCGGTGTCCGTTAGGTAACTGTTCAGTTTTATATTTGCGAGTTATTTGCATCAATGGAACAACCTTATTTGCTTCATCAACAGAAATTTCCCTTAAGGCTTTTACTTCTCCGTCTTTTATGACGAGTATTGGCATATAAACTTGTGTATTCATGCTTATTTAAAATATTTGGCAACCTCTCCTCTTCCAATAAGATCGTTTAATAAATGATATTGTTTTTTTGCATAGCGAATTTTCCCAGCTACAATTGCTGGATGAATACTTAGCTCGCTTGCAAGTATTCTGACAGCGTCTGGGGATGGTAATATGCTTGCTGGACTATCAGTCCATTTATCTTCAGGAATCATTGTGTTAAGAGCTAATTGGTCTGCTTCTAGTTCCATTGAATCAGAGGGTTTAGTGTCTTCGATATCGTCATAAAAGAAATCATCACCTTTTCCAAGATGAAGTTTTATATGAGAAAGTTCGTGCATTAATGTAAACCAGAAATTATCTAGTCTGTCGTGCCTTAGGGTTAAAGCTATAATAGGATTTTTCCCCTCAATCATAATAGCTGCCCCATCTAGGTAGGTTTGTGGCATATGTGGTTCAACTATGAGCAGTATTCCGATGGATTTTAGTAAATCAACAACTTTGATAATGGCGCCATCTTCGTCACTAATGTCAACGACTTTGTGAAGAAATTCTGATGTTAATAATTTGCTGTTATACTCAACAATTCCCTCTACTCCTTGTGCCCTTTTGACTACTTGAATAGCCCAAACTAAGAGTGAATCCTTACTTTTTGTAAGCGCTGAACGTATATGAGAACGCCTGGCTAATAAGGGTAAAGTGGCTTTTTGGGTAAATTGAATTGAGCCGAAGAACTTTTTAATTTCTTCATCGAGGCTGTTTAATCCTTGAGCTATATAACCTCTCTTTTGCATTTCTTTGATAGGGAATTGGTTGTAGTCAAATTCAATCTCATCTTGATTAACTTTAGAGAGTTGATTCAATAAAACCTCAGCAGGAATATTTAGTCCTTTGTGTAAATTTTTAATCATATTAAGGCTTAAAGGCCTTTTTCTATTTAGAATCTCGGACACTTTACTTCTGCTTCCAATATAGGGGACAAGGTCTTCTGGTTTTAAATCTTGTTGTTCCATTACAAATTCAATTGCATCAATTGGATCGGGTGTGGTTTGAACAAAATTTTTTGTTTCGTAATCTTGTGCTAGAGTAACAAGCACATCTAATTTTTCCGCTTCAGCAGAACCTTTTTTGACACCTTTATCAATTAGAAGCTCAATATTTTTGAGTGCTTCTTTGTAATCTTTTGTGTTTTTTATAACTTTGATTTCCATATTTTTATAATTTCCACCTGTCATATTCTTTATGTGTTCCAAATTTAGTTACCGCTACAATTTCGTTTTCATAATCAACCTTCACCAATAATCTAAAATCATTACCCTTGATATTAAAAATTACCTGCTTATCTCCTAAAATATCTGCCTTGCTAAACTGACTTTTTAAATCTTGTGGTGTGCTCCACTTGGTATTCTTTACGATGCATGCCCAGGCACCCAATTGTTTTTTGGCGCTCGGATGTTTTTTGGCAGCTTCATCAAGTATTGCAATTCCCACAAGTCTCATTTTTTATTGTTCTATGTTTAAAATAGGCTATATTTCCCATTTTGGGAAATTATAGAATAATCCCAAGGGGTTGTCAAATCATGGCTGGGGTTTAGCCATAGTTGGGTGCATTGCTAATCTTCATTAAGAAGGCTAAAATAGGCATATGAACACTGAAAGTAAGGCAATCTTAGCCAAGGGGCTACTGGAAGGCTATGTTGGCAAAAGCATCAGAGGCTCTGTGGTGCGTTCTGGCTTCAATCTTGAAACAAGTGACTATCAAGGTTCAGAGGGAAGATACCATGATGAATGGGCAGCTGATTTTAATGGCGGAGGTCAAGAATTAACTGATGCAGCCAATGGTGTTGATATGCCACTTCTTAAAGAGCGCCATGCTAGCCTTTCTGAAGCAGGCCAGGTATTGGCAAGTAAGTTTAAAGGTAAATTTACAAATGTCATTGAAGAATCTGGATATGATGCTGTAAAACTGGTTAAACTAATATACGAAAATTTTAGCTCTTTTCGAGATATGGCCAAATATGACGGCAAGGATATTTATTTTCTGAAACGAGCTCAAATTTGTGCAGATGATGTTAGTTTTTTAATAGGATTGCCACATAAGTTAGCCAATCTGGGAAAACTCACAGCCTTTGCTGATTACAAACTTCCACAAATGCTTAGGGAGGCTGGAATAATAGAATATACGCCCAAGCTTGTCGAACAGGTTGATAATATGGTTTTAATTAAAGCTGGAAGCAAGGAAGAAGTTGAAATTCGCGCGGCAACTGTTCAGGGAATTGAATTGATTCGACAAAGAATACCTGAATACACTGCTGCGGCTATTGATAGCACCCTCTGGTATATTAGCCAAGACCAGACAAATGTTCGTCCATATCATAGGACATACACAATTTATTATTAGATTATGAAAAGAGTTCATTTTGCACCCAATTTAATACCTCTAATAATGTCTGGCAAGAAAACTTCAACCTGGAGACTTTGGGACGATAAAGATTTAACTACTGGCGATGTTGTGGAGTTTGGAAATTCAGAAACAAGAGAAGTTTTTGCCAAGGCAAAATTAACCAAAGTGATTGAAAAGCCATTTAAAGACCTCAATGAATCTGAAAAAGCTGGACATGAGAAATATTCAAGTGAAGAAGATTTATTTAAACAATTTGAAATGTATTATGGAAAGCCTGTGGATAGAAACACCATATTTAAAATAATTTGGTTTGACCTTTCAACTAATGACCAAGCCAAAAAGTGAACGAGAAACACTTGAAGATGACCCAGAGTTGAAAGCTCAGATGATTGTATTGGCAGATATTGTAATTGATAGTTATTTGAATATGACGCCAGAACAAAGAAAGAAATTTATGAAATCTGACCAAGAAACTTCAAGCGCCAAAAAATTGGTATAATGAAAATAGGGAAGGGTGTATAGTATTTGAGAAAGATATAAACAAAAATGATGAAGCTATTTGGACTACATTTCTTATGTCATTTCAAGAAGTGTCATTATCCCCTATTGGGGTGATCTAACTAAAAACCTGAATAATTTTCTATGAAACAAAAGATTATTCTGTTGATATTTTTGGGAGTTATAATTGTCGGAAGTACTTGGCTTTTAATCAGTAGTCGAAACAAAAGAACCCGAAGTTATAAGTTGCAAATAACGGCGTCATTTTATCCTTACTATTTCTTTGCCAGTAAAATTGGAGGCGACAAAACCGATGTAATAAACATTACTCCATCCGGGGGTGAACCGCACGATTATGAACCAACATCGCAGGATATTGTAAATATCCAGGCCAGCAAGCTTTTAATACTCAATGGAACTGTCGAACCATGGGCAAATAAAGTAAAAGATACTCTTAAAGATAAAAAGACTGTTATTTTGGAAGTAGGGGGAGAACTTTTTACTCAAGATCCTCATGTTTGGCTTAGTCCCACCCTTGCTAAAAAACAAGTTAACACAATTCTAAACGAATTTATTCAGATAGATCCTGTTAATGAAAATTATTACTACATAAATGCAAACAAACTTCTGGGTGAACTCGACGGTCTGGATAATGAATTTAAAAATGGACTTTCTAGTTGTAAACAAAAAAATATCGTTACTTCTCATGCGGCTTTTGCTTATCTGGCATCTGATTACGGATTTAATCAGGTAACAATCACAGGAGTATCGCCCGACGAGGAACCTTCTCTTAAAAAATTAGGACAACTTGCAGATTTTGTCAGAAAAAATAACATCAAATACATATTTTTTGAAAGTTTGGTCAGCCCTAAACTTGCCGAAACTGTAGCCTATGAAACCGGGGCAAAAACCTTGGTTTTAAATCCAATTGAAGGTCTTACACCCGAGGAGGTTGAGCTTGGGAAAAATTATTTAACCATCATGCGGGATAATCTTCAAAATCTCAAAGTTGCCCTCGAGTGTCCGTAGAGTTTCTGTTATCATTTTATCAATGAGCATTGACCATTCTAAAAATATAGTTGAGGTCAAAAATGTTTCCTTCTCGTATTTTAACGGAAACATCGTTCTAAAAGACGTAAATTTGAATATCCATTATGGTGACTATTTAGGAATAATCGGTCCAAATGGAGGAGGAAAGTCAACGTTGGTCAATTTAATATTAGGACTTCTTAAACCAGATTCTGGAACAATAAAAGTTTATGCAACTTCAATTGGCTATGTTCCCCAAAAAGCAACAGAGGCAATTGACGCTAAGTTCCCGGTTACGGTTTACAATGTTGTCTCGATGGGCAGGTTTGCTAAAAAGGGATTTTTTAGAAACTTGGATAAAGAAGATAGAGACGCAGTAGATAAAGCTTTAGAGCAAGTCAAAATGACTGATTACAAAAATCGGCTGATCGGAAATTTGTCGGGTGGGCAGGAGCAAAAAGTTATCGTTGCCCGTGCATTAGCCCGGGACGCGCAAATTATATTTTTGGATGAACCCACAAGTGGAGTTGATGAAGCTTCTCAAGAAGAGTTTTATGAGCTTTTAGATAAACTCAATAAAGAGTTGGGAATAACTTTGGTTTTAGTTTCACACGATATCGACGTGGTAACCCGTGAGGTTACTGAAGTTGCTGCAATCAACAGGACAGTTATTTATTACGGAAGTTCAAAAGAGTTTATTAAGGAAGAGCATCACGACAGGCTATACTTAAAGGGTCTTAAATTTATAGGTCATCATGGTTAATCTTTTCCAATATGATTTTATAGTTAGGGGGCTTATTGCAGGAGTAATTATTGCCATAATCGCTCCTGTTATTGGCATTTTTTTGGTTCTCAAGCGTTACTCATTGATTGCAGATACCCTTGCGCATGTTTCTTTAGCTGGAATTGCCCTTGGGTTGCTGCTTAAAATCAACCCTCTTTTTATGGCAATCGGGGCAACCACAATTTCATCAATCATAATCGATAAACTCAGACTTTCTAAAAAAGTCTATGGAGAGAGTGCTCTCGCATTATTTCTAGCTGGAAGTTTAGCATTCGCAGTGGTTCTTATTAGTATTTCTCATGGTTTTAATTCGACGCTTTTTAATTACCTTTTTGGCAGTATTGCAACTGTAACTTCTGGAGATATCGCGACAGTTGCCATAATGAGTCTTATAGTTCTTGTTACTATAATTCTTTTTTATAAAGAGCTTTTATATATAACATTTGATGAAGTTTCAGCAACTGTCAGTGGTATCAATGTTAGGTTAATCAATACAATTTTTATAATTCTTTCTGCAATAACAATTTCTTTAGCAATTCCAACGGTTGGAATTTTGCTTATCTCCGCCCTCGTTGTTATCCCAGTAATAACAGCTTTACAGTTTAGAAAATCTTTCATTCCAAGTATCCTAATCGCCCAAGCTTTTTCAATACTCGCCGTAATAAGTGGAGTAGTAGTTTCATACTACTTTAATATTGCTCCAGGGGGAACGATTGTTTTGATTAGCTTACTTATGTTTATTATTGTTGAGATTATAACGGCATAACTTATTACTTGATCAATGTAGTCAATTTCCAGATAAGTATCTTTAATATTTCTTTATACGTTGACTTCGGTATTTATTTGGTTTAAATTGAATCATGACTTCAACACAAATAGCAATTTTTAAAGGAAAAAGTGTCAGAAGAACTATTTATAGAAACGAATGGTGGTTTGTAATAGTTGATGTAATATATATTTTGACGGACTCGGTGCAACCAGATGGTTATATAAAGGATATGCGTCGTCGAGATCCAGAACTTTCAAGGGGGTGGGGGCAAATTGCCACCCCCCTTTTGATTCAAACAACTGGAGGTAAACAAAAATTAAATTGCGCCACCACAGAAGGAATTTTCCGAATCATTCAATCTATACCTTCACCCAGAGCAGAGCCATTTAAACGTTGGTTAGCCAAAATTGGATATGAAAGAGTTCAAGAAATAGAAGACCCTGAGTTAGCTACAAAAAGAACACGCTTACTATATAAATTAAAGGGGTATCCGGATAGTTGGATTGAAAAACGAATGAGAGGTATTGCAATTCGGGAAGAATTAACAGACGAATGGCAAAAAAGAGGAGCAAAAGTTGATAGAGATTACAAAATATTAACTTCAGAGATTTCCAAAGCGACTTTCGGAGTGACACCTTCTGGATATAAAAGATTGAAAGGCTTACAAAGACAAAATCTAAGAGATCATATGGATGATTTTGAATTTCTTTTTACGATGTTGGGTGAAAGATCAACAATTGAAATTCACCGAATTAAAGATTCAAGAGAGGTTAAAAAATTGAAAAAAGATGCCAAAGTCGGAGGTGGCGTTGCCGGTAGGGCAAGAAAAGACCTCGAGAAAAAATTAGGAAGATCAATTGTTACTAAGTCAAATTTTCTACAGAAATAAAATTCCTCATAGAATGTTAACTTTTGTTATAATTCTTCTAGGTGGTAAAGATAGTAACTAGGGCTATTATTTTAGATAAAAATAGAAAAGTTTTGTTAGGAAAAAGAGCCAGTGGCAAAGGTAACGGACAATGGGCATTGGTGGGAGGAAAACCTGAGGGAAAAGAATCTTTGACGGAGACGATCATTAGGGAGGTTAACGAAGAGTTGGGTATCAAATTTATCAAACCTGTCCTTTGGAAAGAAACCAATTCTGTTTTCGCCCCAATTGAGGAGTGGAGAGTTTTCTATTTTTATGGAACTTATGAAGGTAAGATAAAACTAGATCTAGATGAAATTTCAGAAGCGAATTTTTTTGGAAAAGAGGATCTTGTTAATTTGAACATAGTGTTTAATCATAAAGCGATAATAAGTCAGTTTTTTAAAGAGGTTTATACTAGCCTAGTATAAGTTAAATAAATCTCATAACAATTGTAGTCGAATGAATAAAGTTGTTGCGATTATTGAACATAAAGGAAAGGTCTTAATAGGAAAAGTTAAGAAAGACAAAATCAAGGATTTAGTGTTAATATAGAAAAGTGATTAGTGATCTTTATATCAGGAATTCAAGATATGGATGGATTCCGGATTTACCGGATGAAAGAGACTTTCTCTATACCTTACTTGCTCCAACGATTGTCTCTGTTCCCAAAAAAATTGATCTTCGCGAATTTTGCAGCCCAATTGAAAATCAGGAAACCCTTGGGAGCTGCACAGCCCAGGCTCTCGTCGGAAATCTGGAATTTTTAAAAAGGCAAAAACTAAAAAAGATTGTTAATTTTAGCCGACTATTTCTTTATTACAACGAAAGGTTGATCAGGAAAACAACTGATACAGATAGCGGAGCATCACTTCGGGATGGTATTAAAACATTGGTTAAAGCTGGAGATTGCCTAGAGAATTTATGGCCTTATGAAATAGATAAATTTACTTTTAAACCTCATAAAAAAGCTTATGATAATGCCTTGAATTATCAAATTCTTGGTTACTACCGAATAGGTTCGATTATGGAAATGAAGCACACTTTATCTCTCAATTTCCCCTTTGTTTTTGGATTTGCTGTGTATGAAAGTTTTGAGTCAGAAATTGTCGCCAAAACTGGAGTTGTCCCGATGCCCAAGATTGAAGAGCGGATGATAGGTGGACACGCTGTTATGGTCGTCGGCTACGACGATACAAAAAAACATTTTATTGTTAGGAATAGTTGGGGAGAAAAATGGGGAGATAAAGGATATTGCTATATGCCTTATGATTACTTTATCAATCGATACCTTTCTTCCGATTTTTGGACAATAAGAGACATGGAATAAGAACCTAATTCATTTCAGGATTTTCTCAGGAAAGGTTTATAATATCGGGGAGATGAGAATACTTGTAGTTGAGGATGAACACAAGATTGCAAACTCCATTAAAAAAGGTTTAGAACAGGAATCATACGCGGTTGATGTGGTGTATAACGGTACTGAAGGCTATGATCTTGCTTCGTCCGAAGAATACGACGTGATTATCTTAGATCTCATGCTTCCTGGAATGAACGGGATGGAGATATGCAAAAAACTTCGGGAATCAAAAATCCATACTCCGGTTTTGATTTTAACCGCCAAAGGCGAGTTAACGGATAAAGTAAGCGGTCTAAATACAGGCGCTGACGACTATATGGTTAAACCTTTTGCTTTTTCCGAGCTTGTTGCCCGCATCAAAGCACTCACCCGCCGGCCCAAGCAATCACTTTCGACAACACTTATGTGTGACGATCTTACTCTTAATACTTTAACTTATGAAGTTAAGCGCGCAGGCAAAGAAATTTTTTTATCAAGGAAGGAGTTTTCGCTTTTAGAATATTTAATGCGGCATCCGGATCGGATTCTTTCCAAAGATCAAATTATCCAGCATGTCTGGAATTACGAGTCCGACATTTTACCCAATACTGTTGAGGTTTATATAGGATATTTAAGAAACAAAATTGACAAACCTTTCAAAAGTTCAATATCTTTGTTACATACAAGCCGTGGATTTGGTTACAGAATAGGTAAGGCAAAATGAGAGAATTCATTAACGCTAGGCTTAAATTAACTTTTTGGTACGTTCTCATTATCATGCTTGTTACTTCACTTTTTAGCGCAGTTATCTATAAGGCACTCACTTTCGAGATTGGAAGGGGTTTACGGATGCAGGCATTAAGATATGTTCACAGGGAATATATAGTGTCAATCGAAGAGGATGATAACTTATTTCAAGAAATTAAAAGAAGAATTATTTTTAACTTAATTTTAGTAAATGCGGGGGTATTAACTGTTTCGGGGTTTGCTGCATATTTTCTTGCTGGGCGCACTCTTGCTCCTATTGAAGCAGCAATGGACGAACAAAAGCGGTTTGTCGCCGATGCGTCGCACGAGTTAAGAACTCCATTAACAGCATTGAAAACAGAGATAGAGGTCTTTTTGAGAGACAAAAAACTTGATTTAAAGGAGTCAAAAAAACTCCTGCAAAGTAATCTTGAGGAAGTTGATAAAATGCAGTCTCTTTCAAACTATTTATTGTCTTTTTTAAAATACGAAGACGGAATTAAAAAACTTGAGTTTGAAGAAGTTGACCTTGCCCAAGTTGCCGGAAAAGCAATTGAAAAGCTTACTAAGTTGGCTAAGGGTAAAAATATAGCAATTGAAAAAGATCTGAGGGAAGTTATTGTTAATGGAAACTCCATAAGCTTAGTCGAATTGGCAACAATTTTGCTGGATAACGCTATCAAATACAGTCATAACGGCAGCAAAATCAAAGTCATTACTGAAAAAATCGGAAAACACGGGGTAGTTTCAGTAAAGGATTTTGGAATTGGTATAAAGCATTCCGAAATTCCTTTTGTGTTTAAGCGTTTTTATAGAGCTGATTCTTCAAGAAGCAAGGATAAAGTTGACGGATACGGTTTGGGGCTTTCTATTGCCAAATCAATTGCCGATCTTCACTATGCAAAAATAACTGTTGAAAGTGAGACAGGAAAAGGAAGTCTTTTTAAGGTGTTTTTCAGTACCTAACCCGGGCATTTCTCTTTTTTTTTGCGTAAATGACTTTGTAGTATAATTTTTTCTAAGTGAAAACTTATTTAAGATTTTTTGTTGGGATTATCTTTTTGGCTGGGATTGCAGGAATTATTCTAAGAACATCAGTTGTAAAAAATGACATAAAAGTTGTTGTCCCTACCCCTATACCCACCCTAACTCCAACTCCTAGTCCAAGGCCAACTCCAAAACCTACTCCAAGATCCACTCCTACTCCTTCTCCCATTCCCCAACCTCAATTTACATCAGAGCAAATAAACGGGTTTATCGAAAGGTTTGCGGGACAATATAATGTTGATCCTAACGTTTTACGGCATATTGCGATTTGTGAATCCGGTTTTAGGTCTAACGCAGCAAATGGCCTGTATATAGGCCTTTATCAATTTGGAAAAGTTACTTGGATAAACAATAGAAAATTGATGGGAGAAGATATTAATCTAAATCTTCGTCTCAATGCGGAAGAGTCGGTTCAAACAGCAGCCTATGTTATCTCTATCGGAAGAATCGGCGTTTGGCCAAACTGCCATCCTTAAGTAGATTTCAGGATTTTCTCAGAATTCTAAAATAAAATTACTCTAATGGCAAAAGTTAAGTCTTTTTCTGCTTTAGTCTTAGTTGTTTTAGTCATATTTTTAGGCACGAAAATTTTCGGTAAGAAAACACAAACTGCCGAATATCAAACTTCTCAGGCTGAAAAAGGAATTTTGGTTTCCTCGATTTCGGCCTCAGGAACCGTCACTGCCGGTAACAGTTTCACTATCACTACCAGTGCCTCGGGGCTGGTTAATAATGTTTATTTAAAAAATGGAGACAAAGTGGTTGCCGGACAGAAAATAGCAGATATGATCCTAGATCCTGACTCTTTGCAAAGACAGGCTTCTTCTCTGGCGAGTTATTTATCTTCTAAAAACCAATTGGAGTCAACTAAAATAAATTTAAATACACTTCAGTCTGCTGAATTTAAAGCAAATCAAAAACTGATAAATGATGCTGTAGCAAGGGGTCTGGCAATTGACGACCCCACTTATATTCAGGAAAATGCAGACTGGCTGGCAGCCGAAGCGGCATACAAAAATCAAACCAATGTGATTAATCAAGCTCAGGCATCTTTGATAAGCGCGTGGTTAAGTTATCAGCAGTCATCTTCAGTAATTACAGCTCCAATTTCTGGCGTAATCGGCAATTTGACAGTAGCCCCTGGATTAACTATTACGGGTACTACACCTGCAAGTTCAACAGAAGTTGGAACGATAATTGTCCCCCAGGGACATACTCAGGCAACCGTAAATCTTTCGGAAGTAGATGTAACTAAAGTCAAATCCGGCCAGAAAGTTACCTTAGTTCTTGATGCATTCACAGATAAAACTTTTACTGGTAAAGTACTCGTTGTCAATACAAACGGCAAAGTATCATCCGGAGTCAATACATATCCTACAACAATTATTTTCGATACTTCCGAGAATAATATTTATCCGAATATGGCCGTAAGCGTAAAGATTATTACAAACATAGTTGATAACGCGATTCTGGTTCCTTCATCCGCAGTACAAACTTTAAGCGGCCAGTCGTCAGTTAAGATTATGAGGAATGGTCAACCGGTTTCCGTTTCTGTTGAAGTGGGTAGTTCAAACGATACCCAAACACAGATTATTTCAGGAATTAATGAAGGTGATATTGTTGTGACTGGAATAGTAACCAGCTCACAGGGGACAAGGACAAATTCAACTTCACCTTTTAGCGGGTTTGGCGGAGGAAGAGGAGGGTTTGGAGTCGGGCGATAAATGCATGAAAAAAAATCCGATAATTCAGACAAAACATCTCACAAAGATTTACAAAATGGATTCTGTCGAGACTACAGCTTTGTCCGATATCTCTTTTCAGATCGAGAAGGGTGAGTTCGTAGCGATAATGGGGCCGTCAGGATCCGGTAAGTCAACCCTGATGCATATTTTGGGAGCCCTAGATCTTCCAACAAGTGGAACTTACATTCTTGATGGAGAAAATGTCGAGAATCTTACCGATGATGAACTTGCAGACATAAGAAACAGAAAAATCGGGTTTGTATTTCAAGCTTACAATCTTCTTTCAAGAACCTCGGCCTTGAAAAACGTTATTTTGCCAATGGCTTATGCGGGTATTCCAAAACAAGAAAGATTAGAAAGAGCTAAAAGATATCTTGAAATGGTAGGTCTTGCTGACAGAATGCAACACACATCAAGCCAGTTATCAGGGGGCCAACAGCAAAGGGTAGCAATAGCAAGAGCTTTAGTTCTTAACCCCGCCATAATACTGGCCGATGAACCGACAGGCAACATTGCCTCGGTTCAGGCAGAAGAAATTATGGTTATTTTCCAAAAATTGAATAATGAAGGTCATACTATCGTAATGATAACTCATGAATCTGACATTGCAGAGCATGCGAAAAGAATTATTCACATTAAAGACGGAAAGATTCTAAAAGACGGAAACGATCATAAACAGAGAAATATAAAAATCTAAAATGGAAATATCAGAAATAATAATGGAGGCATTAAATAATCTAACTGTCAATAAATTAAGAACCGGTCTTGCAACCTTAGGAATTGTAATTGGTATCGGAAGTGTAATTGCTTTGGTTTCATTGGGGCAGGCAACTCAACAAACAGTGCAATCGCAAATACAAGCCTTGGGATCAAACTTACTGACTGTTAGGCCAGGAGCACAACAGACGGGGGTGGTTAGGGGAGCCGTTGGTGGTGGTACGACCTTAACCCTTGACGACGCCAAGGAAATTGCATCTTCGTCACAAATAACCACGGTTAAAAATGTCTCTCCCGAATTTTCAAGAAGAGCACAAGTGACGACCTCTGGCAGTAACACTAACACTCAAATTATTGGCTCAGTACCCGCATATGCCCAAGTTCACAAAATAGAAGTTGCTTCCGGAAGTTTTATATCCCAGAAAGATGTAGACGGAATAACTAGGGTAGCTGTTGTCGGACCTCAAGTCGCAACCGACTTATTTGGTGACGGAACCAGCCCCGTGGGCCAAAACATGAGGATAAATGGTCAAACTTTTACGATAATTGGAGAAACTATTTCTAAAGGTGGAACAGGTTTCAATAATCAGGACGATGTAGTTTATGTACCCCTGACTACTGCCCAAAAACAGATTTTTGGTGTCAACTACTTAAGTACTATAAGTTTAGAAGCAAAAAGCGAAGAGGTTATGACCGATGCTCAAAACGAAGTCGGATATTTACTTCTGGCCCGGCACAAAATAGGGGATCCGACAGGGGCTGATTTTTCCATCTTTTCCCAACAGGATATTTTAAACACGGCAACGGCTACAACCGGAACATTTACTACCTTACTATCAGGAGTGGCTGCGATTTCGCTTTTGGTGGGAGGTATTGGAATAATGAATATAATGTTGGTTACAGTAACCGAGAGAACACGCGAAATAGGATTAAGAAAAGCATTGGGTGCAAAGAAAAAAGTGATTACCGCCCAATTTTTAATTGAGTCGATTCTTTTGACATTTAGCGGCGGAGTAATAGGGGCTATTCTTGGAATTGTTGCATCCTATTTCATTTCAAACGCCACAGGCTCGCCTTTTGTATTGTCCCCAAGTGCTGTCCTTTTGGCCTTTTTGGTTTCAACGGCGATAGGAATACTTTTTGGTTGGTATCCTGCCCAACGTGCTTCCAATCTCCAGCCAATTGAGGCTTTACGCTATGAGTAAAGAAACGATAGTTTTACCCATAATTGCATTGTCTATACTTGGTTTTGTTGCTTACAACCAAAAAACACTAAATAAAACTCCAAGTGAAAGAGAATCAGAATTAGTAGTTAGCTTAAATCCCCTCTCAATTGAAGCTTTGAGAAAATCAACAAGTTGGCAGACGGGGAGCGATATAATAATTGAGCAAACTTTAGCTCCGGGATCAAATTATCAAAAGTATATTGCTTCATATAAATCAGAAGGTTTAAAGATTTATGCGCTTTTAACAATTCCGAACGGAAAAATGCCAAACGGAGGTTTTCCCGTAATAATTTTTAATCACGGTTACATTTCCCCCACCCAATATAAAACAACTGAAAAATATGTGGCATATGTTGATGGTTTTGCCAAAAATGGGTACATTGTTTTTAAGCCGGATTATAGGGGGCATGGTAATTCCGAAGGACAACCGGAAAGCGCATATTATTCACCTGCCTATACGATAGATAATTTAAACGCAATCTCGTCAATAAAACGCTATAAAAATGTAAATCCTGAAAAAATTGGCGTTTGGGGACACTCGATGGGGGGAAACATTGCTCTTCGGGATTTAGTTGTCGACCCCAAAGATATAAAAGTTGCAGTCATTTGGGGAGGGGTCGTCGGTTCTTATGAAGATCTAATGTACAATTGGCAAAGAAAAGTGAGGTTCCGTCCGCCTCCGCAGGAATTGGCGATGAGAAACAACTATCGTCAGCGGTTGATTGATCAATATGGTGATCCAAGACAAGATTCGGCGTTTTGGAATTCGGTTGACCCGACAAGTTTTATTTCGGATATAACTGCCCCTATTTCATTACATGTCGGAGGTAGTGACGAAGAAGTGCCTGTTGCGTTTTCGCAGTCGCTTCGGGACAAGTTACAATCCGTAGGAAAAACTGTTGAATTTTATTTGTATCAGGGAGCTGACCATAATATTTCACAGAGTTTTACCCTAGCAATGCAACACTCAATTGAATTTTTCGACAAATATCTAAAAAATTAAGTCTTCTGATCCGCTTTAATAAATTTGTCCCCAAACTAGCCCCTAATATTTAAATAGCGTTAGAATAAAAAGGTATAATAAAAATCGTGAGTATAAAGTTTTCAGAACATGCGTCTAATCAGACAAAAAGACGCAATATTTCCAAAATTGAAGTAATAAAAACTATTCGAAACCCCGATAAAATAATAGCAAGTTTTCGAGGTAGGAAGTTGCGACGAAGGTTGGTTAGTAGTAAGATATTGGAAGTTGTAACGAGAACCGAGGGATCAGAAATAATTGTTATTACAGCTTATTATTTGGAAGAAAATTTATGAAAATACAATACGACAAAAAGGAAAATGCAGTTTATTTAGAATTGGCTAAAGGGAAATATAACCGTACCAGAAAGGTAACGGATTCTGTTTTGGTGGACGAAGACGAGAGAGGTAAAATATTAGGAATAGAGATTTTAGATGCAACAGAAAACATCAAGGCTTTCAATCCTCAGAAAACTAAGTTTGAGTTTGCCTAACCGTAAAAACTAAGAAATAATTTGTCTTCAAATTAGCTTCTGGGAAAATGGTAAAATTGTTTGATGAAGAAAGTTATTTTTATTGGCCAGGCGATGCCGAGATTTAAACGTGACTTGCACGACTGGCCGTCTCTAAACAGTTGGCTTAACAAGATAGGTATTTCCGATAGAGAAATAAGAGAAAATTTCTTTTATTCAGCTTTGGTTAACTACTTCCCTGGGCAAAAGAATGGTACTCACAGAGTTCCTACAAATCTGGAAATTGAAAGAGAACGGAGAAGACTTGTTGATACTATTAAAAATTTCAACCCTGAGATTGTGGTTCCGATAGGTAAGTTGTCTATTTCGTATTGCTTGGATGAGAAAGTCGAAAAACTTAGAGATTATATTGGGAAAAATTATAATGTAAACCCATATAAAGCACTCAATGAAGATTTACTTGTAATTCCTTTACCACATCCCTCTGGAGCAAGTACTTGGCGCCATAAGCATGAGAATATGATTCTGCTCAAAAAAGCCCTGAAATTTTTGAAAACAAATTTGTCTCCAAATAACCCCTAACCTCAGAACCTATTTCCTGCGCGGGTTCAATACAGGTAGAATAGTTTTATATGGACAACGTCACTTATCTTTTGATAGTTGTTCCTCCGAAAGAAGTAATTGAGTATGTAGATGGCCTTAGAGGAATTTACGCTAAGTTTACAAATTACGTCATACCACCCCACGTTTCTATTTACCCTCCTTTTTACAGCAATTTCTCCTCCGAATTTGAGCTAGTAGAATCACTGTCTGGATGTTTCAGTCACAGCTCATCTTTTACGGTAAAGATGATATCAGTTGGTTATTTTGAAGGTAAAAACAATGTTGCTTTTCTTGAACCCGATGGTAACTCGTCCAAATATCTGTTAAAGCTTCTAACTAAAGCCGTCAGCTGTTTTGGACGTAACGTAAAAAATACGTTTTCTGATTACAGCTTTACGCCGGAGAAGTTTAAACCTCATATGACGATAGCTGAAAAAATTCCCAAAGAAGAATTATCACGATTGAAAAAAGAGCTAAGCAAGGAAAAGGTGGACAAAAGTTTTGAAGTTAACTCGGTCCATCTCTACAGACAATCAAAGGGCACGAGTATTTGGCAAGAAAGAGCAAAAATTAACTTTACCAGTTAGACTTGACTATAGGGTTTCTTAGTAGTAGAATAGTCCAAATGGTCAAAAAGATTGTTTTTTCTTTATTTTTAGCTTTGTTTTCTTTAGCAGCTATGGTAGCAGGTCCAGTTAGCTTGCGTGCGGCTAAAGCTACATATACAGCGTCTTTGTATATTACAGGTACTATAAGAATTTTGTCTGCTCCCCTTGCGGGGGTAAAAGTTACTCTTTTCTCTAAATCTTTTCGAAACAAAAAGGTTAAAGAAATGGTTACTATTACAAATTCGCAAGGAGTTTATAGATTTGAAGGTTTAGATAACGGACTGTATGTGGTTGATCCTTCGTATAGAAAATATGTATTCAGCCCGGATAAACAGAAAGTAAATCTAAATTGGTCTTTCCTCGAAGGGGTTGATTTTTCAGCCCGATCACGCTAACTTGAGTTTGATGACTCCTTTTCGTTCGGGAAACCGTTTTGGAAAACTGATAGTTATTTTTTTGCTTCTGGTAATCCCCCTTTTATATTCTAACTTGTTTTTTGAGAGCTTCGAACTTCCTAAATTTATTTTTTTTATAATTGCAATTGATGTTTTGTTTTTAGTATTTGTTTTTGGAAACTTAAGAAAAGCTAAGTTCAATGCCGATTTATATGACGTTTTAGCTATTGTATGGATTGTAATTATGGCTGGTTCGGCGTTGGCGGCAGGCAACTTTTGGTATAGTTTTTGGGGTGGGTTTTTCAGGCACCAAGGAATTTTTTTCTATATCCACCTTGTTGCAATGTTTATTGTTCTTCGTCGTTTTTGCCATAAACATGAGTATTTAATTTCTTATGCTCTGAAGTGCCTAATTATTGCATCTTTAATTCAGAGCGGAATAATTCTGCTTCAATGGATGCAGTTAAAGTTGGGAGTCGATATTACCAGCTATAATGGTAGACCTGTCGGTACTATTGGCCAGCCAAACTCAGCTGCGGGGTTTATCGCTGTCGGTTATGCTGTCATGTTAGGTCATAACTTTATAAGCAAGAACAAAACTTATTTAATTGGAGCACTCTTTTGTTTATTAGGAATTTTGGCCACACGCTCACTGGGTGGTTTTTTAACTGTATTAGTTGTCAGTTTTATCTTTCTTTTTAGATACCTTAGTTCCAAAAATATAAAAATTTTAACCCTTTGTGTCTTTTTCTTATTGCTCTTGGGGGTTTTATATCTAGGTCTTGCCAAGGAGAAAATAACTACGGATAGTTTGGGTAATAGAAGAGTAGAATCCCGTTTGTCTATTTGGCAAGCATCAATAACTCTTTTTCTTAAGCGCCCTCTTGTGGGATATGGGGCGGAAAACCTTGGCCTTGTATTTCCTTCGGAATATGGTGGGGCGAGCATTGACAGGGCACATAACGATTTTTTAGACATTCTTCTTACAGGGGGTATTTTTCTAGGCATTATTTATGTCTGGATGGTTATTGCAGCTCTATATAAAACAGTGTCAAAAAGAAAGATGGCCCCTATCTTTTTGGCGTTGATTGCAGTGCTAACGAGGGGGTTAACAGAGCCTTCTTTGATAGTTAATTTAATTGTTTTTTGGTTGGTGATCTTGTTCGCCTTAATATAATCCAGCTTTAAGCTTTTTCTCAGGTTGGGCTCTTAAACTAGCATAAGTAATGAAAAGTAATTATCTTTTAACTATTATTGTTGCGGTAGTTGTAGGAGCTGGAGGGTTTTTTGCCGGAACAAAGTATCAGCAGTCAAAAACTCCTGCTAACCGTTTTGAGAATCTCCAGGGTGGAAGAAATGGAACTCAGCAGGGACGAGGCGGATTTAGACCGGTTAATGGCGAGATATTAAGCCTTGATGACAAAAGCATTACTGTAAAACTGACTGACGGGAGTAGTAAAATTGTTTTTTTTACCGATAATACTGTTTATAACAAATCGTCCGAGGGATCTAAATCTGATCTAAAGGTTGGGGAAAAGGTCGCAGTTTTTGGAGCGGATAACCCCGATGGAAGTGTAACCGCTCAAAATGTACAACTTAATCCTCAATTACGTGGAGTGCCTACTGGTGCACCAAGACAATAGTACTTTAATTGTAAAGCAAATCTGCTAGTATTAAGGTTAATATATGACTGCTGCAGTTAAAAAGCCTTTATATATTTTAATAGGAGCTGCTTTAGTTGTTGGATTGATATTTATCGGCAAGGGATGGCTTGAATCAAATAATACTCCGGGGAAATTGGATGAATTTGCCAAATGTCTGAAAGATAAAAAAGCCGTCTTTTATGGTGCATATTGGTGTTCCCACTGCCAAAATCAAAAGAAAGAATTTGGAAAATCGGAGAAATTTCTTCCTTACGTTGAGTGTTCAACTCCGGATGGTAGAGGTCAGCTAAAATATTGTACTGATAAAAATATCGAGGGTTATCCAACCTGGGAATTTGCCGACGGTAGTCGCGAATCCGGTGAGGTTTCACTTGAAAAGTTGTCAGAAAAGACCGACTGTTCTTTGCCCCAATGATTAATGGTAACGCTTACTAATAATTTACTTTCAATTCTCACAGTAGCCGCTCAAGTAATTATTGTAATTTTGATTGTTTCATTAATAACCCGACGCAAAAATATACTGAATTTTTTTATTAAACACTCTTTCCTGTTTTCCTTTATTATTGCTTTAACTGCAACGGCAGGGAGTCTTTTTTATTCCGAAATAGCCCACTACGAACCCTGCAAGCTTTGTTGGTTCCAGAGGATTTTTATGTATCCTCAGACAATAATTCTTTTTATGGCGCTAAAAAGAAAAGACGGAAATATTAGACTATATATATTGGCAATGTCCGTTATTGGAGCCCTAATTGCCGGATATCATTATCTTCTTCAACTGGGAGTCTTTCATGGTGACTGTGCTGCAGTTGGTTATTCTGTCTCTTGTTCACAAAGGTTTGTCCTCCAATTTGGATATCTTACGATCCCCCTGATGGCCCTTACAGCCTTTGTTTTGATATCTATTCTCATGGGAATACAACGGAAGAAGGTAATTAAGTTAGTAAGGAGATAAAATGACTGCCAGAACACATGATGTTTTTGCATTCGCGTCTTTAATTACGGTTGCGGCTATTTATCCTCCAAACTCTCTTAATTTAGCAACTCTTTTTACTTCCCTCATAGGAAATGTTGTCGGAGCTCTTATTCCTGACATGGACCAGGCCACAAACCGTCTCTGGGACTTGCTTCCTGGAGGTAACTTTGTCGGAAACAACAAAGACCAGCTAATTAATGTTATCAGACTTATCAAAAACTAAATTTTTAACCTCTTTTGCACTATTATAGTTCCGAATTTTTTTTCTTCGACTAGTTTAGTAAAGTAATTTTCTTCCTTAAAAAAGTTTTCTAAATAACTCTGACTTATCCCTATCGTTGGTTCGATTATCAAAAACTGTGTTTCAGGAAGCTTTGATCTTGAGCTCTCGTAGGGAAGATTGCCGGGAAAACCTTCCGCCGGTTTACCGACCCAAATTGGCAGAAATCCGTATTTCTCTTTTCCGTACCATTCAAAAAGATAGCTCCAAGTAGTATTTATATTCAATGGGATTGTTAATGCTTTGACAGCAAAGGTTTTTGTTCCTGCGTTTTGATAACTATAGTCCAGAACTTTTTCTTCATTGCCGATGAGCATTTCTGGCTGTATGACTATATCTTTATTTGGTCCGATAACATTTTGAGTTTTTATTTGTAAAATATTATTAATTAAAATCAAACCAAGTAATGTAAGACTTAATTTTTTAAATTTGGGGTATGTTTTAAATATTGCGTACGATATCAGAATAGAAAGACTTACGAAGGCCGAACCGCTATAGTAATAGCTTGTTGTTCCGCTCAGCAGATAAGGTATTAGACCTCCACAAAACCATAGTACTAAGAAAATTATTTTATCTCTTGTCGCTTTTTTTCGAATAAGATAATAGGTAGTAAGCAGTAGAGATGCCAATACTAAAAATAAATATTGATAGTTTGAAAAAAATTGATCATGGAGGGACCTTCTTACAACATAAAGAACGTCGTTAAAATGAAGAGATATTTTAGGGTTGGATGAAAAAACTACAGAAAAAACTCTGAAGCCGAATTTAACTTCTGCGATAATATAACTTGACACGACTAACAAAAATAATCCTAAAGAAATTAAGAAGTTTTTTCTGGTAATAATCGGAATTTTTCTTTTGAATAAAATAATTATCAAGATGAATATCGGAACTAAAAGAACATATACATAGTGAAATTGAATAGCGAGAGCTAATCCTGTAGTTGAGATTGCTAAGCCTTTCTTCTTTTTCTCAAAGATTAAAATAGAAAGACCGTAATAAAAAGCCAACATTGGGATTACAGCTAGAGGCTGATGACTTGAAAACAGAGAATATTGAGATTGTTCATAAGATATTGCAAATAAAAGTGCAGACAGTAGTCCTACTGGATTTCCAAAAAGAGCAGATCCGATCAGAAACGTCAAAAATATACCAGTTGCATTCAAGATTCGAAAAAAAGCGGAGAGAATTACCGGGCTTTTACCGAGGAGAAAATAAATTGCAGAATAAATATAAAGAGAAAGAGGCCCCGGGAAAAGTTTGTCGCTTGCGGCTGATGGCGGACCGATAAGTCTTAAGTCTCCTCTTAATATATTTAGGGCGAAGTATGAATCTCTGGCTTGATCGAATGCGAAATAAACATTTTTTGGGTAGCCATAAAATCTAACAAATATCGCAATCAGAAAGATTACAAGAAGAATTTTACTAGTCTTAGACATAAATTATATTAAAATGGGTATAGAATTATTATATGATGTTTAAGAAAAAATACTTTATTTACCTTTGTTTATTATTTTTAATCGCGCTTTGCATAAGATTTTTGTTTTTTCCAAAAAACGTTTATTTTGGGTTTGATCAGGCGAGAGACGCGTACGCTTCTTTGGCTGTTGCACACGGAGATCTGAGGATTATAGGTCCGCCTACGGCAATTGAAGGACTCAACCACGGGCCTTTATATTATTATATTTTTGCACCGATTTATTTAATCGGCAGGGGTAATCCGGAATGGATTGCGGCATTTCTAAGAATTGTTAATTCTCTGGGGATATTTCTAGTTTTTGTTATAGGGACGATTGTTTTTAATAAAAAAGTTGGTTTAATAGCTGCGCTTTTTTATGCTTTTTCTTTCGAACAAATACAATATGCCATATTTTTAAATCATCCATCTTTAGCCGTAATTTCGGTTCTTATATTTTACTTAGGTTTGTCTTTACTAATTTTCAGAAATAACGAGAAAGGATTTATGATTGCTCTTATTGGTCTTGCCTTATCAATTCAGTTCGAATTTGTCATGACTTATTTATTTGCAGTTTCTTTGATTACTTATTTGGTTTTTAGGAAAAAGTTTTTGAAAATAAGAAAAAAGTTTGTTTTTGAAGGTTTTGGATTTTTTGTATTGATTTTAAGTTCCTTTATTTTATCAGAAATAAAGTTTAATTTCAGAGGCATAAAAACAGTTGTTAACGTTGTATCAAATATAGGTCAGCAAAAACAAAGTGTTAATTATTTACACAATATTTTGTTTATTTTGAAGCGTTCTATAAATGATAACTTATTTTCCACCGATAAATTTTTTTGGGTATTTATATTATTATTAATTTTCACAGTAGGTTATTTTTGTATTAAAAATTCATCCAGAAAAAAAATAGTTTTTTTAAGTATTTGGTTAAGTGGAGGGATATTGCCTTATATTAGAAATACCTCAACTCTTCCACTTTATTATTATACGGCTGGCGCATCGGTTAGCTTAATAATATTTTTTGCTTTGTTAGTTGAAAAGTCGTTTTCAAAAAATAAAATAATGGGAATTGTTTTATTAATAATTCCTCTTATATCAAACATATATTTAATCCGTAAATACAATCCTGTTGGATCGATTCCTGAAGTAAACGTTCAGTCAGGAATGCTTCTATCGGATGAAAAAAGAGTTGTTGATTATGTTTACAATAAAGCTGACAACGAACCCTTTTCGGTTAATGCACTAACCATGCCTTTTTATGTAAACACGACATGGAGTTATTTATTTGAGTGGTATGGGCAAAGTCAATATCATTATTTGCCCGTTTGGGGCGGAACTCAAGCCTTGGGTTATCCAGGAAACCTAGAGGTAGAAAAAGCAAGGTCTAAATTACCGCAAAAAATATTTTTAATAATTGAACCAACGAGAGGAATAGAAAGTTACTTAATAGATAAATTTTTTACCGAGGAAAACTATTTTACCAGAATTACAGAAGAAAGAAATTTTGGCGGCTTTAAAGTCCAAACCAGAGAAAAGATATGAAAAAATTCCCGCCTAGCAACAGAAAGCCTTTTAGAGATGTGACTGCGTTTTGTTCAAAGGTTTTCACTATTATTACAATAGCAGTATTGCCTTTAGTTTTCTTTGCAATAGTTTTTACTCAAATGAAGGAATTAAATTCCGTGATATTGCTCGAGTTCATTTTTAAAAACTGGTTTATAACTTTGATAATAATATTTATATTGACTTTTGTTTATTATAAAATCTTCTTTAGAAAATATTATTATGAGTTTAAAGAACACTCTTTTATCCTTAAAAAAGGGGTTTTCTTTCCGCGGGAAACGGTCGTTCTTTACAAAAACGTAAAGAGTATTTTTACAAAACAAGATTTTTTTGATAAACTTTTCAAGCTATTTCAGATTAGAATTCTGGTTACAGAAGGATTCAGAGGAGAAGATTTAGGAGTAGAAGGATTAGAAGAAAAAGATTGCAGTGGTTTTATCGAAACCTTTTTGAGATTCACTAAAAAGGAGAATGAAAGCAACTAAAAAAGTCTTAGTAACTGGGGCGGGAGGATATATCGGGTCAGTGGCGGCATATCTTTTTTTGCAAAATGGCTTTGAAGTGGTTGGATTTGATAATTTTTCGACTGGTTACAGGCAACCTCTTAAAATTTTACAAAAGAAATTCAGTTCCAAAATGCTTCGATATTATGATATAGATTTGAATGACAACTTAGCTTCTGTCTTTGAAAAAGAAAAAAATATTAATGCAGTTATTCACTACGCAGCAGTGTGTAAAGTCGACGAATCAATGAAAGAACCTCAAAAATATTTTACAAATAATGTCTGTGGCTCGCAGAATTTGCTTTCTGCAATGATCAAATTTGGTATTAAAAAAATAGTTTTTTCTTCAACCTGCGCGGTTTATGGAGAGGCAAAATATGTTCCGGTTGATGAAAATCATCCAACCAATCCAGCCAACCCTTATGGTGAGTCGAAGTTATTAACAGAAAAAATTATTAGATGGTATGGAAAACTCGGGCTTTTAAACTATGTGATCCTGAGATATTTTAATGTTTGCGGTGTAAGTGAAGACGGCCTGATTGGGGACTCAAAAAAGCCATCGGTTCTTTTAGTTCAGAATGCGGTAAGGGGGGCTTTGGGGATAGAATCCTTCTCTTTGACTTGTCCTAAAGTCGAAACGAAGGATGGAACCCCGATCAGAGATTATATAAATGTGGTCGATCTAAATATGGCTCATCTGAAAGCGTTGAATTATTTGGGAAAGGGGGGTAAAAGTGAGATTATTAATTTAGGAACAGGGACGGGCAATTCAGTTTTGGAAGTTGTTAAAAACGTTCAAGGATTGACAGGGAAAAAATTTCAAGTCGGAAGGTCCGAGCCCCGTCAGGGTGAATATGCCAAAATGATCGCGTCAATTGATAAGTCCAAAAAAATCCTCGGCTGGAAACCGGAAAAAACCCTTAAAGATTCTATTAACTCGCTTATTAAATGGTACAAGAATAACCCTAATGGATGGGTTGAAAAAGATGTTGAATAGAAAAGAATATTTGAAAAAATTCAAATACATCCAGGAAATAATTATTGAAGTTACTGATGATTTAGTTAGATGGGTAACTCCAGGTATAAGTGAAAAAGAGATTGCCGATAAATATTCATCAATGCTTTCGGGTGTCGGATTAAGACAACATTGGTATCCCATTCTAGTTTGCGTTGGAGACATTACAGGTCAACCAATTAGCCGAAGGATTCACTTGCCGTCACAGGAAATTAAAGTTAGAAGAAATGATGTAGTATTTGTGGATTGTACACCTATAGACGGTACGGTATGGGGAAATTGGTGCAAAACCTTCATTGTTGGCAACAACCATTTTTTTGAAGAACTAACCTCTGATTGTAGATTCATAGTTGACGAAACATATAAATTTTCCAGCGAAAAAGCAAAGACGGTGGGAGATTTATATAACTTCTGTTTAAAAATAATACATAATAAACAGTTGGAAATTCTTGATCCTTATAAGGATGTTGGACATTCTATTTTTCAAGTCAAAGTTGGACAAAGTGTAGAGAACACACCCATGAGCGAAAGATTGTTTCTAAACGACAGGTTTAGAGAAATAAAACTCTCTGGGATTATTTCAATAGAACCTCAAGTCGGAAGGAAAAATAAGGTTGATAGAAAGATGTACGGAGCAAAATTACAGAAAATAATTATCTATTAAATATTACTTAAATACTATATAGTATTTAAGTGGATTAAATGGAATTAACCTCAACTTAGCCTTGAAAAAGTTATGGTACAATAGCCAGAATGGCGGCTAGGGTAGAAGAAAGAGTGATATGTCCTCGTTTTAGAGGAAAATGGGGCGATACCGGAGAATGTAAAGTTTCTGTCGATATTGCGATCGAATCGAATATTCCAATCGACGTAACATGTAATCTAGGAGATCAGAAAGATTTCATTGATTTCCACCCTTCCTATAAAGATGGGTTTGGTTTTCACGCAGACGGAAGAAATTATAGACAAACTTTAGTAAGACAACCTGTGCGCAGAGACAGGAGGCTCCAGGTTTGTCGTTGCCCGTTGGTTAATGTTAGGGCAGGGATACATCGGCTACCACTTGAAACAATCGAGTTTACAGAAGACTGAGATAATTGTTGCTTTAGGGTAGATTTCAAAGTATTATAGCATTTGTATGAAGGCAGTTTCGGCTTTTGGGAACGCAATGAAACAACTTGATAACGTTGTTTCACTATTAAGATCCGAATATCAAGACAAAAATAAGTTTGTAAAAGCAGTCGCTCTTCTTCAAAAACCCCAAAGACTTTTGAAAAATAATTTAAAGATAAAACTTGATAATGGTAAGACCAAAAGTTTTATGGCTTTCAGGAGTCAATATAACGACGCCAGAGGTCCTTTCAAGGGCGGGATCCGCTATCACCCAAACGTTAGTGAAGATGAAGTAAAAGCGCTTTCTTTCTGGATGACAATTAAGTGCGCGGTAGTAGACCTGCCTTACGGAGGAGGAAAGGGAGGGATAATAGTCGATCCGAGAAGGTTATCATTATCCGAACTTGAAAGCTTATCAAAAGCTTATTCGGAATTTTTATCGCCCTTTATTGGCCCTTGGAAAGATGTTCCCGCGCCTGATGTAAATACCGATAGCCAGATTATGGCCTGGATGCTAGAAGCGTACGAGAAAAGGACAGGGGATCATTCTCCCGGAACTTTTACCGGAAAGCCGATTTCGTTGGGCGGATCGTTGGGCAGAGAGGAAGCTACAGGCCAAGGTGGAGTCTATATTTTGCAAAATTATGCAAAAGTAAAGAAGTTAAACCTGGGTAAAACTACTATCGCTGTTCAAGGTTTTGGGAATGTGGGATATTGGTTTGCCAAATTAGCAAGTGAGGAAGGATTCAAAGTGGTTGCTGTTTCCGACTCCTCGGGAGCAGTTTTTGACGCGAAAGGTCTTGATATAGATAAAATGGCAAGGCTCAAGGAGGATCTTAAGTCATTTATAAATGTAAAAAATATTAAAGTTATTTCCAATCAAGATCTGTTGACTTTATATGTTGATGTTCTTGTTCCGGCAGCTTTGGAGAATTCTGTCAGTACAGATAATGTATTAAATATTAAGTCTAAAGTTGTCTTGGAATTGGCAAACGGTCCGACCACACCCGAAGCAGAAGAGTTACTTTTGAAAAGAAATGTAGATATTTTGCCGGATGTTTTATGTAATGCCGGAGGAGTAACTGTAAGCTACTTTGAATGGGTGCAAAATCTGCACGGTTACAGATGGATAAAAGAAAGGGTAAATGAAGAATTAAAAGTTATCATGGATAGGGCCTTTACAGAAATTTACGAGGTAGTAAAATCTAAAAAGATTTCTTATCGCAAAGCTGCCTATTTGCTGGCAGTTAAGAAAGTTATTGACACAATGATTTTAAGAGGAAGAGTTTAATGAAAAATCTATAAATGGGTAATGAGGAAACTAGAATTTTAAGACAGCCCAGAGGTTCTGATCCTAAAGAGCAAAAAATTAGAGAAAAATTGGATACGCTCACTTCAACCGATATATCAAGAAAAATTATAGACGATTTAAGGCAAAGACAAGCTGTTTTCTTTGATTTTTCTTTTGATAACCTAACCCATAAAGAAAAAATTTTGAGAGCTTATAGAACACTTCTTCCTGAATTAGCTAGTATTGCTAACTCAAAAATAAAAAGTGGTGAAGAACATCTTAGACCGGATTTACAAGGAAATGGAATTATTATTGTTACTAATCATCTTGGGATAGCTAAACTTACTAGAATCTCAAATTTTGATCATAAGTTTCCAATTGAACTTGAGGAATTTGAGCCATTTCCGTCAAGGCATGCTTTATTAAGCCCTGTCACGCAAATGACGGGTGGTCAGATGCACGAGACAGCAATTGAACTACCGTCAACACTTTTAAAAATTCAAGAATCGTGTGAAGTTTTGACTATACCGGTCAAAGGAAAAGGTCGGACGGAATTATTATCTAAAAAAGTTCGTATTTTATTATCTGAAGAAGATAGACCCATTGTTGTTATGTATCCTGAAGGGGGGACCAGTGGAAAGAGAAATGATGGGGGACCTTATGATTTAGACGAATTTCATACAGGAGCCTTTGTAGTTGCGTTAAAAACTGGCTTGCCAATAGTTCCTGTGTGTCAATATTTCAATCCGAATTCAGGTTTCGAATTGTATATCTTGGAACCAATTAGGCCGAAAATAGAGAGTGCTGATCAGGCTGAAGATATTGCAAAAAGAACAAGGAGCTCGATGCAATTAAAGCTAAAAGAAGCAGAACTTCAAAAATACTAAATATTAAAGATTGTTCAAGCCTCATTATGCTATTATGGTATTAGGCATGGGTTTTCTTTTTTGGTACTATCGGTACGGAATAAGGCTGTATCTGCTGCACTGGTATTTCAATCTTGTTTGGATAAACCATTACTTTTCCTTGCCTCTCCTAATAAAAACTATTTTCTCTCCTTGGAAGCGCTTAATAATCAAAGAAAAAAGATCGGGTTTTAATATTACAAAGATAGTAGAAGATGCGACTTTTAACCTTGTATCTCGGGGTATCGGAGCCGTCGTCAGATTTAGTCTTTTTTGGGCAGGAGCCTTTATTTTATTACTATATTTTTTTGCAGGCGCCGTAGGATTTATTATTTGGCTGATTTTTCCCCCCCTGGGTTTTCTTGAGTTTACTAATTACAACAAAAAAACAAGGCCTTTTATTGATGAATTATTCAAAAGGATTAAGAACAGCAAAGATAATCAGATAAAAGTTCTTTCGGAAAGTGAACCGGGTCGTTTTTTAGCCGAGCACTTAAATCTTAATGTTTCAGATTTAATTTCCGGCGTTTCAACAAAGGAGACCGATTTAAATAAACTTATCCCACAAAATTTCGAAGAACTTGTTAAATATTTTGTCGATTTCTCTTTTTGGACCGATGACTTTCTTAGAAAAAACGGTTTAAAAAAAGAGGATTTGGTATGGGCAGCAAGTTGGGCTGATATTGATAGAGTTTTACGATTCGGTAACGATGAAGATCAACCAAATCTGGGCAGGCCCGGGATAGGGCTGGAGATCGTGTTTGGATATACTCCGCTTCTAGACAAATACTCAATAGATTTGGGATTGCCGCAATCTTTTTATCACCATTTGATCGGCAGAGAAAATATCGTAAATAGGATGGAGCGGGTATTAACTGCCGGAAGCAATGTTATGTTGGTTGGAGATCCCGGTGTTGGAAGAAAAACAGTTGTCCTTGAGTTCGCCCACCGGGCCGCGAATGGAGTCCTGGGTGAAAAAATGTCCTACAGAAGAGTGATGGAGTTTGACTACAATTACTTTCTCTCTGGAACATTTGATTTGAATACAAAAAAAAGCAATATTGCGGATCTTCTTAACGAGGCTTCAAGCGCCGGAAATATTATTCTGGTTATCCGAGATATCCATAGGCTCACAAACCCCGATGTTGAGGGCTTTGACCTCACTGATACTTTTGAGCAATATTTGGAAAATAAGGAACTCAAGATTATCGCGATAGAATCCCGTTCGGAGTATGAAAGGTTTATAGCGCCAAACCTGCGTCTTAGGAAGTTTTTCGAGAATGTCGAAGTAACACCTCCTTCAAAAGAAGATGCTATGCGAATTTTAATAAATGCGGCGGAAAATTGGGAAAGGAAGAAGCGGATTACTATTACTGTTCCTGCATTAAGGCGAATTTTGGACTTAAGTGATATGTATATAACAGAAACTCCTTTTCCGGAGAAAGCCTTGGAGATACTCGATCAGTTGGTTATATATAAAGAGAAAGATGAGAAACCCGTTGTTACAGTTGATTCGGTAAATATAGTTTTGGCAGAAAAAACAGGAATAGTTCTTTCGGGAATTACCCCAGAACAAAAACTGAAATTGGAAAGGATCGAAGAGGTTATACACGAAAGATTGATTAACCAGGAAACTGCCGTTTCTTTAATTGCTAAAAGCTTGAGGAGCAGAAGTGTAGGAGTAAAAGGAGAAAACAGACCCGTCGGATCATTTTTATTTCTGGGTCCAACAGGAGTCGGGAAGACCCAGACGGCTAAAATACTGGCGAGGGTTTATTACGGTGACGAGAAGAATATTTTAAGATTTGACATGGCAGAATACGCAGGAGGTGAGGGAGTAGAACGGCTGATTGGATCTATCAATTCTAATAAACCGGGGGTGCTTACTACCGAAATTAAAAACCATCCTGCGAGTTTACTGCTTTTGGATGAAATTGAAAAATCTTCCGATGATATATTCAATTTATTTTTGACTCTTCTGGATGAAGGATATATATCTGATACCTTTGACAGGAGGGTTAGTTGTAGAAATCTTTTTGTAATTGCGACTTCCAACGCCGGAGCCGAATTTGTAAGACAACTTGTCACAAAGGGGGTTAAGGGAAATGATCTGCAGACAGCAGTTCTCGATTATATACAAAAAGAAGGAATTTTTTCTCCCGAGTTTTTAAACAGATTTGACGGTGTAGTAGTTTTTGAACCATTGGTAAATGAACATTTACTAAAAGTTGCTAAGGTACTTCTGGACGAGTTGGCAGTCAGGCTCAAAGAAAAGGGAATAATGCTTGAGATTGACTACGATCTAACCCAAAAACTTGCTTTGGACGGTTATCAACCCGAGTTTGGAGCCAGACCAATGAGAAGAATTGTTGATCTTGAGCTAGGCGATCTGGTAAGTAGAGCCATACTTTCAGGGAGTATCAAAGAAGGCGACAAAATTAAGATAATTCCCGGGAAAGCTAAAAACGAGTATTCCTGGCAGAAGATTTTGCCTTATGGTAAAGAATCCAAGTCAAAAGATCCTTGAACTCATAGCCGTGGGAAATCATTACTCCGGAAGACGGGTCCTCCCCTGGGTTCAAAGATGGGTTTGAGTTGCAATCTATTAAATAATGGTTTCCATATTTATCAAGGATGACATCGTATCTTGCATAATCGTGCATTTTAAGAATTTCAAAGGCTAATTTTATATCATTTTGAATATTTCCCATCTTATCTGTAAATTTTTTATAATTGATTACGGATTTAGGATCATAAAGTAAATCGAATGTGAGAAGTTTAAATCTTTTTGCGTATGGAGTATAAATCCTTTCACTTAAAAAAATATTTACATCTTCCTTTTCGACTATAAAAGCAGTTAACTCCGTTGCGTCTTCTATAAATTCCTCAGCCAAAATATGTTGCTTATAAGTTTTAATCAAATATTTAACCTGCTTTTTAAACTCTTTCTTGTTGGTTACTACTGATTTTTCACTAACTCCGATTCCACCGTGCTCCTCATTAAGTTTGAGTATTAAAGGGAAGCGCAGATCGTAGTCAATTTCTTGATTCTCATTTCTTATGAGTTGGTACTGAGGAGTGGGAATTTCCCAAGCTTCAAGGAGCGTTTTGGTTAGATATTTATTACAATTAAGAGATAGACAAAGTGTATCCGCACCGGCATAGGGTATATCGAGGTAATCGAAGATTCCCGGGATTATAGGACAAAGTACTTCAGAACCTCTGACTGAATCAGCAAAATTGAAACAAAGGTCGGGTTTAACCTTGTTTAAATTTTCAATCAAATGTGAATCCGCAACTATGATGGTAGTCGGAATTCCAAGTTTTTCAATCTCCTTTTTTACGAGTTCAGATCGCTTAATACACTCTTCCTCGGCGAGATAAGAATCCTGGGCGGGAAAGAATTCTTCCTTTACCTCAGAGCGTACAATAGCAATTCTTCTGAACCAATCTTTGGGGTTTCCCATCTTTTATTATTAAATCTGGTCAGGGCCGTTTTGACTACATGGTTGACTAAAGTTGGAAATTCAAAGTTGACCAATTTTGAAGATACTGTTATGCCGCATTGTGAGTCACTGTCTATTCCCGGGTTATTGTTAATTTCTAGTACGTAAACTTCCTCGCCCCTTAATCTTATATCAAGTCTTGGATAATCTTTTCCACCCAGTTTTTCGTAACAAACAACGCTGATTTTCTCTAATTGGTCTAAGGTTTTTTGTTGGAGCTTGGCTTCTCCCATTTCGGACAGGTCATATTCCCACCAGGATTTATCAGACCATTTTGCTTTGTAGGTTAATATTTTCCAATAGTTTCCCGGTTGGTAAAAAACCTCGGCCGGAGGGAGCATCCATGGGTGTCCGTCTTTTTCTAAAATCGTAATATGTAACTCCCGGCCGTCTATAAACTCTTCTGCAATAATTGGCTCGTTAAACATCTCTAGAAGTGAATTAACTTGTTTTTTTAATTCGTTAACATTTCTGACGACACTTTCCTGGGTTATGCCAATGCCGCAGTGTTCGTAAGCGGGTTTGACGATTAACGGGAAATTAAGACCGGGGTCAGTTTCGTCACTGCTTTTATTGAAAACTGTCCATTTGGCTGTCGGTATTTTATATTCGTCCATTTTCCTTTTCATTAAAATCTTGTTGTCGGAAACTAAAATTCCTTTGGCGTCGGATCCTGTAAAGGGAATTTTGGCGGTTTGTAGAATGTTTAAAACCTCAACAGAGTATATGTAATCTTTTCCTGACCACTCTGTTAAATTAAAAACTAAATCGGTTTTTAATTTTTTCAAATAATTTATACTCTTTTTGTCTATTCCCAGAAGATTTACCTGATGGTTCAAACTTTTTAAAATCTCTGATATTTCATGAGCAGAGGTTTGAGTATCTACGTCGGATTCATCATTAAGATTTTCCGGTAAATTATATAAAACTATAATTTTCATAATTTGAAAAAAATTATCTACAACATAGTGTGTATTAATAATTAAAAGAATGTCAAATTTTTTTTGGCCATATAACAGACGTTATTTGTAGTCTTTATGCGCAAAAAAACATTTATTTAGTGATAAGTCAAGAAGTTCCTATCTTTCGGTCTATTTATGATATTCAAAAAAAATGTAATAATTACCATTTTGGTAAAAGTTAACAATTAAAAATTAGAAAATTTAAAAAGATCGGTGCATGGAACAAATCGTTTTTCTGCGGATATTAGCCTGATAGACAGAGTCCATCCCTTGGAATAAAGGTGCTTCTTTTTGTTATAAAATTGTTATAAAATAAATCAATGCTTACCCGCTATCTACATAAATTAAAAAAAATATATAAACTTGATGATAGAGAAGGAATAAACAAGGACATAGAGGGGTTAGAAGAAAAGCTAATTCGAAAGCTACTTAACGAAACTGTGGCTTTTATCGAAAACAATTTAGAAATTTCTGAGAAGGAAAATTTCACTCGAGAGTTAGATCTAGCCACTAGCTCGAAGGATACAGAAAACGAACTAAGAATATTAGTTAAATATTTAGAGAAAATACCAAATGTTAAATACAAATTAGACAGTTGGATGAATGGGATGATTGCAAATTTAGAATTCCAGCTGATAAGGAACTTAAGCTAAAATCATGGAAGATCAGACACAAACGAGGCTAACCTTTGGCAACGAACCTATTATTCAGACTAAAACGTCTGTGTCATTGGAGTCAGAACCTGAAGCTCGAATAATTTTACCAGCCCAGAATCCCGTTAACTTTTACAATAGACTTTTTACCGCAGGAGAAATAATAGAAATAGGCGATGAGGGACCTACAAAAAGACAACTCAAAACAAAAGACTTACTGACAGAGGAAGGAAAATTGACCAGTTTAGGAAAAGAGTTTTCAAAGTTTATATATGCTTCGATTAATTTTGGTTCCTGGGTGAGTGTAAGCGACAGAATAAGTCAACTCAAGCACGAAAAAACCAGACTTAAGGAGGAAGGTAATGATAGAGAATCACTGCTTCTTCATAGAATTATTAGTTCAGCAGAGATGCAAGTTAGAAATAACGTAATCAATGGTATAAAGCAGGAGATTTTGCAGGAAAGGACTGCCTCAAAGGAAGGAAAGAGTTTAGGCTGGTTAGACGCAATGCAAATGGTAGGACGTGTTAAGGGTGTTAATGGCCCTAAGGACGTTAAGTTAGAAAATAGCACTGCAGCAAAAATTTATGGTGCGCGTAACGAGGTTGTGCTTCGTCTGAATTGGAAATTTGAAAAAGAGAAAGAACATCCGCTTGCTAGTTTAGGAATCGAGGAGAAGTTAGATCTTTTGAGAGTTGTCGAGAGAGAAATGATTAAAGATTTTATTGAGAACGGCGAAGGAGTTGAGTCGGGACCTAATCTAGTAAGCAAAATTTATGGGGTAAGCTCTGATGGATCTGTAGACTTAGAGAAAATAGAAGAAAAAATGATAAAAGTCAGGGAAAGATTAATAAACGTAGAAGAGGATATTAGTCTGGAGGATATAGGAAGATTGACGGGAACGGACTTAGAAAGTATGGACGTAGTCGAGATTGCAAAATCAGACACTTCGAAAGCATTAGGAGTTGATAAACCCCCCCCAAGCGTTTCAGAAAGTTGAAAGGTGCTTTAAAAACCGCCACTAGTGTACTTGTTGGTGTCGGAGCAGCTTTGGGGATACTTAGACAAACTGTTGAGGCTTCAGCCCCAACTTCTTCTCAAATCTACGAGGAGTATTCAAGACAAAAAAGCATAGCTTTAGTTGAAGAAGTACCAGACTTCGATTTTCCAGGGATGAAGTTTGTTTTCGAGACACCAGTTACGCAAATGGCAGAAATTCCAGAGGAGGCGAGAAGCGAGTGTCTGGTTCCCATTAAAAACAAATCAGGAGCTGTATTCTGGGGATATGCTAAAGATGCACAAGATAATGAAACTTGTCAAAAATATTTTCCCGGAGTCAAATTTGCCGAAAGTGAGGAATATCTGGGGGCCTTTCCTCAAAAGTTAAATGTTCCAGATGAATATGAGGACTATGTAAAAACTAATCTTGTAAGATTTACTGAACAAGGCTCAACTTGTTCGCTAACCTCCATAGCTTCGATTGTTTCCACGCTTAGAATCAATGAGGGTCAGCCGGGAATTCACCCTGCAGTTTTTTCGGATTTGGCCCAGAAAGGACAAGCGAAAGATTTAAAATCTGATAGTAGAAAATTGAGCGAATACTCCGATTTTAATATTTTTTACTACGATCCTAAAGGTTTAGCCGATTTGGGAGTGTCTGTAATAGAATCAGACTTGACAAAATTGGTCGATGATGACGCATACAAGAAATTATACGAGGATTTCGAGATACTTGTTAAATCGAATGCTAATCCAGAGTTTATCACCAGTGACAAAACTTATAATGATCTGGCGAAAGGTCTTTTTAATCATTTGATGACGCAACTTGAAAACGGTCAGTTGCCAAATTTAGCTTCCTTTGTGAGTAAAAAATATGGTCATGTTGTTACAGTTGTAGGAGGAAAATATGATGAGAAAAACGGTGTGTATGAAATTTATGTCAACGAACCAACTGGTGGTTATACTGGATGGGAATTAACTAAAAACCATTGGGAAAAGGTAGGAAACAATGGGTTAGTTAAAATTGTTTTAGATAAATATAATTTAGCTTTAATTTTGCCTTATTTAAAAAACCAGTATACTTTTGCTAAATTTGATGAAAAGCTTCTACCACCTCCAGAAATCAAATTTGAATTTGCAGAAAGAAGTTCGAAGAATTGGATTAAAGAAGATATTAAAATTAAACGCCAAATTTTACCTAGTGAAACTTTAGGGTTTGGGGCTATCTCAACTTCTCAAGACAAACTACTTTTATTTAATCCTCAAAAATTTCTGAGTGGTGTTCAACCTCCACCAATCGTTATTGGTGAGAAAGAGGTCAATACAAGTCAGAATTAAAATGGTTCTTTTGGATAAGGAGACTTGATATTAATTTTTCTAATACAGACGGCTATTTTAGGTCCAACATGAGAACTTAGACTAACAGGACTATTACGAATTATAAGGGTTTTTTGTGATACTCTTTCTATAAAGTCAGCTAAATTATTAAGAATTCCGAACCCCGCTTGATTATCAGTGTTTGTAATTTCTACCCACCTAAACGTATAGGAGGGGAAAGTTAAGATATGCTCTCTGATACCATTCATATCAATTTCTGTGATAATTGTTTTTCCTTCAGGTAATCTTTCCATAAGAAATACCATGTATTATACCAAAAAACCACTCCTTCTCAAAAACACGATAATGTATACGTTCTGTCTAAATTCTGGACAGGCTTATTAAATAGTTATATAATTTTATAGCTAATGTCAGAAAACACTTCTATGCAGGAGCCGATGAATCAATCTAAGGCGCTGGTATTCAAATCGTGGCCTGTAAAGTATAGTTTTCTCCGATAATACGATCTAAATTGATGTTTTATGTCCTTCAGAAGGGTTTTTGGCTATAATTTGTCATGATTTCCTGTTCTTTTTG
>Ga0209542_10000190_pt1 | contig 153060 bp, 157 predicted proteins | sample RifCSPhighO2_01_FD_184028 | JGI IMG/M metagenome (GOLD analysis project Ga0209542, IMG submission 184028) | Soil microbial communities from Rifle, Colorado - Rifle CSP2_plank highO2_0.1 (SPAdes) (version 2) | ecosystem: Environmental > Terrestrial > Deep subsurface > Rock core/Sediment ... | reverse complement strand
CTCTCCGATGTCGGCGATTACTCCCTCTTTGATAGCCAAATCAGCCCGGTACATCGGCCGGCCGGTGCCATCGATTATGGTGCCGTTCTTGATGAGGATGTCGTACATGGGATTTCGGAAAAGGAAGCGCCGCTCGCGCTTACTTTTTCCCGTTCTTGATAATTTTCTCTACCTCCTGCATGAAGGCCTTGTCTTTCTGGAGGATTTTCGGGACGAGGAGATGCGCATCTGCCGCTTCTTTCAGATCTTTCACCTTCGCGAGCGTGCCCCCCTTCGCGACCTCGAGAATCCGGTCGTATTCGGCCATGTCCGGCGTTGCGAAGCGCACATTACGGAAATCCTGGGTGGTGCCTGCGAGGACTACCTGCCCCGTACGGGCCTCGGGAAGCATCTCGGCGAGAGCATTGCCGGAATTGCGGCTGTTCTTCATACTGGCCACTTTGACATTCCACTTCTCGTCATGCTTGAGCGTCTGATCCGCATAGTGCATCGCATAGGCCGGGTCCACTTCGGCCACCTTGAGCATGAAGGCTTCGTTCATTTTCGCTTCTTTGGGAAGATTCTGCAGGAAGCTGCCAAGCGAATCGTGGTTCGTTTCGAGCTCATGGAGGAAACGGCTGAACTCGCCGATTTCCTTGGGACTTCCCTGAACGATGGCTTCTTGGCCGAAGCCCGAATCTTCCTTGAAGATGCTTTTGGGCGGCTCTGGAACTTTCGTTTCTTCGGCTGCCTCCGGCGCTTCTTCGGGAGCTGGCGCTGCCTCCTCCTTCGGCGCCTCTTGGGGTGCTTCTTCTTTTTTCGGAGCTTTCTTCTTTTCCGGGACAGCCTCTTCCTGCCTCTCCGGCACTTCGCCGCCAAGCGCTTCGAGCTCATCCTCCAGCTTCTTCCGCTGATTGATAAGAGCCAAGAGTTCTTCGTCTTCTTTGTCCGGCGTAATGTCCTTGTTGAGGGTCCCTATTTCCTGGAGAAGCTTCGCGCGCTTGCCTTCGAGCTCCGCTTTCGCCTCATCTTCGTGCTGTTTCGCTTCATAGGCTTGGCGCAGCTCATCGAGACGCTTCCGTTCAGCTAAAAACTCGAGTACCTGTTCATCTGACAAGTCCCCGAATTTTGTCTCGCGTATCTCTGCTAGACGTTCGTGATGTTTTGTTTCATCTGGTGCATTTCCCATAGGCCCTCCTTCCAAAAACTAGACGGCAATATGCTCCGCCATTTCGATCAGGCGGTTCGAGTAACCCCATTCGTTATCATACCACGCCACCACTTTCACCAGATCGCCATCGATGACCTTCGTAAGCGACAGATCGACTATGCTTGAAAACGGATTGCCGATAAAGTCGGAAGAAACCAGCGGCTCTTCCGTTACCGCAAGCACTCCCTTGTAACGGGGCGATCCGGCAGCCGTCTTGAGCGCTTCATTGATGGCTTCCGCAGTAGTTTTTTTCTTGAGCAGGAAAGTGAAGTCCGTCAGCGAGACGACCACTGTCGGGACCCGTATCGACAGTCCGTCAAAGCGGCCTTTGAGCTCCGGCATCACCTGGGTGACTGCAATCGCAGCACCGGTGGTCGTCGGTACGATGTTCTGCGCGGCTGCGCGGGCGCGCCGGAGATCCTTGTGCGGCCCATCCTGCAGGTTCTGGTCGGCCGTATAAGAATGGATCGTCGTCATGAGTGCCTTTTCGATACCGAAGAGTTCGTGGATCACCTGGGCTACCGGAGCGAGCGAATTGGTCGTGCAGGAAGCGTTCGAAATCACCTTCTCTTCCCCGTAGCGGTCATGATTCACCCCCATAAGGAAGGTGGGCACGCTCCCTTCTTCACCCTTCGAGGGAGCGGAGAGGATGACTTTTTTGGCGCCGGCATCAAGATGTTTCGAAGCGGCGTCCTTGTCGGTAAACCTTCCCGTACATTCGAGCACCACGTCTACCTGAAGTTTCCCCCACGGCAGCTTCTCCGGAACCGGTTCGGCATAGATCGGGTAACGCTTGCCGGAAACGACAAGCTCCGTCCCTTCCACGGAAACCTTCTCGCGGAAATGCCCGTAGGCCGTGTCGTACTGGAGGAGATGCGCCAGCACTCCCGCCTCGGTCAGGTCGTTGATCGCGACGACTTCCAAGTCCGGCTTCTGAAGAGCGATCTTGAAGGCCGCGCGGCCGATACGGCCGAACCCGTTGATAGCAATCCTTTTTTTCTGCATACGTTTTATCTTTACTCCTTTTTATGCCTTCCCCGCGCTGCCGAAGGCTTCGATTTTCTTCTTCACCGCTTCCTTGGTGTACTCTCTCGCTGTTCCGAGAACTTTTCGCAGATCGGTCTCGTCTACTGACTGGAGCATCTCACGCATCCCGCCGATGAAAGCGAGACGGATCGCCGTATCGACATTGAAACAGCTGATTCCGCGTTTGATCACCTCCGCGACACGCTCATTGTCCCAATCCGATGCTCCGTGGAGGACAAGCGGGAGCGAGACCAGGCTCTGGATCTTAGAGAGCCGCTCGTAGTCCGGCTCGCTCCGTTCCCGGAAGAATCCGTGGGCATTGCCGATAGCGACTGCGAGCGTATCGATGCCGGTCTCTTCGACAAAAGCTTTCGCCTGCTCGGGATCGGTCATGTACTGGTTCCAGTCCACCGTATCCATCTGCATCTCCCCGATATACGGGACATTTCCCAGTTCCGCTTGGACCGTGATTCCGCGGGCATGCGCGATCTCGACGATTTTCTTCGTCATCATGACGTTGTCGGCATATTCTTTGCGCGACCCATCATACATCACGGATGTGAATCCGATATCCATGGCCCGCTCGACGACTTCGAAACTTTTGCCGTGATCCAGATGGATTCCGACCGGGATATCCTTGGCATAGAATTCGGCGATGTTCGCGATGAGGTGGTAGATCCCGCGTCCGCCGGCGTATTCGAACGTCTTCTCGGTCACCTGCACGATGACGGGGGAAGACAGATCTTTGGCCGCCTCGATGATAGCCTGGGTCGTTTCAAGGTTGATGGTATTGAAAGCGCCGACGGCGTATCCGCCCTCTTTCGCTTTCGCAAGGATGTCTTTGACATTGGTCAGCATAGGTAGAGCATTTCAGGCTTCGAGAGAAAGCGCCTGTTCTTCGAAGAGAGCAAGCATCTTCACGATCTCATAAGGGAAGAGACTTTCGCGGCCGACGAGAACCCCGTCCATCCCCGCTTCCCAGGATACCGCTCCGAGGAAAGAGCTTTTGACCGATCCTCCATAGAGTACCCGCACCCTTTCCGCGGCCTGGCTATCGAACATTTCGGCCAGAAGTTTCCGGATGAGCACTTTCACTTGAAGGATCTCGTTGGTCGTCGGGAGCGTGTCTGTTCCGATGGCCCAGCGCGGCTCATAGGCGAGAATGATCTTTTCGGCCTGGAGTTTGGAAAGGCCTTCGAAAACCGCCTGCACCTGGTGTTCCAAGACGCGATCGGTTTCGCCCTGCGCTCGCTCTTCTCCGGTCTCTCCTACGCAGACGATCGGCACCATGAGCGCCTTCAGTACGGCATGCGCCTTCTCCCGGACGATCCGGTCGTCTTCATTCCCGTATTGGCGCCGCTCGCTGTGACCGACAATCACGTATTCCACCCCGTCATTCTTGAGCATCACCGGCGAGAGCTCGCCGGTATAGGCGCCGCTCTTTTCCCAGAAGACATTCTGGGCACCCTTGGCGATACCTTGCGGCAATTCCGAAAACTCGTTCAGATAGAGCGCCGGCGGGCAAAGAACGCCAGCCGCATGTTCGAACTTCTTTCCGCTCATCTCACGCTGAAGCACCGAGAGATACTGACTCACCTCTTCACGCGATAACGGATTCATCTTCAGGTTCCCGACAATGAGAAAACGTGCCATAACAGAGTATCAGAAAATTATTGAAGCTGCTTACGGAGGAATTCTGCCGAGACTTCCGGCAGGATAGTCGAGACTTCGATCCCGGTAGAGAGCTCGAAGCCCGCCCAAGTGGCCGTGCGCGGGATGATCTCTATATGCCACCGGTAGTGAGGATAATCGCTTCCGTCACAAGGAGCGGTGTGGATATAGAAGTTATACCCGGGATCATTGAGTCCTTGATGAAGGGCCCGCAAGCTGGCCTGAAGCGCCTCGGCGCAGGCGAATTTCTCTTCATCGGTAATGCGCTCGAAGTACGGGTTATGGCGCTTGCCGACTACCCATATTTCGAATGCGGCTCGCGAAGCGAACGGGCAGAATGCCACGAAGTGTTCATTCTCGAAAATCAGCCGTTTCCTGGCTTCCAGTTCATGCGCCACGATAACACTGAAAACGTCTTGCTTCGTGCTCCGATAGTAGCGTTCGGCACCGGCAAGATCCAAAGAAAGCCCCGGAGAAACGACTGGAATCGCGATGAGTTGGGAGTGCGGATGGAGAACCGATGCTCCGGAACCCTTGCCGTGATTATGGAAAATCTGGATGTATTTGACCGTCTTCTTGTTCATGAGCGCCAAGTAGCGCTCCTGATAAGCGTCGATCACTTCAGCGACCTGCCAGGTATCGAGGAGCGCGAGCGAACGCTTTGGGTCGCGGGTGACGATTATCTCATGGTGTCCGACACCGCTCATCGCGAAGTATGGGCCTTCCGAGAGATCTTTCGCCGTCCGGCTGTTTTGCACGACCGGAAACTTATTCGGAAAAACCCGCAAGCTCCAATCACCGTCATCGCGCCGATAGATAAGGACGTCCTTTTCTTGTCCGCTCGCTTCAGGGTCTTCAAAAGGATCGCTCTTAGGCTCTTGTACCGGCTGTTCCGCACTCACGAAATCGTCCGGCCGTTTCGCCCGCGCCGTCGCTATCACCACCCAATCCCCCGTGACGATATCCTGGCGGATTTCCGATTCAGAGGGATGTGCTTTTTTGTTTTCTCCTTTTTTGACTGGCATTTTTTTCTTTTTGGTTTCGAAAGGAATGAGCCTGGCCGAACTTTACGCTTCAGCTTGCGATTTGCGATACTCGCGGACACGGTAAGCTCCTGTAAGGAAACGCCACCTTGTCTTGAAGAGATCGATGATCACCTGGATGAACCCGTTCTTGCCGGTAAGAGAGACAGTCGATCCTTCTTCGTTCATCCAGCGTACCGGCATCTGTTTCACTCGGAACCCGAGCTTTTCAGAAAGCGCGATGAGCTCGAAGTCGAATCCGAAACGGTCCACTACCATGCGATTCGCGACTGCTTCGGCCGCCTTGGCCGAGAGTATCTTGAACCCGCACTGGGTATCCGGATACGCCCACAGTCCGAGAACGATTCGGATCAGCCAATTCCCCATATCGCCCATGATCTCGCGGTGTTTCGGCTGGTGTACCTGGATGAATGCGCCTTCTATGTCGCGGGAGCCGATAACCACATCGTAGCCTTCTTCGAATTGCGGGAGGAATGCGTCGAGATGAGTAATCGAAGTAGAGCCGTCAGCATCGAGAAATACCCGGTACCGGCCCGTGGCTTCGAGAAGCCCTTGGCGGACGACGTAGCCCTTGCCATGGTTCTCCTTGTTATCGATAACGCGTACATGCGGGATCTGGAGGGCGTAATTGCGCGCGATTTCAGCAGTATTGTCCGGGGAGCCATCGACGACAATGAGGATTTCGTAGGTGTAATTCTTGCTTTTGAGGTATTTGTCGATTTCGAGAAGATTGCGTCCGATACGCTCACCTTCCTTATAGGAAGGTATGATGACAGAGAGAAACGGCTGTTCCATAGGTCAAGAGAAGAATTCAAAAAATTATGGATTCCAAGAATATTTTACCATAATCATGCGTATTTCCAAAGAAAAAAGGAGGTTATCTATCGGAATAACCTCCTCATTCGAGAGTGCTCAAGGAGCTCCTGTCCCTCTTCTCAAAAATCAGCGTCGGCAGCCTCGCTCTCGCCCTTATCCAGCCACTCCTGAAGGAGGATACGAGCAGCTTCCGCATCGTCGTATGCGCTGATGCTCTTCTTCTGCGTTTCAGCCAGATTCGCCTGGGCCATCTTGCTCGTGAACATCTCGTTCTGCATGATGACTCGCACGCCGAGTTCCTTTTCCAGTTTCTCCCGGAATGCCTGGATTTCCGCTCCGGTATTCGCTTCCGGATGCTCCGGATCGCCCAAGATGACCGTTCCGATCTCTTCCATGAGGACCACTTCCCCGAGGGTCGGCCAGAAATTCGTATCCATCGGCCAGATGCCGTAAGCGACAGCGATCCTGGTTTCCGCGTGCGCCAAAGCCACCCCGATTTTGGCCTTCCCCCAGTCGATTCCTAAGAAGTTCTTGGATTCCATATATTCAATTATAAGGGAATCCCCTTTAAAAAGCCTAGAGGCGCGTGAGGTTCTCTGCGCCATCATCCGTGATAACGATCGTGTCTTCGAAATGAGCGGACAGGCTGCCGTCGCTCGTAACGAAAGTCCATCCGTCGGAAGCGATCTTCACATAGAACTTGCCGGCATTCACCATCGGCTCGAGCGCGAGCGTCATCCCCTTCTCGAATGTTACGTTCGGCAGGTCCCTGGTCACATAATTCGGAATCTGGATGTCTTCATGGAGCTCGCGGCCGACGCTATGCCCAACCAAGTCGCGCACTACCGAAAAACCGTTCTGCTCGACATGGTCCTGGACGGCCCTGGCATAGTCTTTCACCCGCGCCCCGGGCCGGAGCACGGAGATTCCGGCAAGCAGACTCTCTTCTGTCACGCGCATGAGCTTCTCGGCTTCCGGCGAGATTTTGCCGATAGCGACTGTCCTGGCCATATCGGACACCATGCCTTCGAAGCGCATGCCGATATCCAGCTTCAAGATATCTCCGTCTTTCAAGATCCGGTTCTTCGACGGAATACCGTGCACTACCTCGTCATTGAGAGACGTGCAGAGCGATCCCGGGAACGGTCGGCCGCTTGAAGCTCCATAGCCTTTGAAGATCGGGGTGCCTGAAGCTTCATGAATGAGCTTCTCCGCGAGCGCGTCCAGTTCGAATGTACTCACGCCAGGGCGCGCCTCGCGCATGACAGCCGCGAGCACGGAAGCGAGACGCTTCCCTGATTCACGGAGGCTTTTGATTTCGGATTCGGTCTTTATGAAAAGATTCATGCGTGGTCGTGCTTACTGGTCTTGGCAAGGATGTCGCGATAGATGGCATCCGCACCCTGATTGCCATCGATCCTGGCGAGCGTTCCCTCGCGTTCGAAGTACTCGATGACCGGAAGAGTCTCCTCCTGGAAGATCTGGAAGCGCTTGCGCACCCCCTCTTTCGTATCGTCCTTGCGCTGGCCGATCTTTCCGCCGCAAGCTTCGCAGGTGCCGCCGGCTTCATCGTGGAGGTCCTTGCCGAGAATGTACGGGCGATGACAGCCGAAGCAGAGATAGCGGCGCGAGATGCGCCCGATGGACTCCTCCTCGGAAATCTCGATGAAGATCGCTTTGGTGAGCGAGCGGCCGAACTCCTGAAGCACAGCCAGGACCGGCTGGATCTGCGAAACGCGGCGCGGCGCACCATCCAGAAGGATGCCCTTGCTTTGCGGTACGCGTTCCAGAGCCATCCGCAGCACCGTGCTCACGGTTTCGTCAGGGACGAGCTCGCGGCGGCGATTCACGATATCGTTCAGTTCACGTCCGAACGACGTGTCCTGTTCCGCAGCCGCCCGCAGTTCGGAACCGATATCGATATGCACCAAATCGAAAGCCTTGCGCAAGAGCTCGGCCTGGGTGCTTTTCCCGCTCCCGGGAGGACCGAGAAGGATGTAGTTATGCTCCAAAGATGAGACCATGGCTTAGAATGTTTCGTAGCTCCGCATCATCACCTGGCTCTGTATATGCTTGATCGTCTCAAGCACGACCGACACTACGATGAGAATACTGACGCCGCCCAAGGAGAGCGACTGGATACCGGTCATGCCCTGAACAATGAACGGCATGACTGCGATCGCCCCGAGGAAGAGCGCTCCGGCAAGCGTGATGCGGTTGATGATGTGGTAGAGATACTCGGCCGTAGTATTCCCCGGGCGGATGCCTGGGATGTAACCGCCTTGCTTCTGCAGATTCTCGGCGATCTTGTTCGGATCGAACACGACGGCGGTGTAGAAATATGTGAACACCACGACGAGCAGGAAGTAGACTGATCCGTAGACCCACTGGTTCTGAAGCCACGCGCCGATCGAGAGAGCATACGCGGCGACGTTTCCGGAAGCACTCTGGGCGAGGAAATTCGCGATCATCGTCGGAATGAGGATGAGCGAGACGGCGAAAATGATCGGGATCACGCCGGCTTGGTTCACCTTGAGCGGCAAGTGTGTGGAACTGCCTCCATAAGTCTCCGCTCCGCGGACTCTCTTGGCATAGGCGACCGGGATGGTACGCTGGCCTTCATTGACGAAGATCACTCCGGCGATGGTAACGGCGCCGACTGCGAAGAAGAGCAGATACGTGAAGAACTGCGACGGATCCCAGGTCGCGATGACGCGGGAAAGAGCAGTCGGGAGACTCGAGACGATACCGGCGAAGATGATCATCGATACGCCGTTTCCCAAACCTTTTTCGGTGATGAGCTCTCCTAACCACATGAGGAAGATGGTACCGGCAGTCGCGCTGACGATAATGACTGCCATCGTGAAGGGTTCGATCGTGCCGAGGATATTCTGGCTGCGGAGGAGCGAGAGCATGCTGAATGACTGGAGCGCGGCAAGCGGCACCGTCAGCCAGCGGGTAATCATATTGAACTTCTGGCGGCCCTGCTCGCCTTCTTCCTTATAGAGGCGCTCCAGCGAAGGCACGAGCGTCGTCATAAGCTGCATGATGATCGAAGCCGTGATATAGGGCGCGACGCCCAAAAGCATGATCGAGATGTTGGAAAGTCCGCCACCGGAAAAGATATTGAGAAGACCTAAGAAGGCATTCTCTTCGAACAGCTGCTTCAGAGCGAATACGTCGACTCCGGGGAGCGGGATATTGGCCGCTACCCGGTACACGACCAGGATTCCCAAGATGAAGAGGAGCTTATTGCGGAGCGTCGGCACCTGGAAGATATTTGCAAGCACTTGCCACATAGGAAAAATCAAAAAAGCGGTTGTACAGCCAGTATATCCTAAAAAAAGGTGGCTGGTCTAGCCAGCCACCCCGAGCGCCTCGCGCGCCTTTTCTGAAGTTTTGATGCCCTCTTCGAGGGAAAGCTTCTTTTTGGTCGTGCCGGTGGCGACGATCTTGACACCCGCAGACAAAGCTTTTTTGGAAACGACGTTCCTCTCTACGAGGAGTGCGACGGTCACGGTTTCACCGTTCTCGAACGCCCGGTCAATTTCGGCAAGCGTTACGGTATACTTCTGCGGATTGACGGCTTTGCGGCCCCGGACCTTCTTCAGGCGCTCCACGAAGGTCGAGCGTCCTCCTTCGAACAACGGGTCTACCGAAGCGCCGGAACGCGCTTTCTGGCCCTTGCTGCCGCGACCGGAAGTCGTACCGCGCTTTCCGCCGCGGCCGATACGTTTCTTGCCTTTACGGCCGGTTACTGAAAGTTGATGGATCTGCATAGCACTATTCTTTAGGATACATTAGGCGGTGGCTTCTTCTGTCTTTTCTGAAACAGGTTCCTGGAGAACTTCTTCTTTCGGAGCCTTGAGCTGCAGAAGAGCCTTTACGGTCACGCGCGCTACATTGAGAGGATTCGAAGCCCCGAGAGACTTCGAAACGATATCTTTCACTCCGAGCAAGTCCACGACGGCACGCACGGCACCGCCGGCGATTACGCCCTGTCCTGGACGTCCCGGCTTCAGGAGTACCTTGGCGCTTCCGAGCTTCGCCTGGATGTCATGAGGAATAGTGGTCCCGACGAGCGCCACATCTACCAGGTTCTTCTTCGCATCATTGTAAGCCTTCTGGATAGCATCGGAAACATCGGAGCCCTTCGCGACACCTACGCCGACTTTCCCCTTGCGATTGCCGATCACGAGCGTCGCCCGGAAACGGAAACGGCGTCCACCCTTCACCACACGCGTCACGCGCGCCAAATTCAGGAGCTTCTGTTCAAACTCCGGCTTCTCGCGTCTCATTGTTTTTCTGCCCTGCTTTGCCATATGGTTGTGGTCTCGGAAAGTTCCTTAATGCTTGATTAGATCTTGATGCCTTGGGAGCGGAGCCCGTCTGCGAGCGCCTTCACCTTCCCATGATACTTGTATCCGGCACGGTCGAAAACGCCTTCCTCGATGCCCTTGGCCTTGAGCCGGTCTGCGAGCATCTTGCCGACCTTCTCCGCGCCTTCCTGGGTATGCTTCGGTGTCTTGCCAGTCTCGGCGAGGGTCGCTTGCGCGAGCGTCACGCCCTGGACATCATCGATGGCCTGAACATAGAGGGATCGGAGACTGCGGAAAACAGCGATACGCGGACAAGTCGCGGTACCAGAAACCTTCGCCCGGACTCGGCGCTTGCGGCTGATGCGATTCTCTTTTCTTTCTGTGCGTTTCAACATAGGATTTTCTTCACTTCAAAGCTTTAAGAAGCAGCTTTCTTGCCTTCCTTGCGGCGAACGGTTTCGCCCACGTACCGGAAGCCTTTGCCCTTGTACGGCTCAACCGGCTTCAGCTTGCGGACGATGGCAGCGAACTGGCCGACCGCCTGTTTGTCGATGCCGGAAACCGTCATCACATTGCCCTCGATTTTCGCTTCAAGCCCTTCCGGAACAGCGACTTCTACCGGGTGAGAGAATCCCAATGCGAGGTTCAGCTTATTGCCCTGGGCAGCCATGCGGTAGCCCACGCCGTTCAACTCGAGCTGTTTCTGGAAACCTTCGGTCACGCCGGAAAGCATGTTGTCGATCAGCTTCGCAGTCGTCCCCCAGAGTGCCTGGGCGAGTTTGGTCGTTCCGATCTTCTCAACAGCCACGACTCCTCCATCGATGGATACCTTCACCTCGCGGCGAAGCGTGAGCGTGAGCGTTCCTTTCGGTCCCTTGGCGGTAAGCACGTTGGCAGAGAGCGTCAGTTCTGCGCCGTTCGGGATCTGTACTGGTTTTTTGCCGATTCTACTCATAGTGTTTGCTTCTTTACCAGACTTTGCACACGTACTCGCCTCCCAAGCCCTTGCTGTAAGCCTCGCCGCCAGTCATGACTCCTTGGGAAGTCGAAAGGATCGCGATACCGTATCCGTTCTTCACCTTCTTTACCTGATGTCCCTTCACATAGATGCGGCAGCCTTCGGTGCTCACGCGGGTGATTTCCTGGATAGCCGGCAGGCGCTTGGTCGGGGAAACCTTGTTGTATTTCAGGGAAAGGACGAGATTCTTCTTCACGCCTTCGGTTTCGGTCTCTGCACCCTCGACAAAACCCTCACGCACGAGAATCTCTGCGATCTTGGCCTTGAATTTGGACGCAGGAATAGAAACGCGTGTGTGGCCTGCGGCCTGGGCGTTCCGGATTCTTGTGAGCATGTCTGCGATTGGATCAAGCATACGAATGTGTCATTTATAACCTATTGAGGGGCTTACCAGGAAGCTTTCTTCACTCCCGGGATCTGTCCGGTAAGCGCGAGCTCACGGAAACAAATACGGCAAATATCGAAACGGCGCAAATATCCGTGCTTCCGACCGCACTTCCAACACCGCCGTACTATACGGGTAGAAAACTTCGGTGTCTTGAGCGCTCGCGCGTGGGTTGATGTCTTTGCCATAACGAGATTGTTCTCTATTGCTTAGGTTCTTCTCCTTGGAGCGGCAGTCCGATGAGACGGAAAAGCGCTTCTCCTTCTTGTTTGTTTTTCGCAGTCGTCACGATGTTCACCTGGAAGCTGAACAAGTGCTGCACTTTTTCAGGGACGATTTCTGGAAATACGGCGTGTTCCTTGATGCCGATGTTCGCATTACCGCCCTGGTCGATTACGTTCTTCGAAAGTCCCTGGAAGTCGCGAACGCGCGGAAGAGCGACATTGAAGAAGCGGTCAAGGAAGTCCCACATGCGCTCACCATGAAGCGTAACGCGAGCGCCGACTTCAAGCCCTTCGCGGATCTTGAATCCGGCAATAGCCTTCTTCGCCTTCGTCATGACGACCTTCTGGCCGGTAATCGTCTCGAGTGCTTCGACGATCTCCTCCACCTTCTTGGTATCCTTCAGGATCTTGCCGATACCGACGTTGACCACCACTTTCGAGACACGTGGAAGAGCCATCGGACTCTTGATGCCGAGCTCTTTCTTCATGCCTGGGATGGCACGCTCCTTGTATACTGTTTTGATCCCTGGTGTTTTCATATCGATAGTCTACGATGATTCTTCTTTATGCTTTACAGAGCCTTGCCGCTCTTCTTGCTGATGCGCACTTTCTCGTTCCCCTCCATGCGGTATCCGGCGCGGGTCGGCTTATTCGTCTCTTTGCAGATCAGCATGACGTTCGAGACATGGATCGGCGCCTCTTTCTCGACGCGCTCACCCTTCTGTCCCTCGCGCTTCGCGCGGATATGGCGCTTCATGATGTTCGCTCCCTTCACGATGACGCGTTCTGCCTTCGGGAAGATAGCCAGCACCTCGCCGCGCTTGCCGCGGTCCTTGCCAGCCCTCACTTCTACTTGGTCGCCTTTCTTGATCTTCATACGTTTCTTTTACAATACTTCCGGAGCGAGTGAGACGATCTTGGCAAATCCCTTTTCGCGCAATTCGCGAGCGACCGGACCGAAGATACGGGTACCTTTCGGATCAGTGCCGTTCGTATCGAGAATCACTGCGGCATTCTCATCGAAGCGGATATAGGAATTGTCCTTGCGGCGGTAAGCGCGATTCTGGCGGACGATGACAGCCTTCACCTTGTCGCCCTTCTTCACCATGCCGCGCGGCTCGGCAGATTTGACGGAAGCCACGATGATATCCCCCAAAGCAGCGTAGCGGCGGCGGGTACCTCCGAGCACTTTGAAACACTTGATGCTTTTGGCACCAGAGTTATCCGCAATTTTGAGCATGCTTTCTACTTGGATCATAGGGCTATCTTAATCGGTCTTCTCTTTTTGGATTATTTCTCTGAAATCACGCTGTGGCGCTTCTGTCCGCTGATCGGACGGCATTCCTGGAACATGACCACGTCTCCGATCTTATACGCGTTCGCTTCGTCATGCACCTTGTAGCGCTTGCTGGAGCGGTACTGCTTCAGATACTTCGGATGAGTCTTCAAGGTATCGACTTTCACGACAATGGTCTTGTCCATCTTGTCGGAGACGACGACGCCCTTCAGCTTCGGAGCCTTATTCACTTTTGCTGTCTTCTGGTTTTCCATACGGAATGTTCTCGTAGTAAATTGAAAGAATACCTTTATTTCCCGGTTTCGTCAAGGCCGACTTCTTCTATGCGGGCGATTGTCTTCAGGCGGGCGATATCCTTCTTCATCTTGCGGTACTCGGTGTGGTTCTTCGCCTCGCGAGTCGCCAAATCGAAGCGCAGCTTGCGCGTCTTGTCGAGGAGCTCCACCAACGCCTTCGCGCGCTCTTCAGTATTCTTTTCTATCCATTCTTTGGCTTTCATACGCGCGCTCTTAGTGTTTTTCAATAAAACGGGTCTTTACCGGGAGCTTGTGCGAAGCGAGACGCATCGCTTCCTGGGCCGCCTCGCGGCTGATGCCTTCCAGTTCGAACAGGACTTTTCCGGCACGGATCTTCGCCACGAAGTGGTCGACGCTTCCCTTACCTTTACCCATCGGGGTCTGTTCGCCCTTCTTGGTCATCGGTTTGTCAGGGAACACGCGGATCCACACCTTGCCGCCACGCTGGATCGAGCGAGTCATAGCACGGCGGGCAGACTCGATCTGGCGAGCGGAAATCAGGCCCTCTTCGAGGGATTTCAGCCCGAAGCTGCCGAAGCTCACTTCGCTTCCGCGGGTCGCCGGAGTTCCGGACCATCCTCCGCGGTGGTGCTTCCGATGTTTTACTTTGCGTGGCATTAACAACATAGTCGTATCTGTCGTGCGGACTCCCGAGAGAGCCCTGGCACATTACTCTTGATTGGCTTCTTTAAACTTCTCTCCCTTGTAGATCCAGACTTTCACCCCGATCACTCCGTAGGTCGTATTCGCTTCATAACGGGCGAAATCGATATCTGCACGAAGCGTATGGAGAGGGATCTTTCCGCGGGACAACCATTCGCGACGGGACATTTCCGCTCCGCCCAAACGGCCGCAAATCTCGATCTTCACGCCTTCGATGCCCTTATTGGCCTCTACCTGGTCGAGTGTTCCCTTGAGGATGCGGCGGAACGGGAGACGGCGCTCGAGCTGCTCGGCCACCTGCTGGGCCACGAGCATGGCATTCGCTTCAGCCTGCTTCACTTCCTGGACCTCCACCTTGAGATCCACTTTCTTGCCGGCGAAGAAACGCTTCTTGATAACGCGGGTCAGGTCTTCGATGCCGGTCCCTCCGCGGCCGATGAGCACACCCGGGCGGGAAGTCTCGATGATCAGGCGGACGGCATTTGCAGAGCGCTCGATACCGACAGAGGCGATCGCAGCCTGCTTCCACTTCTTCATGATCAGATCGCGGATTTCCACGTCTTTCCGGAGCTGCTCGCGGTAGCGTTTCTTATCGCCGAACCAGCGCGACTGCCAGTTAGTCGTGATGCCGAGACGGATACCAGTTGGATTGACTTTATGTCCCATAATAAGTAGAGAGGTTAGACAGCTTTACGCTGAAATATTTTCTTGGCAGCTGCTTTCGGCTGAACCGGAGCGGCTTTTTCCTTCGTTTTCATCACGCCCGCGCGCTTCGGCTGCCCTTCTTCCTTTGCAGGAGCGGCCGGAGTTTCGATGGCTTCGGTATCGACTGTCTCTTTCTTCGCCTTCTTCACACGGTTCTTGCCTTCGATCTTCTCCTCGAGTATGACGGTGACTTTGGAACCGCGGCGGAGCAGCGGGGTCGCACGGCCGAAGGCCCGCGGCAGCCAGCGCTTCAGACGGAGCCCGTCCCCGACCTGTACATCAGCCACATAGAGATTGGCTTCATCGAGGCCGAAGTTGTTCGTCGCATTCGCGATCGCGCTCCGGAGGAGCGTGTGAAGCGGAGTCGCTGACTTCTTCGTAGCCTTCGAAAGCTGGAGCAGCGCTTCGCGCACATCAACGCCCACCAAAGCACGCGTCACCAGGCGCGTTTTGCGCGGTGAGACTCGGAGATTGTTCAATGATGCGTGTACTTTCATAGGTCTTATTTCTTAGCCGCAGTCGAAGCCTTAGCGGCCTTCGCGGCATCCAATTCGCGCTGCTTCGCGGCAGATTCCAATTCCTTCTGCATCTTTCCTCCATGGCGATAGAACTTGCGCGTCGGAGAGAACTCTCCCAAACGGTGTCCGACCATTTCCTCCGACACGGACACGGAGATGAAATCGCGGCCATTGTGCACGCCGAAGGTGAATCCGACCATCTCCGGAGAGATGACGCAGGCGCGCGACCAGGTCTTGATGACCGTGCGGTCGCCAAGCTTCTTCCCCTCAAGTTTCTTGAGGAGACGCTGATCTACGTATGGGCCTTTTTTCAGACTGCGTGACATAGGAGATTCTTTAGGATGGGGATCGAAATGTTATTACTTCTTGACTCTGCGACGGATAATATACTTGTTGCTCGGGTTCTTCTTGCTTCTGGTCTTCTTGCCGAGGGCTGGCTTGCCCCAAGGCGTCTTCGGGTGCATACCGAGCGGCTGGCGCCCTTCGCCACCTCCGTGAGGATGGTCTACCGGGTTCATCGCGCTTCCGCGAACGCCTGGCCGGCGATTCTTCCAGCGGCTGCGACCGGCTTTTCCGATCGTTTCGGCACTGTGCTCGAAATTGCTTACCTGACCGAGCGTAGCATAGCACTCCTTGCTAATCAAGCGGATTTCTCCTGAAGTGAGTTTCACCTGGGCCATCGGACCATCAAGCGCCATAAGCGTCGCCTGGGTGCCGGCGCTGCGGACGATCTGCCCGCCTTTGCCGACTTTGAGCTCGATATTGCAGATAATGGTGCCTGGCGGAATGTTCTTCAGGAGGAGACGGTTCCCGTTCTGGATCGGGGTCTCTTCGCCGGAAATCACTTCGTCTCCTGCGCGCATACCTTCGGTCGCGAGGATATAGCGCTTTTCGCCGTCACGGTAATAGATGAGAGCGATAAGAGCCGAGCGGTTCGGATCCTTCTCGAGGCTCGCTACGCGGCCCGGAATGTTCAGTTTGTCCTGCTTGAAATCCACCAAGCGGTAGCGCCGCTTGTGGCCGCCACCCTGGTGACGGACGGAAATCTTCCCGGCGGAACGGCCGGCTTTCTTCTTGTGCGGAGCCAGGAGGGACTTCTCCGGAGCACGGTCAGTCACGCCTTCAGGCTTGACCACCGACATGTTGCGGCGCCCGGCAGTATTTCGTTTGTAGATCTTGATTGCCATATGCTTCTAGAACAGCGCCTTTACAGGCCTCCCTTAAATAATTCGATACTCTGCCCTTCTGCGAGCTGGACCAGGGCCTTCTTGATACCGCTGCGCTTTCCCATAATCTGTTTCTTGCCGAAGGCCTTGCTCTTTCCCGGAAGATTCACGACGCGCACATCGGTGACATTTACGCCGAAGGCTTCCTGGACCGCCTGGGTGATACTCTGCTTCGTGGATGTCTTCGCTACTTCGAACACGTATTGGCCGTTGGCATTCAATGCATAGCTCTTTTCGGTAATGCGCGGCTTCAGAAGCACCTTCGCAGCGAGCGCGCTCTCTTTCTGGACTACCGGAGCCTTCGGAGCAGCAGCTTTCTTCTTCTTTTTCGTTGTCTTGGTAAACAGTGCCATAATTCTCTGGTATTATTTCTCCCACTTAGCGAAACGCTCTTCCAAGCGCGCCAGGCTCGCTTCAGAAAGAAGGACGAATTCGTGGTTCAACAGTTCGAGTACGTTCAGATTTTCCGCAAGCGTGCTGTCAGCCTTCGGAATGTTGCGGATGACGCGAGCGACCGGAAGCTCCTCTTTCGTCAGTCCTGCTACGAGGCTCTTCTCTCCCATTCCGAGGGTTTGCTTCGCTTCCGCAAAATGCTTGGTCTTCATTTCAGAAAAGGCGAGCGCATCTACTACGACGCACTTCCCTTCGCGGATCTTGTCAGCAAGCGCGATCATGACGGCCTTCTGGCGCATCTTTCTGTTCGCGTCTTTGGAATAGTTGCGTTCGCTCGTAGGACCGAATACGACGCCACCTTTGCGCCAGATCGGACTGCGTACCTCGCCGACGCGGGCGCGGCCGGTCCCCTTCTGCCGCCAAGGCTTCCTGCCGGAACCGCGACGCTCGCTCCGATCCTTGGTATGGGCGATCGGCTGCCGCAGGTTGGCCTGAAGCGCCACGTATACCTGGTGGAGCAGCGCGTCATTCGAAGGCAGGCCGAAAAGAGACTCTTTGAGAGTGAGTTCTTTGACTTCGGCGCCCTTCAGGTTTTTGACAGAAACTTTGATCATATATATTTGAAATGCTATTTGGCGCTCGTGATCTTTACGATACGGCCGTTCACTCCCGGGACCGCACCGCGGAGCCCGATGAGACCCTCGGCTTCGTTCACGTAGACGACCGAGAGATTGCGGACCGTCAGGTTCTCGCCGCCCATGCGGCCGGCCATGCGCCGTCCCTTGATAACGTGTTCCGGAAATGTCGCGCCGATAGAACCAGGCTTGCGCATATCATGTTTGCGGCCGTGGCTCGCCGGAGCTCCGCGGAAACCATGACGCTTCACGACACCCTGGAATCCCTTCGCTTTGGTCACGCCGGTCACATGGACCTTTTCGCCGACTTCGAACTGGGAGACTTTGAGCTCCGTTCCCGGAGCGAATGTTTCCAATTCGGAGGCGAGGCCTGCCAACGCTTCCTTATCCAAGTCCTTGCCGATACGGAATTCGTGGGCGACATTCTTCTTCTTGGTCTTCTTGGTCTCTACCTGTACTGCCAGATAGCCGTTCTTGTCAGCCGTCCGATGAAGCGTCACGACGTTCGGGTCGCAAGCGACGAGCGTCATGTTCAAAGCACCCTTCGCTTCGTCGAAGAGTGTCGTCATTCCTAGTTTTTTTCCGAGCAGAAACTTCATGGCAGTATGGTCACTCACTTCATTAAAAAACAAAAAACTGACTCTCAAGCATAGCCAGTTTCCAGTATCCTGCAAACTCTGGCCCGCTTAGTATCCTTTCCCTTCACCCATATACAGACAAATAGGAAAGGACTTGAACGAGATTTCTACATTTTGATTTCGATGTCGACTCCTGCTGGCAAATCCAGATTCGTTAGATTATCAATCGTCTTGGCGGTCGGATTCAGGATATCGATCAGTCTCTTGTGCACCCGCATCTCGAACTGATCGCGAGAGTTCTTGTGCACGAAGGTGGACTTGTTCACCGTCACTTTGTGCGCTTCCGTCGGGAGTGGCACTGGACCGGTAATCTCTGCACCAGAACGTTCAGCTGTCTCGACAATCTTGCGAGCCGATTGGTCCGCAATCTTGTGGTCGTACGCCTTGATTTTGATTCTGACGCGCAGATTATTCTGTTGCGCCGCTTCTGTTTTTTTCATTCTTGTAATCTACAATATTCTTCCCGTCCATTCAAGAGAAGAGTTATGGGAACAAGGTCGAAGCCTCATTCCCACGCTCTTCACTCGAAGAGTTACTTCAAGATCTTGGTAACGACACCGGCACCTACCGTGCGTCCGCCTTCGCGGATTGCGAAGCGTACGCCGTCTTCCATAGCGACCGGAGCCAACAGCTTGACCTTGAGAGTCACCGTGTCTCCAGGCATCACCATCTCGGTTCCCTCTGGGAGCTCTACTTCGCCGGTTACGTCCGTGGTACGGATGTAGAACTGCGGCTTGTAGCCCTTGAAGAACGGAGTGTGGCGACCGCCTTCTTCCTTGGAAAGGATATAGACTTCGCAATCAAATTCAGTGTGAGGAGTGATAGAACCCGGCTTGGCAAGAACCTGTCCGCGCTCTACGTCTTCTTTCTTGATACCGCGGATCAGAAGACCGGCATTGTCACCGGCTTCACCACGGTTCAGCTGCTTGTTGAACATCTCGATACCGGTAACGACCGTCTTGACCGTGTCGCGGAGACCGACGATTTCGACTTCTTCGTTGATATTCACTACACCGCGCTCGATACGGCCGGTTACGACAGTACCGCGTCCTTCAATCGAGAAGATGTCTTCGATCGGCATGAGGAACGGCTTGTCAGTATCGCGAACCGGTTCAGGGATCTTGGCGTCAAGAGCGGCCACAAGGTCCCAGATCGGCTTGGCATCAGCATCATCAGCAGACTTGGACTCGAGAGCCTTGAGCGCGCTGCCGCGGATGACAACTGCGTTGTCGCCATCGTAGTTGTACTTGGAAAGGAGTTCACGGACTTCAGCCTCGACGAGCTCGACGAGTTCCTGGTCATCCACCATATCCACCTTGTTCAGGAAGACGACGATTTCCGGTACGCCCACCTGGTAAGCGAGGAGGATGTGCTCGCGGGTCTGTGGCATAGGACCGTCAGTCGCGGAAACCACGAGGATAGCGCCGTCCATCTGGGCAGCACCCGTGATCATGTTTTTGATATAGTCAGCGTGACCAGGACAGTCGACGTGCGCGTAGTGACGAGCTTCCGACTCGTACTCGCAGTGAGCCGTCGCGATGGTAATACCGCGCTCGCGCTCTTCAGGAGCCTTGTCGATTTCGTCCACACCGCGCTCCTTCGCCAAACCCTTCATGCTCAACACATGGAGAATCGCAGCGGTCAGAGTAGTCTTACCGTGGTCGACGTGACCGATTGTGCCGACGTTTACGTGCGGCTTAGTTCGTTGAAATTGCTCTGCCATAACTTTGCGGAACCAGGAGGCTCTATGAACGAACGCTCCGGCGTATTCCTAAAAAATTATACAAATTACGTCTTTTCATTTCTCTCGATTTTCCCCAAGTTTTTCGTAAAAATAAACAAAAAAGCTTGGGAAAAAGCATCGCTCATATGGTATCAATCTCGCTCGATCTTGTCAAGAGAAGAGCGAGGCTTCCCTACTTCCCTTCATTCCCTGCCGAGCGGGATCCGATAATCTCCTGCGCCACATTGCTCGGCACTTCAGCATAGTGGCTGAATTCCATAACATAGCTCGCGCGGCCCTGTGACATGGAGCGCATCTGGGTAGCGTAGCCGAACATCGAGGAGAGCGGCACTTCCGCATGGATCTCCTTCACGGCAGAAGCTCCTTCGCCCCGGCCGACCATCTCCTTGATGACGCCGCGCTTGGAGGAAAGGTCACCGACGATATCGCCCATGAAGTTCTCCGGGGTCGTCACTGCCACCTTCATCACCGGTTCAAGAATGACCGGTTTCGCTTTTCTTGCAGCCTCTTTGAACGCGAGCGATCCTGCGACACGGAAAGCGGCTTCCGAAGAGTCGACGTCATGGTAAGAACCGTCAAAGACCACGGCCTTCATGTCCACCATCGGATAGCCGGCAAGCACGCCGGTTTCCATGGCTTCCTGGATACCTTTGTCGATCGGCTTGATGAATTCCTGCGGAATCACACCGCCCTTGATCTCATCGACGAACTCATAGCCCTCGCCCGGCTCCTGCGGTTCGAGGCGCAGCCAGCAATGGCCGTACTGTCCGCGACCGCCGGATTGGCGGATATACTTGCCCTCTGCCTCCGCCTTCTCACGGATAGTTTCGCGGTAAGCCACTTGCGGCCGTCCGACGTTCACTTCGACTTTGAACTCACGCTTCATACGGTCGACGAGAATGTCCAAGTGAAGCTCGCCCATGCCGGAAAGGATGGTCTGGCCGGTCTCGACATCGCTTCTGACGCGGAAAGTCGGGTCCTCCTCCATAAGTTTCTTCAAAGCGACACCCATCTTCTCCTGGTCAGCCTTGGTTTTCGGCTCGATCGCGATATCGATCACCGGTTCCGGGAAGACGATAGACTCGAGGATGACCGGGCTTTCCGGATCGCAGAGCGTGTCTCCGGTGGTGGTCACCTTCATGCCGACGAGCGCACCGATGTCGCCTGCTCCGAGCTCATCGATCTCTTCGCGATGATTGGCATGCATACGCAGGATACGTCCGATACGTTCCTTCTCTCCCTTGGTAGCATTGAGCACGTACGAACCGGCCTTGACGGTACCGGAGTAGACACGGAAGAAGGTAAGCTGCCCTACGAAGGGATCGGTTGCGATCTTGAACGCGAGCGCAGAGAACTTCTCATTGTCATCGGTCTTTCGTTCCACTTCCTGTTCGGTCTTCGGGTCGATAGCCTTGATAGCCGGAATATCGAGCGGCGATGGCAGATAGTCCACCACGGCATCCAGGATGAGCTGGACGCCCTTGTTGCGGAGCGCAGTCCCGGTGAACACCGGGATCAGGCGCACCTCGCAGACTGCCTTGCGGAGAGCGGCCTTCAATTCCTCGACGGAAATCTCTTCGCCGTTCAGATACTTCTCGGTCAGCGCGTCATCGGTTTCGGAAATCTTCTCCACCATCTTCTCGCGCCACTCCTTGGCCTTGTCGAGGAGTTCGGCCGGAATCTCGGCTTCTTCGATGATCTCGCCCATCTGGCCGCTGAAAGTGTAGGACTTCATCTTCATGAGGTCGATGATGCCGTAGAAATCGCTCCGCTCGCCCATCGGGAGCTGAACCGCGACGGCATGCGGGGTGAGGCGGTTCCAGATAGATGCCAGCGCATCCTCGAAAACAGCGCCCTCTTTGTCGATCTTATTGATAAAGCAGATGCGGGGAACCTGGTATTTGTCAGCCTGGCGCCAGACGGTTTCCGACTGCGGCTCGACACCCTCCTTGCCGTCGAATACCACCACGCCGCCATCCAAGACGCGCAAAGAACGCTCCACCTCTACGGTGAAGTCCACGTGTCCCGGAGTGTCGATGATGTTGATGTGATGATCCTTCCAGAAGCAGGTAGTCGCGGCCGAAGTGATCGTGATACCGCGCTCGCGTTCCTGTTCCATCCAGTCCATAGTCGCCTCTCCCTCATGCACCTCGCCGATCTTGTGCGTGATTCCGGTATAGAAAAGCACACGTTCAGTCGTCGTGGTCTTGCCAGCATCGATATGGGCGATGATGCCGATATTGCGATAGCGCTCGATAGGGATAGTGCGTGGCATAAAGGGATGCGATTTATGATTTTATGATACGGATATCGATGAATAAAAAAGATTTACGACCCCGCAGATGAAGAAAAACTCATAGTCCTTATTCTTCCATCTCTCATCGTAAATCTCAAACTTCCGTTAGGCGAAGTGAGCGAAAGCTTTGTTGGCCTCTGCCATACGGTGCGTTTCGTCGCGTTTCTTCATGGCCGAACCGGTCTTGTTGGAAGCGTCGAGAAGCTCGTCCGCGAGCCTTTCAGCCATAGACTTGCCCTTGCGGCCGCGGCATGCGTCGCGCACCCAGCGCATCGCGAGCACCTGGCGCCGTTCGCCGGAAACCGGGACCGGGACCTGGTAGTTGGCACCGCCGACGCGGCGGCTCTTCAGCTGGAGAAGCGGCGAAACGTTCTTGATAGCCTGCTCGAAGGTATTGAGACCGCCCTTCTTGGTGCGGTCATGGATGATATCGAAAGCATCGTACACGATCCGTTCAGCGACGCTCTTCTTGCCGTCCCACATGATCATGCCGATAAAATGGCCGACGAGCGGATTCCCGTACACGGCGTCCGCTTTCCATTCGCGATGATATTGTCTCTTTCTGCGTGGCATAGTTTAGAAATTCAAATAGGCTAGTCTTTCTTCTTCTCCTTCTTGGCTCCGTATTTGCTGCGGCTCTGCTTGCGCTGTACACCGGCGGAGTCGAAGACGCCGCGGACGACGTGGTAGCGCACGCCCGGGAGGTCCTTCACGCGGCCGCCACGGATCATGACGATCGAGTGCTCCTGGAGGTTGTGTCCCTCACCCGGGATATAGGCGGTCACTTCCATGCCGTTGGTCAGACGCACGCGGGCGATCTTGCGGAGGGCGGAGTTCGGCTTTTTCGGAGTGGTCGTGGAGACTTTCAGGCAGACGCCGCGCTTGAATGGGCTCTGGTGCAGCGTATCGCGGTTCTTGAGCGTGTTGATCGAATACGCCATAGCCGGAGACTTGGACTTTTTCTTGATGGATGTGCGCGGGCGCTTGATGAGCTGATTGATCGTTGCCACAGGAGGGTCTCTATGAATAGTTAGATGGAGGAGAGAAAATCTTCAGTAAGGTAAATTAAAAAAGCCCTTGGCTTTTCCGTATCCCGTATAGTAGGCAAATGACTCCCATTTGTCAAGTCTAGCGCGCCAATCCGATGAAAAGCCCGAGAACGCTCCAAATAAAGATGCTGATAGGCTGGGAAAAGAAGAAAATAACGCCTAAAAGGAGGATAAGTCCGTATTGTTCCAGAAGCATCTGGGTGCGCTCGCGGATCGGCAGGAGCGCATAGAGGAGCTTCGAGCCATCGAGAGGCGGGATAGGCAGCAGGTTGAAGCAGGCCAAGACGACATTCCAGAAGATGATCAGGAGGAAGAGTCCGAAAAAGATAGCCGGGAGCGAGCCTGCGATAGCTTCGGAAAATAGGCCGAAGCGCTCGAGAAAGCCTCCTTGGCCGATAATGATCCCCAAGAAGCGGTTCACGATGTCGGCCTTCACCTGGGAGCCGATCGGCATCAGCTTGGCCAGGAAAGCGGCGATAAGTGCGATCAGGAGGTTCGAGCCCGGACCCGAGAGCGCGACTAGGACCGGCCCCCACTTCTGATTCCGGAGATTGTAAGGATTATACGGGACCGGCTTGGCCCAGCCGAACGCGAATCCGGTGCTCACGAAGAGAAGGATCGGCAGAATGACCGATCCGAACGGGTCGATATGCTTTACAGGATTCAGATTGAGGCGTCCGGCATATTTGGCGGTCATGTCCCCGAGCCACAGGGCTACGACACCATGGGAGACTTCGTGGATGATGACCGAATAGAGGAGCGTCGTTAAGTAGAAAGCGACGAGAACGAGTTCATTTGCCATAAGAAAGCACAGCGGCTTGCCAAAGTTATAGGGACATGGTAACCTTTTTCGAGTAATACTTCAACCCTCCAGATATGAGCCGTGTATGTGAACTGACCGGCCGCGGAACCCAGACTGGCAATTCCCGCAGCCACTCCAATATCGCAACCCGCCGCAAGTTCAAGGTGAACCTCCAGACCAAGCGTATCGGAGGCATGAAGCTGCGCCTTTCGACGCGTGCTATCCGCACCCTAGCCAAAACCGCGAAGTAAGCGGGAAATCTTCGGAACAAAAAACCTCCCGGACTCTCGGGAGGTTTTTTCTTTGTCGGAGCGCCGGGAATCGAACCCGGTCTACACCCACCCCATGGGCGCGTACTGCCGGTATACTACGCTCCGTCCGAGCGATTGCTCGCTCTGCTACTGAAACACCCTAGCATTTCCGAAACCAAAAGAAAAGGCTCCCAGAGGGGTACCTCGGGGAGCCGGAAAGCTTGCAGAAGATTACTCGAGAATGCCGTCGAGGTTCACATCGTAGAGGATAGCATCCTGCACGAGGCGGTAAGAGACGGTCTCCTCCGGAGCGAACCAGATCGGAATCTCGCGCTCGGCCTCTTCGGGACTATCGGAACAATGGACGAGATTGCGCACGGCGCGGTTATCGATACTCGAGAGCGCATAGGAATCCACCGTCAGATCGCCCCGGATCGTACCGACATCGGAAGTCGTCGGCTCGGTACCGCCCACGATCTTCTTCACGATAGCTGCCGCCTGGTTGCCCTCGATGACGAAAGCCAAAACCGGCCCCGAGGTGAAGAAGTCCACATTCGACTGGATGATGTCCTTCCCGTATTCCAGAGCTTCTTTCTCGATCGGAAGCTTCTGATTGGTGCGGTCTTCGATGATGCGGTTCCCTTTCTTCAAGAACCATTCCTCATCCTTATTGTAATGGGCCCAACACTGGTCCGCCTTCGGCACCAGAAGCTTCAGAGCGACGAATTTCAGACCGGTGCGTTCGAAACGGCTGACGATTTCGCCTATCAGGGATCGCTGTACGCCATCCGGCTTGATGATTACGAGAGTACGTTCTTTCTTAGGATGCTTCTCACTCATAATGCCTTCTCTTCTTACAAAACTTACAACTTAGAAAACTATGACATGAAAACCGGAACTTTGCAACGGTCAACGGGCAGGAGCATAGGTACACCGGCTGGTCAATTCCAGACAGCGGTAGCGGATGTCCCCCTCTTCGTCCGTGCGCCGGACAAGCACCGACCGTTCACGCAGACGCGCCAGGACCCCGGGGTCGGGATGTCCATAGCTGTTTTCGCCTACGGAGAGGACCGCTTCCTCCGGGCCGATCCGCTCCAGGAAAGCCGCGCTCGATGAATACTTCGATCCATGGTGCGCTACTTTGAGCACCGTTACCGGCCTCTCTTCCGGAAGCGCCTTTTCCTCGCCTGGGAGATCGCCGGTCAAAAGAAAACTCGTTTCTCCGAACTGGAAGCGCGCAACGATACTGCCTTCATTCGATTCGGTACCGCTCTCTTCCGCAAGCGGACGGAGCGGATACTCGAGCGTCAGCGTTCCGCCTTCGGGGAAGACGATTTCTGTTCCGCGTGCGATAGCCTGCATCTCGCCGGTCTCTTCGGCTGCGAGCGTCTCGAAGAGACGCGAGGTTTCCGTCTCGCTTGTGTCTCCGTTCGTGAAGACAGAAAGGACTCGGTAGGCCCGCAAGAGCTCCGGGAATCCGCCGATATGGTCGCTGTCCGGATGAGTGGCGATAAGCGTTTCGATCTGCCTGTCCCAGAAAGGGATGTGTCTTCCCAAGCGGGCCAAGAGGACTTTTCCGCTTCTCCCGCCATCGATCACTACCTGGTACTCCCCTTGCTGGATAAGGATGGCATCGCCTTGGCCGACATCAAGAAAGACGATGTCTGTCCTTCCAGGCTCGGCATGTTTCCCAAAAGGGAGCCAGACGAGACTGCAGACGAGAACCGAAAGAAGCCCGCCGAGGAGCCACCAAAAATGCTTCTGCATACCAGAGACGTTTACGCTCGCGCAAGCGCGCAAGACAGAAAGTTACAAGAAGAGCATACCATATGAGCAGGAAGGCGAAAGGAAACGGCGGCAGCTCGAAAGCGATCATCGCGCGGCTTCCGAAGAACTCGGCGAAATGGGTAATGAGAGAGAGCGGCACATACGCTACCCAAGAGAAGAGCGGGGTAGCTACAGGGAAAGCTCCTCCGAAAAAAGCTACGGCAAGGCTTCCTGCCATAGCGAATGGTACCAACGGCAGGAGAACGATATTGGCGATGAGTGAAAACCAGGAGAGGAGACCGAAGTGATAGGCGATAAGCGGCAGGACGAAAAGCTCGACGAAGAGCGTCATGCGGAAGACTTCACGGATTGCGGCGCCAGAAAAACTCTCTCCCGTCCCTTCTCCCGGTCTTGCGCCGAAAAGGATCCCTGCGAGCGCCAGAAAAGAGAGCTGGAAACCGATGTCGTACCGGAGAAGAAGCGGGTTCGAGAGGAGCATCGCCGCTGCCGCAAGGCCGAGCAGAAAGAACGGCCGTGCCATCCTGCCCTGATGAATGGCCATAAAGACCCCGAAAGCCATGATACCTGCCCGGAGCGCCGAAGCCGGAGCCCCCACCAGCATGACAAACAGCCAGATCCCGACCGCCACGAATATGAGCGCTTGGCGCCGCCAGAGACCGCTTGAGAGACCCAAGAAAAGACAGAGTTCGGCTACCAGCATGATGTTATAGCCTGACACCGCCACGATATGCGTCATCCCGATGCGCTCGAAAAAGCCTTCGTTCCTGGCGTCCATATAGCTGCTGCCACCTAAGAGAAGGCCCTTGGCAAGCCCTGCCTCCGGTTCCGGAAGCGCCTCCCGCAAAACCTGCTCGGTAGCCCCTCGGAAAAAGGAAAGGGCGCCGAAAAATCTCCCCGTAGGATCCGGCGGCAGAATCTCTTGCCGTTCCCCCTTGGGGCAGAGAAAGCCTATGCCGCGGCGTGCCAGAAAGAAGCGGTAATCGAATGTCTCGCTCCGATTCTCGGGAAGTTCAAGCACGCAAGCAAACAGGAAGCGATCGCCGAAAGCGACCGATTCTGAAAGATTCGTCCGCCAGAGTATGCGTTCTTCGGGACAGGTCCGCCCCGGAGAACAGGAAACGGTTTCAAGTCCGACCTCCTGATAAGCATCTTTCCGCTCCGGAAATCCGATGACGCGTACTGTTCCGGCAAACGTGGGTTCGGGGAGGCGAAGCGACTGCCAATGCTCTACCTCTTCTGCCGCGCGAACGCCGCCGAAGAGAAAACTTATGAAAAAGAAGAGCGAGAGAAGAAGCAGCTCCCTCCGAAGAAAAACCAGCGCAGCCACCAGTGCGACTGCGGAAAAAAGAAAAGCGTGCTGGAGCACGCTTCCGAAAAATGATCCGAATGCTGTCCCCAAGAGAAACCCTGCCGTTACGCTTCCGATAATCAGAGCGGCGCGCATACCTTACCCGATAGTCTCGAGAATCTTGCGGAAACTCTTCACGCTTCCGAAGGATTTGTAAACGCTCGCGAAGCGGATATAGGCGACCTCATCCACTTCCTTCAGCTTCTGGAGAATCAGATTGCCGATCTCGCGGCTCGAGATCTCGTTCGTCTGGCGTTCCTGGAGAAGGCATTCGATTTCGCCGAGGATCTTCTCGATCTTCTCCTCCGCTCCCGGGCGCTTCTCGAAGGCGCGCCGCAGGCCCCGCTCGACCTTGGCCTGGTCGTACTCCTCTTTCGTACCGTCTTTCTTCACGATAAGCAGGCGCGCAGTTTCCCGCACTTCATACGTGCTGAACCGGCGGTGGCACTTCGCACACTCGCGGCGGCGGCGGATCGCTCTCCCTTCCTGGGTTTCGCGCGAATCCACTACTTTCGTATCCTTGGCATTGCAATAGGGGCAAAGCATAACTTTTCTCCTTTACTGTAGAGAAGTTCCGGGAAAAAGAAAAGCTCTCCGGACCCGGAGAGCTTTCTGAAGAGAGCTCTTACTTCTTCATCTTTCTCCGGATGAACGCCGGGATTTCCAGGTCGTCATCGTCTGAAAGCTCTTTTGATTCGACTCGCGAGTTCGTCTGGCGCGGCTGGACCTTTTCTTCGATAATCATGACCGGCTGCTCGATTTTCCGCGATGGGAAGAAGATCTCCTCTTCGATCTCTTCGGACGAGGTATGTATTTCGAGGGAAGCGATGGTCGGGCTCTTGGGAGCGCCCTCGTGTTCACGCTTGCGCGAGCTCCCTGCGCGGGTCGTGAGGCCGACCGATTCATTGACCCGGGCGACATCGAAACCAGTCGCTACCACCGTGATCTGGATCTCACCCTTGCGGATCTGTTCATCAGTGACCGCTCCGAAGATGACCTTGGCATTCGGATCGATATTTTCCGTAATGATGTTCGCGGCTTCGTTTATCTCAAGCATGGTCAGATCCGTAGAGCCGGAGATGTTGAAGAGCACACCCTTCGCGCCGTCGATCGAAAGCTCGAGAAGCGGGCTGTTGATAGCGGCTTGAGCGGCCTCGGTAGCCCGGTTCTCACCGGAGGCGATACCGATACCCATGAGCGCGCTGCCGCTGTCCTCCATGATGGCACGTACGTCGGCAAAGTCGACATTGACGATACCAGGCTTGGTGATGAGGTCAGAAATGCCCTGCACGCCTTGGCGGAGCACATCGTCCACGATGCGGAACGCGTTTACCAGAGTGGTTTTGCGGTCGATGATCGAGAGCAGTTTGTCGTTCGGGATAGTGATGAGCGTATCGACGCGGTCCTTCAAATTTTCGAGCGCTTCTTCGGCGATCGAGCGACGCTGCGAGCCTTCGAAAGCGAATGGCTTGGTGACGACGCCGACGGTCAGCGCGCCGAGCTCCTTGGCAGTCTCCGCTACGATCGGAGCGGCACCGCTTCCGGTTCCTCCGCCCAGTCCGCAAGCTACGAAAACCATGTCTGCCCCCTTGAGGACTTCCTGGATCTCATCGCGATTCTCTTCTGCTGCTTGGCGGCCGATTTCCGGATTCATGCCGGCACCGAGGCCCTTCGTCAGATTTTTCCCAATATGCACTTTTTCCTGTGCCTTGGAATTATGAAGCGCCTGCGCATCGGTATTGATAGCGACAAATTCGACTCCCTTGATCTTGGCATCAATCATGCGGGAAATGCCGTTCCCTCCAGAACCTCCTACACCTACCACTTTGATCTTCGCAAAGGTTTCGATATCAGGTTTGATCTCTGCCATATGTATCCCCTTTAACCCAGGTTGATTACTGCCTCCTAACTATACTGCTCTTTCAAAAACCCGTACAAGTCGTCCCAGGCACTTGAAACTCAAATCTATCATATACGAAGAACGAGTGTCAAGAATCCATCCTGGCACCCTCCCTCCCCTTTTTCTTCTCTTTTTAAGCCAAATTCCGCCTCTGTTACGGCAGGAAGCGCTCTGACCAATGCCGGATCTTCCCGACCATCCCTTGCATGCTCTCCGGCATCGCGCCGAACATCCTGGAAGGCGAGAAGCCGCGCTCGCGAGGCCCTGATTCCTGGGCATAGAGGACCAGACCTACTGCTGTCGCGAACTGCGGACTGTCCACTTCATCCAAGATACCGCCCAGCGGCTTCGGATAACCGATATGGACGGGTAGGCGCAGGATTTCCTTGGCGAAATCCACGACACCAGGCAAGAGAGAGCCCCCGCCCGTCAATACCGCTCCGCCCGGGAGCAGGCCTTCGCGGCCGATATTCTTCAATTCCGCATTGACGAGGCCGAGAATCTCTTCGAGCCGCGCCTCGATGATCTCCGCTACATGGTAGCGCGAAACCAGTCCGTCTTCTTCGGAGTCGAAGAGGTTCAGATCGATCTCTTCGCGTTTCGAGATGCCGTCTGCCTGGGCGCTCCCGTATTGGAGCTTCACCGCTTCGGCGACTTCGATCGAAGTACGGAGTCCGATCGCGACATCGTTCGTTATATGACTGCTCCCCACAGGGAGAACCGCCAGGTGGAGCAGATCGCCGTCTTCGAAAACCGCAAGCGAGGTAGTGCTCCCTCCGATATTGATGAGCACCGTACCGAGTTCCTTCTGTTTCGCGGAAAGGACCGCTTCTGCGGAAGCCAGCGGCTCCGCCACCATGCGTGTCGCGCTGGTCCCGGCGGCGTCGAGGCTCCGGTGGATATTCTTCAAATGGGAGGCGCTCCCGCTCACGACCAAGGCATTCATCTCGAGCCGCACGCCGCGCATCCCCAGAGGGTCTTTGATATTCTTCTGGTCATCCAGACGATAGTCGCGCGGAATGACATGGATGATCTCCCGGTTTAATGGCATCGTCAGACGTGCCTGGACTTCAGCCAGGGCGCGCGCAGTATCATCTTCCGTCACCTCGCCGTCTGCCCGGCCTACAGCGACGACACCGAGAGCATTCAAACATTCGAGTTCAGCTCCTGAAACGCTGACGACCACTTCTTCCGCCGCATGTCCCGCCATGCGCTCGGCCTGTTCCAAAGCGGCATTCGCAGCCTTGGCAACCGCTTCGGCGTCTGTCACCGCTCCGCGGCGCATACCGAAAGCAGGCGCTGTTCCTACGCCGATTATCCGAAGCGCCTCTTCTTGCGACAATTCCTGGGCTATAACCGCCCGAATAGCAGAAGAACCGATATCGAGACCTACATAGTAGTGCCCTTTTGACATACTACAAAATAATCTTTTCAGCTAAAAAGCGAGGCTCTCCCGGAAGAGCTTTCCATATCGGTGATTATACCTCGATTTATCTTCATCTGCAAAAAAGAGGAGTCGGGAAGAATCCTCATGGTTCGCGTTCATTCCCCTCATATCACGGAAGGGTAGAAGTAAGGAAGAAAAATGACCACGCCTACGACAAGCGCCGTCACGGAAACGATGAGCACCGCTCCTGCCATGGTGTCTTTCACGACACGGGCATACGGGTGGACACGCGGCTTCAAGATATCCGTCATGCGCTCGATGGCGGTATTGGCGAGCTCCATGCTCAACACCAATCCGATTGTCAGCATGAGAATAGCTGCCTCTCCGGAAGTGACCGGAAGCCAAAGACAGAGCAGGCAGACCACTATGGCTCCTATCGATTCTATCTGGAAGTTCGGCTCGTGCCGGAATGTGAACCACAGGCCGCGGAAGGCGTATATGAAGCTTTTCAAGACTCGTTTCATACGGTTTTCTTTTTTTCCAGGCTATCACGAACCACTTCTTCCGTCACGCTGTCCTGAAGCGCGAACATCTCGTCAGTATGATCGTAGCCTAAGAGATGCAGGATCCCGTGCGAGAAGATGTAGGCCATCTCGTGCTCCTGGCTGATGCCATCCTCTTGTGCGGCCATGAGGATGAAGCTCGGGCAATAGAACAGCTCGCCGAGAACTATCTGGCTCTCGGCTGACTCTTTAAGCGCTTCGGCGTCGGCGTATTCCGCAAAAGAGAGGATGTCCGTCACAGCATCCTTTCCCCGATACTCTCCGTTCAGCTCGCGAATCTTCTCTTCGCTGACAGCTATCGCCGAAAGCTCGCAGGTACGCGCTTCCTCCGGAAAGAGCCCCTGCACTCTGGAGAGGGTGCGCTCCGCCACATCCTGGAGAAATGCTGCCGAGAAGGGAGTTGCTGTCTCTTCGATATGTTCTACGATGACCTGCATAGGTTCTTTATTGGAGGCGTTCCATCACCAAGCGGCGCACATCGTCTCCCGAAGCGCGGCCGGCGACCTTCTGCATGGCAGCTCCCATCGCCTGCCCTATTTGGGATTTTTCGGTGAATCCGCCTTCCTTGAGAGCGGCTTCTACGAGAGCGGTCAGTTCCGCTTCCGGCAAGGCCTCCGGAAGATAGGCGGAAAGGAGGGAAAGCTCCGCTTCTTCCTTGGCTGCAAGGTCTTCTCTGCCTCCGGCGCGGTACTGTTCGATACTGTCTTTGCGCTGCTTGACGAGGCGTTTGATCACGCTCTCCACATCAGCATCGGACAGCTCCTCGGGTGAGACGCGCTTCTCGATCGCCAAGTTCTTGACCGCGCTCTGAAGCATGCGGAGCGTATCGCGCTTCTCCGCGTTTCCCGCTTTCATCGCATCTTTCAGTTCAGCGGTCAAAGTTCCATACAAAGCCATAGGATATTTCTTAATAATTTCTTCTAGTGTACCAGATTCTCGGGACATTTCTCAAAATCTCCTCCTCATAGAGAAAATCCCCGCTTGATGCGGGGATTCTTCTTAACGGTTCATGCGCTTCTTGATTTCGCGAAGAGCTTCATCGTTGAATTTTCCGAGTTTCTTGAGACGACTGATCTCCTTGCGGATATCCACTTTGTAGAGAGCTTCGTCGCGGCGCTTGTCGCGGCTTTTCTCTGTCTGATGGAAACGCTTCTTACGAACCTGTCGCAGGACGCCCGACTGCTGGACGCGCCGTGAAAAACGGCGGATCAGGCTTTCGGCTGTCTCCTTCTCTTTCTTCTTTACTTGGATCATAAGGAAAACCTCCTTTCTTCATCTGCCGCTCCGTAAAAGGAGACGGCGTCACACCACTCGCTGGGTTTCTATTAATACTATTCTTCTCCTACCGGGTGGATATTCTCTGTAAGCCGGGCTCCCCCGAGAAGGTGGACGTGGAGATGATTTACCTCCTGGCCGCCGCCTTTCCCTACCCGAATGAGCAGTTTATACCCTTTTTCGGAAATATTCAAGTCTCTGGCGATATTGCGCGCTACGAGGAACATCTTCCCGACGACGGCTGCATCTTCGTCTTTCATCTCGGCGATGCTCGTAATGCGCTTCTTCGGGATGATCAGGATGTGGACCGGTGCGATCGGACGGACGTCCTTGAAGGCGAGGATATCCGTATCCTCATACACGATGTCTGCCGGAATCTCCTTACGGATGATCTTTTGGAATATCGTTTCCTCCATACGCTTCTGACTTGGGATTATGCGTTCAAGATCTGGTTAGCCTTGATGATCTTCTTCACCGCATCCACCAATCTTTCCTGCGTCACCGTTTCCTGGGTTCCGGAAACCATATCCTTTACGATAGCAGTCTCATCGAGCGCTTCTTTCTGGCCGACGATGATCGTCACTTCCACGCCGAGGCGATTCGCTACGCGCATCTGCGATTTCAGACTGCCGCGCCCGAAGCTTTCCGCGATGAGTACGCCGTTCTTCTCCAGTTCCGCGAAAAGTTTGAGGCTCTTCTTCTTGGCCATCTCGCCGAGCTGTGCCAGGAAGACTTTCGGCTTGGGCTGTTCGTACGGCTTTACCTGGGTGCGCTTCATCTCGAGGACGATGCGGTCGAGACCGAGGGCGAAGCCGATCGCCGGAGTCGGCTCGCCGCCGAGCGATTCGATGAGGCGGTCATAACGGCCGCCGCCGCCGAGCGAGTAGTTCTTGCCGTCCTTGTCAGTCGAGCGGATCTCGAACACGGTACGGGTGTAGTAGTCGAGGCCGCGCACCAAGCGGGTATTGATCGAGTACGGCAGTTCCAGCTCGTCTAAGTACTCGAGGAATTTCTTGAAGTGCTCGCGCGATTCGACATCGAGGTAATCGAGCGACTGCGGCGCGTGCGCCGTCAGCTGGATACACTTGTCTTCCTTGCAGTCGAGGATGCGGAGCGGGTTCGAAGTCAGACGCTCGCGACACTTCTGGCAGAGTTTCTGCTTCTGTGATTCGAGGTAGCGCACCAGAGCCTTCTCATAATCGCGGCGCGTTTCCGGGGTGCCGATGCTATTCACCTGGAATTCGATATTCTTCAATCCCAATTGCTGTACCACCCGGTAAGCGAGCTGGATCGTCTGCGCATCGAGGATCGGGTCGCTTTCGCCGAACATATCGAAATTCGCCTGCCAGTGCTCCCGATAGCGGCCTTCCTGCGGACGGTCATAGCGGAAGAGCGGTCCCATCGAGAAAAGCTTGATCGGTTTCGGCAGAACGCCCATGCCGTGCTCGATATAGGCGCGGCACAGACCAGCGGTCATTTCCGGCCGCAGAGCCACGCGGTCGCCGCCGCGGGTATTGAAGAGGTAGATCTCCTTGTCGACGATATCCGTCCCCTCTCCGATCGTGCGCAGATAGATATGCGCGTACTCGAGCGTCGGCAGGTCGATGCGCTGGAAGCCATACTCCTGGGAAGCATGGGAAAGCACTTTGCGCGCCCGTTCCCAATACGGCTGCTCATCCGGAAGGATGTCTCTCATACCGCGAAGCGCCTGCATGAGGATCTCCTCCTGCATCACGGCCGGTGCGGCTGCTTTCTTCGGAGCGGTTTTCTTCGGAGCGGCTGCTTTCTTGGCAGGCGCCGCCTTCGGCTTCTTGTCTTTCTTAGTCATAGAGGTTTTCTTCTGTGCCATACGCATTAAAAAATGAGATTGCTCTTTAAAACTCTAGTAGAATGCCGTCTTGGAAAGAGGCCAGGCCCGCAGCAGGACGCGTCCGATGATATATTCTTTCTTGAGAGGGCCGAATCCCCTCGAATCATAGCTGAACATGCGATTGTCCCCCATGACGAAGTATTCGTCAGGTCCCAAAGCGACTTTCGGCATATCCGGCATCACGATGGTGCGGGACAGGTATGCCGTCTCATCCAAAACGAATCCTTCCGGATGACTCTCATTGTAAATATGGACTCTGTTGTTGCGGATCTCTACCGCTTCGCCCGGCAGACCGATCACGCGCTTGATGAAGAATTGGTCCGGATTCTTCGGATACTCGAAGACGACCGCGTCCTGGCGCACCATCTCGCGGAAGCCTCCGACGGTCATACTGGCGTCGGCTTTGAGGCCCAAGTTCGTCTCCTTGTAGCCGAACTCGCTGATGATCAGGTATTCGCCGTCTTCGAAGTTCGGTTCCATGCTCGAACCCTGGACGAAAAACGGTTGGAATAAAAATACCCGAACCGGTATAATGATGACTACTGCCAAAAGGAAGACTTTTACCATCTCGAAGAGCAGACCGCCGACACCGAGGTACTCTTCTTGGGTCTGATGTGATTCCGGATTCTGCATAGGTACGAAAAGCGAATAAACATCTGCTATTGTATCAGATTTTTCCCCTCTTGGCAAGAGACGAAATCCCCCTTCTAAAGCCGAAAACTACCCTCATGGACAGCCTCCGCCCCACCAAGAAGCCAGAACCCCGATTCCTGGAAGAATCTGCCGAAAAAAGTGTTATCCGGCAGCCAGAACCAGAGAGGGAGAGTCCGTCTCGACAGCCGGAACGCTTGTTTCACTGGAAAAGGATCTTTTTCTCCCTCTTGGCGGCGCTCGCGCTCGGCACCTTCATCTTCCTCGCTTTCTTTCTCTGGAAAGGCATCACAACCGGCAAGAAGATCCAGATCGAGAACCGAAGCGCCGCAAGCTTCTGGACAGAGCTTAAGGGTCTCGCGAAGAACTTCGGTTCAGGAGAGAGGGTCTCGCTCAAGCAAGACGAGAACGGGCGTATAAACATCCTCCTCCTGGGGCGCGCCGGCGAGAAGTATCCGGGCCGCAACCTGACGGATACCGTCATGCTCATGAGCATCGACACCGAAAAGAGAAAAGTCGCCCTGCTCTCCCTCCCCCGTGACCTGTATACCGAAATCCCCGGCACCGGGACATACACGAAGATTAACGCGCTCTATCAGTACGGCCTCTCGGCAAGCCGGAGCACGGCACCCATCGAAGAAGCCGTCGAGACGATCACCGGACAGCCTATCCACTACTTCTTTATCCTCGATTTTGACGGCTTCGAAAAAGCGATAGACAGTTTGGGCGGAATCGAAGTCGATGTGGTGAAGGATTTCTACGATACCCGTTATCCCGGTAAGAACTACAGCTACGAGACCTTCGAGCTCAAGCGCGGCTGGCAGACGCTCGATGGAGCGACTGCGCTCAAATACGTCCGCGAACGCCATGATGACCCGGATGGCGACTTCGGCCGCGCCCGGCGCCAGCAGCAGGTCCTCCAGGCGATGAAAAACAAGGCTTTCTCGCTCGGAACCTTTCTCAATGCGGGAACGCTGAACAGTCTTCTGGATACGCTCGGGGACAGCGTCAAAACCGACGCTTCCCTCGCCGAACTGGAAAGCCTCCTGTTCCTCTCCAGAAGCGTGGATACGCGGAACATCGAAACGGTGGTCATCGATGCCTGGAAGAAAGAAAGTCTGCTCCGCGTCTCACATGTCGAATGGAACGGGGTACGCGCCTTCGTACTGGTGCCCCGCATCGGCAACTGGAGCGAAATCCGGGACCGAAGCGAGCACATATTCGAACAAGAAGCTTTCGCGAAACGGAAATCCGAGATAGAACGGGAGGATCCTCAAGTAGTCCTTCTGGTTTCCGGACGGGACTTCCCGGCCGCAGAGAGGCTGAAGCGCCTCTTCCAGGATGAGACCGGCATCCGCTCTATCCGGATCCAGGTCGGAACATTGGACAGGTGGCCGGAGCAGAGTATCATTGTAGACAGAAGCTCCCTAGGGAAACCCTGGAGCCTGGATGAGCTTATGAAGAAGCTCCCCCTCGCGAAAAAAGACTCTCTGCCAGGCGGCCTCCCGCTTGACCGGTCTTCAGACTTCGTCATTCTGGTAGGGAATGCGCTCGCCCGGGAAGTTCCCGAAGACGCTTTCGGCAGCCTCGATGACACGAATGAGGCCCTCTTCGAAGCCCCGCTCTTACCCGCCCTCTAATCCTCCTTATGAAACTCATCATCGGACTGGGAAACCCCGGAAAAGAATACGCGAACACCCGGCACAATGCCGGATTTTCTGCTTTGGAATACCTGCGGGAGACTTGGGGATTCCCGCTCTGGCAAGGGGAGAAGAAATTTCGCGGCAGCCTTTCGAGCAGCGAAAAGGATGACGAGAAGATCACTCTTTTCGAACCGCAGACCCTGATGAACCTCTCCGGTGATGCAGTAGCCCTTATCATGCAGTTCTATAAGCTGGAACCCAAAGACATTCTGGTGCTCCATGACGATCTCGACATTCCTTCCGGAGAGCTCCGCTTCACAGAGTCTTCGCGCGCTGCCGGCCACAATGGCGTCCAGAACATCATCGACCGCCTCGGGACCCAGGACTTCAAACGCATCCGGATCGGCATCGGCAAACCGACCGAGGTCTTGGGTGCGTGCCAGCCGCATCACGATTATGTCCTAGACAGATTCACGAAGGACGAGCAGGAGAAACTTACAAGCCTTCTCCCGGAAATCGAACGGCTCGTCCTGGAAAAGATCGCCGGCTGAACAACAAAAAAACCGCCCTTGAGAGGAGCGGTTTTTTGTTCTTGAGAAAGTCTTTGACTCGATTCTATCCACAGCCGGCAGGAACCGAAGTCCCGGCGCATTTCAGCGGAAAAAGGCTAGGAGGGATGCCTTCTTCCGCCCTGTGGACAGAGGCGAACCAATGAACATTTCCGAAGTTCTATCCTAGCCAAACCCTCGATAATTGTCAAGTAAAAACCCCGCAGAAAGCGGGGTTTTCTTTTTGAGGAGATCTCCGATTATTCGGGCTTGGCTTCGCCTTCCGGAGCTACCTCTTCCTTCACGACACCCTCTACCTTAGTGACATCAGCCTCGACTTTCTCGTCGAGCGCAGCCATCTCGGCATCGGTGCGCGGCGGCTCTACCAGCGCTATGGTCGTCTCCAGTTCTCCAAGGAGAGTGACTCCCTTCGGAAGCGCGATATCCTTGATCTGGATATGGTCTTCAAACGTCTTCAGGATCGAAAGATCGATAGGAAGCGTGTGCGGGAGATCCTTCGGCAGACAGCTGACCAGCACTTCTTCGAGCGTCTTCACGAGGATGCCTCCATGCTCGCGGACTGCCGGCGCTTCGCCGATGAATTCCAACGGCACATGCGTTTCCAGCTCTTCATCCATGCGTACCTGGAAAAAATCGACATGTGTGAAACGGCTGGAAAGCGGATCGAAAGTCACGTCGTGGATAATCGCATTCAAAGCCTTGCCCTTTTCCTGCGCGAGGCTCAAGATGCTGCTCTGGCCAGCCTCTTTGAAAATCTTCGAGAAAGGCAGGTAGTCCAGCCAGAAGAGCTGGTTCTCTGTGCCGCGCCCGTATATGACGGCCGGGATTTTCCCTTCCTTGCGGGAGCGTTCCAATTCCTTGGTGCTCACCTTTTCGCGATTCTTGACTGTAAGCGTAAATTCCTGCATATACAACTATCGATTAATGGCATTTAGTGAAAAACAGATTTAGAAAAGGGCGCTGATATCGCCCGTGTGCCCTTTGAGAAATTCATGGACTTCGAGCACGTCATCCAAGGAAACCGGGTCGCCTTGGTAGAGCGCTCGCGCTTCTGCCTGTTCCAAATCCGTGGGTACCCCCAGGCTCATCACGCCGAGCTGCCCCAAAGAGAGGAAGACGAGCGATGAAGCGCCGCAACCGTCACAGGAAAGATGAAGCGCTGTCCGCTTTTCATCCTCTTCTAAAACCACCATCTTGGCAGGACGATGCTTTTTGTTGCATACCATGCAACGAACCAGTGACTGCAGATTCTCAAGCGAGAGTTTCATGTTGAGAATATCGTTATAGAGGGAAGAAAAGGAACCATTTACCCGCCCTTACCAGAGCTTTAACGGAGCGGCACGAGTTTGGACAGATTATCATGCGGAAGGGGTCTCGTCAATATGACGCTCGAACCGGAGGCCTATACGTCCAGATTCTTCACTGTCTTGGCATGAGTCTGGATGAAGCGTCTGCGCGGCTCGACTTCATTTCCCATGAGCACCTCAAAGAGCTCATCCGCTTCTTCGGCATCCTCGATGTCCACTCGGAGCATGACGCGGTGTTCCGGATTCATAGTCGTCTCCCAAAGCTGTTCCGGATTCATTTCTCCGAGACCCTTGTAGCGCTGGATACCGATGCCTCCGACTGTTTCTGTTTCCGTATCCGGAGCCGCTGTCTCATCGGGAGAGACCTCTTCATCGGCTTTCTTCTTTTTCGAAGCCTTCTTCTCGGCGACTTTCTGTTTCATCTCTTCCATGACCCGATTCTTCTCTTCGTCAGTGAATACGTAGCGGACATCTTTGCCCTTCTGGAGGCGGTAGAGCGGCGGCTGGGCGATATAGATGTACCCGCCCCGCACCAGATCCTCGTAGTAGCGATAGAAGAAGGTCAGAAGAAGCGTCCGGATATGCGATCCGTCGACATCGGCATCCGCCATGATGATGATCTTGTGGTAACGGAGCTTCGAGATATCGAGCGTCTCGCCGATACCGACTCCGAGCGCGATGATGATCGGCTTCAAGGTATCGGATTTCACGACTTTGTCGAGACTGGTCTTCTCGACGTTCACGAGTTTTCCGCGGAGCGGCAAAATCGCCTGGAACTCGCGGTTGCGGCCCTGCTTGGCGCTGCCGCCTGCCGAATCACCCTCTACGATATAGAGCTCGGAACGCGACGCATCCCGGCTGGTGCAGTCCGCAAGCTTCCCTGGAAGCGTCATCCCTTCGAGTGCGCCCTTTCGCAGCACGGCGTCCTTCGCGGCGCGCGCCGCGATGCGGGCCCGCACAGTCAGAAGGCACTTCTCAACGATAGCCTTCGCGTCGGCCGGATGAGTCTCGAGGTATTCGTTCAAGCCTTCAGTCAAGACCGAGGACACGGCTCCGCGCACTTCGATGTTATTGAGTTTGTCCTTCGTCTGGCCTTCGAACTGCGGATTGGCGAGCTTCACGGAGACGACAGCTGTCAGCCCCTCGCGCAGGTCATCGGATGTGAACGATCCTTCCTTTTCCCTGATCAGATTGTTCTTCTTCGCGTAGTCGTTCAGCACGCGGGTCAAAGCCATCTTGAATCCGGTCACATGGGTTCCCCCACCCGGGTTCAGGATGTTGTTCGCGAAGGCGAAGAGATGTTCCTTGTACCCTTCTGTGAATTGGAGCGAGACTTCTACCGCGACGCCCTCGACAGTCTTTTCCGCATAAAACAGTGTCTGGTTCTTCACTTCCTTCTTGCGGTTCAGGAACTTCACGAAAGAGATGATACCGGAATCGAAATAGAATCCGTGCCGGCGTACCAGATGTGCTGTCTTCTCGTCCTTGGCTTCGCGAGCATCCTCGATCATGATACGTACGCCCTTGGTAAGGAATGCCTGGTAGCGGAGGTACTCGAGGATCTTAGTCCATGAGTAACTGATTTCGGGAAATATCTCCGGATCCGCCTTGAAAGCGACTATCGTCCCCATCCGATCAGATTTTCCTATCGACTTCACCGACCCCTGGGGCTTGCCGCGCTTATACTCCTGCAGCCACTTTTTTCCCTGGCGTTCAACGGTCACTTTCGTATGCTCCGAAAGAGCGTTCACGACCGAAACGCCGACGCCGTGGAGTCCGCCGGAAATCTTGTAGCCCTCGCCGCCGAACTTTCCGCCCGCATGGAGCACGGTCATGACAGTTTCGAGAGTAGACTTCTTGGTCTGGGGGTGTATTTCGACCGGGATACCGCGGCCGTTATCTTCTACCTCGATCCAATTGTCAGGCAGCAGGCGGAGCTTGATCTCGGTGCAGTATCCGGCCATCGCTTCATCGATCGAGTTGTTCACCACTTCCCAGATAAGGTGATGCAGGCCCTCCAAAGAAGTGCCTCCGATATACATGCCAGGGCGCTTGCGGACCGGGTCCAAGCCTTCCAGGACCTGGATCGATTTCGCTCCGTAACTCTGTGATTCATTCTTTGCTGCCTTTGCCATAGGTATTGTTTGCTTCAAAAAATCCTTACCATTTTTCCTGCACTTCTTTTCGCGGCTTCATGAGGCTCCGGAGAGAGAGCTCCACCAAGAGCACGAATGCCAAGAGGAGCAGACTATCCCACCACGTGAGGAAACCGAAAAATTGGAAGAGTGCGTTTCCGAGTACGAATCCGGCCAAGAGAAATGCTTGGCGGAATGCCGCGCCCAGATGATGAGCCGCCCCCTCCTCCCCGAGACCCTTCACATAGACCCACGTCACGAAAAGCGTCAGCATGCCGAGTATCGAGGCGAAAAAACTTCCGAAAAAGAGGAATCTTCCAGTCAGGCCTGCCGCATCAGGGTCAACCGTAATAAAGACGCTCGCCCAAGCTACCAGGGCGAGCAGCGTAAAGAGACGGATCCCCCATTGGTAGACAGCAAGCGACATAGCGTGTTTTTCAAGCTCCGGAAAGAGCGCTCTTTTCCTTTCCATTATAGCCTTTTCCGAGGGAAAAAGCAATGCTCTTTTTGGCTTATAAATGGAGAAAAAATGCCCTTTCAGAGCCCCTTCACCACCATCCCGGAGAACCCTCCAGACCTCCTTCAGGAAACCCACTATGCCTATTCCTCGCTTCTTCATTCTCACAAGCCTCTTTCCTCCTCCAACCTGTTTCGGAATGGACCGTCATCCTGCCTCCGCATCGAGAACGTCTGCTCACGGGCCGAAGCGTCCAGGCTCGCATGCGTTCTAGCGATGCTCCAGCCGCATGTCGCTTACCATTCCTGCAAGCGGTTCTCGGAGAAAAGAGGCTTCATGTTTTTACCTTCTCCAAGCCTCCCGGAAAAGATCCTCGCCGAAGGGTCTTTCGAAAAGAAAGAAAAGAGGCTGGGTGGTTATCCATCTTCCAAATCCCTCTCCAGAACCCTGTCAGGGAGGCTTGGAAGGACGGAAAAGCATGGTCTTTTTCTTTCAGAAAAAGTTTTCCGTCCTGGAATGAAGTAAGCGAGCACGCCGGAGCGAGTGCACGTCTCCCTGGAGGGTTGCTGGAGATGGGATGGAATGAGAAACGAGAGGGATGAGGAAGGTCGCTCGCCGAAGGGTTTTCGGAGAGAGACCTGGAGGGTTGCTCTGGGATGGGGTTTCAAAAGAGGCTGGTGGGGAAACAGTGAAGATAAGCATTGAAAGAGACAATACTATCCACAATCTTGTCCCGTTCAGAAATGATCGGGGCTTTTCTTTTATCCAAGCCATTTTTTCGGTGGATAACTTTTGTGTTGACGGGTGATAGGGGGTGGCATAGAATGGTGAGTAGGTTAACCAAAGTGGGTGGAAGTGGGGAATTCACACCCAAGAAGTTTTGCGCTTCATGTTTATCGGCGAATACGCACACACTATCGATCCGAAAAAGCGCCTCGCGCTTCCTTCGAAGTTCCGAGGAGAACTCGGGAACAAGGTAGTGGTGACCCGTGGCTTGGATTCCTGTCTCTTCGTCTATCCGATCAAGGTATGGGAAGAGCTGGCGACCAAGCTCGGGAGTTTGCCGGTCGGTGAAGCGGGGACGCGGAGCTTCATCCGCATCATGCTCGCGGGAGCGACGGATGTGGAAGTGGATAGTCAAGGGCGGATCCTTCTTCCCGAATACCTGAAGAGCGACGGCGGTCTGAAGAAAGACGTGACGATTGTCGGACTGTTCAACCGTTTGGAAATATGGGACAGCGCTCGTTGGGGCCGCTACAAGTCGCAAGCAGAAAAAAATACCGGAAAGATTGCAGAAGATCTCGGAAAACTCGGAATTTATTAGACCTTTGACAATGAAAGAAACGAAACGAACGCCTAGGCACGTACCAGTCTTGCTCGGAGAAGTGCTTGAGTCTCTCGCCGTCCGTCCCGGAATGACAGTGATCGATGGGACCTTCGGCGGAGGAAGCCATGCAGAGGCGCTCTGGCGCGATACGCAGCCGGGAGGGATGCTTATCGGGTTGGATCGCGATCCGTCGGCGCTTGCACGCTTCCGCGAGGGAGCGGATGGCGAAATGCGGGAAGCTCTTGAAAAAGGAACGCTCGTACTGACTCATGCGAATTACAGCGATCTCAAAGAAGCACTCCAGCAAGCCGGGAAAGAAAAGGCGGATGCGATCCTTGCGGATCTCGGATTCTCTTCACTCCAGATAGAAGATCCTAAACGCGGACTTTCGTTCCAAGAGGATGGGCCGCTCGATATGCGTCTCGACCAAAGCCAAGGAGAACCAGTGAGCGTACTCGTCAATACCATGACTGAAGAAGCGCTTGCGAAGATCTTCTGGGAATATGGCGAGGAGCCGGAAGCGAAGCGCATCGCCCGAGCGATTATAGAGGCCCGGAAGCAGGAACCGATCCTTTCGACGGCCAGGCTCCGGGATGTGGTCCTCGAAGCGTATCCCAAGGGTAAGGCACGGGGACTGAAGATCCATCCGGCTACCCGAGTGTTCCAGGGACTGCGCATCGCGGTGAATCAGGAATTCGAGCATCTGGAACAGTTCCTTCGGGAATTTCCCGAGGTTCTCTCGGAGGGCGGCAGGATCGCGGTGATCACCTTTCACTCCGGCGAGGACCGGCGGGTCAAACAGGCTTTTCAGAAGCTGGCCCAAGGCTGTATCTGTCCGAAAGGTTTCCCGATATGCCAATGCGGCCAGATACCGCAGGTGAAGATCATCACGAAGAAGCCGGTTCTCCCGAGCGAAGCTGAAACAAAGGAAAACCCACGCGCCAGGAGCGCCAAGCTCCGTGTCGCGGAAAAGTGCTAGAAAAGTTTCTTTCAGGATCAAAACAAAAATACAATTTATATGAAGCGTCTCTCAAGACAATCTGTTCCTGTGCGGCGCGCGCCCAAAAAAGAAGAGCGCGTGATGCTTTCGGGTTCCGTGCAGACGCTGTTTCTCCTGGTCTTGATGGCGCTTTTCATCTCTGGCGGCCTCTATCTTTTCTCGGTCAACCGGAACGCTGTCCAGGGGTATCACCTGCGCAATCTGGAAAACGAAATCGATACGCTGAAGGAAGAGAATGCCGAGCTGCGGATCGCGGAAGCCGATCTGCGTTCGCTCTATCGGATCGAAGCATCGCATGAGGAGCTCCAGATGGAAAAGACGGAATCGCTTAAATATCTCGAGAAGCATGATTCAGTGGCGCTCCGCTAGCGAGAGACAGTACCCGTAATCGAAGCTGCTTATGCGAAAGTGCCGGAACGGCAAAGAAGCCGCAAACCTGAAAACCAAATCCGGAAAGAGAAGGGACGGACTGCCACGGGTGACTGTGCTCGGTCTCATCTTCTTCGTAGGAGGGACGCTTATCTTCATGCGTCTTTTTTTTCTGCAGGTCGCATCGCATGACAAGTGGGTCGCGCTTGCCGAAGACCAGCACAATGCGTTCATGGAGCTTTCTGCCGAGCGCGGCGAAGTGTTCATGAAGGACAGTGACCATGAGTATCCGCTTGCGGTGAACCGGGAATACATGACGCTCTACGTCGTGCCGAAAGATACGGAGGAGAAAGATCGGACGGCTCTCGAGCTGGCGCCGATCGTCGGCGTCGATCCCCAGATCATCCGCGAAAAACTCAATCGTCCTGACGATCCTTTCGAGATCATCAAGAAGCGGCTTTCGGAAGAAGAGGTAACGAAGATCAAGGCACTCAATCTGAAGGGCGTGAAGTTTCTGCCAGAAAAGTATCGCTACTATCCGGCAGGAGAGCTCGCTTCGCATGTGATCGGATTCGCTTCTCTCGGCGAGAACGGAGGTACCGGCGGCTATGGTCTCGAGGCATCGCAAGACAAGATCCTGCGGGGAGAGGCGGGGGAGCTCCGCCAGGAGCGCGATGCGGCCGGCCGTTGGATCCCGCTTTCGGATCGGGATATCATCACCGCAAAGCATGGCGCCAATATCCATCTGACCCTCGATCGCGTGATCCAGTTCGAGACAGAGAAGATCATGCACAATGCAGTGGAGAAGTACGCAGCTGATCGGGCGAGCGCGATCGTGATGGACCCGAAAACCGGAAAGATCCTCGCGATGGCGTCCTCGCCGCAGTTCGATCCGAACAATTACAGCAAAGTCGAGGACTACTCCGTTTTCCTGAATCCGGTTTTGAGTCTCGCGTATGAGCCGGGATCGATCATGAAGCCGATCACGATGGCGATCGGTCTGGAAGAGGGGAAAGTATCGCCCAATAGCGAGTACGTAGATACCGGCGTCGTGTCTATCTCCGGGTATAATATCCACAATGCGGATGAGAAAGTCTATGGCAGGAGCACGATGACGAAAGTCCTTGATGAGTCGATAAATACCGGCGTCATCCATGTGGAGAAGCTCGTCGGGAACGCGACCTACCGCGACTACATGAAGCGTTTCGGGTTCGGCGAGAAGACAGGATTGGAATTGCCAGCCGAGCTTCCGGGAAACACGAAGAATCTCGACAAGACGCGCTCGGATATCCAATTCTATACCGCTTCCTTCGGGCAGGGTGTCACGACGACGCCGCTCCAGATGATTTCCGCCTATGCTGCCATGGCCAATGGCGGGTCTCTCATGCGGCCCCAGATCATCGAGCGTATCGAATATGCGGATGGCAAAGTGGAGGAGCGAAAGCCGGAGAAGATCCGACAGGTGCTTTCCGAACAGACGAGCAAGGATATCGGGCAGATGCTCCGGAGTGTGGTCGTGAACGGGCACGGAAAGCGGGCTGATGTCCCGGGCTATCTCGTCGGCGGCAAGACCGGCACGGCGCAGGTGGCGAAAGGAAACGCGAAGGGTTATGAGGAGGGCATTTCGATCGGTTCGTTCGTCGGATATGCGCCTATCAATGACCCGCAATTCGTCGTCCTGGTGAAACTCGACAATCCGAAAAACGTGGAATGGGCGGAATCGAGCGCCGCGCCTGCTTTCGGTGAAATTATGCGTTTTCTTCTGGAATATGCGAAGATTAAGCCGACAGAAACTCAAGAAAAGGCAACAACGCCGTAAAGACCCTCTTTTATGCATTTTTCCAAACGCACTTTCCTCGAAGTCCTGCTCCGCCTGATGGCGCGTGCGGTGCTTGCGAAATATCATCCGATCATCGTCGGCGTCACGGGCTCTGTGGGCAAGAGCTCTGCCAAAGAGGCGATCGCGCTTGTTCTGGCTCATTCGTACCGCGTACGCAAAAGCGAAGGGAATTACAATAATGAGATCGGCATCCCGCTCACGATTCTCGGAGAGAAGAGCGGCGGCCGTTCGCTCATCCGCTGGGCGCTCATCCTCTTCCGTTTTATCGGGACATTGGTCCTGCCGCGGCGCTACCCGGAAGTCCTGGTCCTCGAGATGGGCATCGACCATCCGGGAGATATGGATTACCTCCTTTCTTTCGTCCCGGTGAACATCGGGGTGGCCACGCATATATCGGGAAGCCACATGGCGTACTTCGGATCCATCGCGAATATCGCGCGGGAGAAGGGCCGGCTGATCGCCAAGCTTCCCGAAGACGGGTTCGCGATCCTGAATGCCGATGACAAGCGCATCCTGAAGATGGCGGAGCGCACGCGCGCGAAAATCATCACGTACGGGTTCAGCGAGGGAGCGGATCTGCGAGCCGATAACCTTCTCTTTTACGGAGATGCGCGCCGCGCCGACGGATACAGCCTGAAACTGAACCATTCGGGGAAGACGATCCCGCTGCGTCTGCCTTCCATCATCGCGCGCCATCATATCCCGGCTGCACTGGCTGGCGCGGCAGTCGGCATCGCGCTCAAGATGAATCTCGTCGAGATCGCTTCCGCGCTCGAGAACTTCGAACCGCTTCCGGGACGCCTCTCGCTCTTCCCGGGTCGGAACGACACGGTCCTGCTCGACGATACGTATAATGCTTCTCCGGCTTCGACGCGCGCCGCTCTCCAGGTACTCCAAGAGATGAGCGCCCCGCGCAAGCTGGCGGTGCTCGGCGATATGCTTGAACTGGGGCCGGATTCCGATAACGAACATGCTGCTCTCGCTCCGGATATCATGCATGCCGGAGTACATATGCTCGTGCTTGTCGGGAAGCATATGCGCGCTCTTCATGATGCGCTTCTCGAAGAAGGTTTCGCGAGGAAGCAGCTTCTGTGGCTCCCTGATCCGTATGCCGCGATAGAAGCGATGCAGCAGATCATCCGGCCCGGCGATCTCATCCTCATCAAGGGATCCCAAGGCCTTCGCATGGAATTCATCGTGGAGCAGCTTCTCCGCGAGCCCGGCATAGCGCCGGAACGGCTCTGCCGCCAGTCCGCGGCCTGGAAGAACAAGCGCTTCGCGCCGCCGGAGGAGTGGACGGAGGAACTGAAGATCTAACCGGGAAAGATTCCTCTTGAAAGTTTTTTTGAGCGAGCAGAATATCTTGCACGCCTCCTAGAATCAGAGTATTATGGAAGCGTGAAGAGAGCGCCCGAGGCCCTTTTCCGTAAATCAGATAATCCGTACTACAAGTCGTATGACTGACAGCGTAAACAGCGTAAAGGACAGGGAGTTTATCGAGTACGTTGTGAAGATGCTCGTAGACAACCCCGAAGATGTGAAGGTGGAACGCAAGATCGATGAGATGGGAGTACTTATTACTCTGGACGTAAATCCGAAAGACATGGGCATGGTCATCGGCCGTGAAGGCATGACCGCCAAGGCGCTCCGCACGCTTCTCCGCGTGATCGGCGCCCGAAACAACGCCCGCGTCAACCTGAAAATCAATGAACCGGAAGGCAGCGAGCGCCCGCCGCGAGAGCCGCGTGAAACGCATACGCAGACGGAATCCCAGCCGGCAGAAAAGCGCAGTCTCGATGATGTCATGAACGATATTCAGATCTGAAGCCTTCGCTTCCGATAAGCCGCTTCTCCGGAGGCGGTTTTTGCTTCCGTACAGGCGAGAATGTATATATACTGTGAGAGTAAAGAACATCTGCGATATGCAAGTGAAAAAGACGGACATAGATGGATTGCTCATCATCGAGCCGGATGTCTTCGAGGATGACCGCGGCTTTTTCTTGGAGAGCTACAATGCTTCGCGGTATCGGGAAGCCGGTATCGGAGCGGTCTTCGTCCAAGATAATCTTTCCCAGTCCAAAAAAGGCGTGCTGCGAGGACTGCATTACCAGGCCCCGCCTTTCAGCCAGGGGAAGCTTATCCAGGTGCTCCGGGGAAGCGTCCTGGATGTGGCGGTCGATATCCGTTTCGGCGCGCCGACTTTCGGCAAGCATGTAGCCGTGGAGCTTTCGGCGGAGAACAAGAAACAGCTCTGGATTCCGGAAGGCTTCGCGCACGGCTTCCTGACGCTCGAGGACGATACGCTTTTCTCTTACAAGTGTACGAATACCTATTCCAAGGAGCATGACCGCGGCGTACGCTGGAACGACCCGAGTCTGGCTATCGAGTGGGGAGTCGAGAATCCGTCAGTGTCGGAGAAGGATGCGGTGCAGCCGCTCTTCTCGGATATCCCGGAAGAATTTACGTATAACGCATAAGCTATGAAACTCTTAGTCACCGGAGGCGCAGGTTTTATCGGTTCGAATTTCATCCTCCATATCCTGAAGACCTATCCGGAATATCAGGTAACCAATCTGGATCTCCTGACCTACGCGGGGAACCTGGAAAATCTCGCGTCTCTGGAAAACGACAGCCGGTATCGGTTCGTCAAAGGCGACATCGCCGACCGCGACCTGGTAGACGGACTGGTCGCTTCGTGCGATGCGGTCGTCCACTTCGCAGCGGAATCGCATGTGGACCGCTCGATCATGAACCCGAATATTTTCGTAGAAACCAATGTCTTGGGCACCCAGGTTCTTCTGGACGCGGCCAAGAAGCACGGGAAGCGCTTCCATCATATCTCGACTGACGAAGTATTCGGCTCGCTCGGTCCGGACGACCGGGCTTTCTCGGAGAGTACGCCGTATGATCCGCGCAGCCCCTATAGCGCTTCGAAGGCCGGAGCAGATCATCTGGTAAGAGCGTATTTCCATACGTACGGTCTTCCGGTAACGATTTCCAACTGTTCCAACAACTACGGACCATACCATTTTCCCGAGAAACTCATCCCGCTCGTCATCACCAACCTCCTGGAAGGAAAGACCGCGCCGGTCTACGGAGATGGCCGACAGGTGCGCGATTGGCTCCATGTCGAGGATCATTGCCGGGCGATCGACCGCATCCTCCATGATGGCCGCCTGGGCGAAACATACTGCATCGGCGGCGACGGCGAACGCGAGAATATCTGGATCGTGAAAAAGATCATCGAGATCCTCGGGGAGGGAGAGGACGTCATAGAGTATGTGGAGGATCGTCCGGGACATGACCGCCGCTACGCGATCGACCACAAGAAAATCACCGAAGAGCTCGGCTGGCAGCCGCAAGTCAGACTGGAATCCGGCCTGGAAGCCACGGTCCGCTGGTACCAGGAAAACCAAGACTGGTGGAAACGGGTCAAGAGCGGAGCGTACCAGGAGTACTACGAAAAACAGTATCAGAAGCGCTAAAATCCCTTTTTTGAAGGGTTTTCGGATATGCTATACTACAGGAAACAGTAATCGTTTCCTGTAGTTTTTGTATGGCAAAAAAAGTCGTCATTCTCGGAAATCTGGGCATGCTTGGACAGGAATTGCAACGTATTTTTTCAGCTGATGCCGGATATGCCGTTTCCGCTTGGGACAAGGGCGATGTCGATATCACGGATTTCGAGGCGCTCGGCAGGAGATTGGGAGAGGAGCACCCGGATATCGTCATAAACGCCGCCGCGTACAATGCCGTCGATAAATGCGAAGAGAGCGAGGAAGCATTCCAGACCGCGCTCCGGCTGAACCGCGATGTCCCGCAGTTCCTGGCGAAAAAAAGCAGCGAGCAAGGATTCGTCCTGGTCCATTATTCGACCGACTACGTTTTTGACGGGACCCTGGAGAAACCGGAGAAGATGGGCGGCGGATGCCAAGGCGCCTGCTGCGGAGGCAATTGCCATGGGACTCCGGAGGGCTACGACGAGGATTCGATGCCGAATCCGCTCTCGCGCTATGCGGAAAGCAAGCTTGCCGGGGAACAGGAAGTCGAAGAGCATGCGAAGGAATATTATCTGATCCGCCTCTCGAAACTTTTCGGGAAGCCGGCCGCCTCCCCGGAAGCCAAGCGGAGTTTTTTCGATACCATGCTCGAAGCCGGCCGGACGAAATCGGAAGTCCAAGCGGTGGATGGGGAGAAGAGCTGCTTCACCTATGCGCCGGATCTTGCGGCCGCAACCAAAGAGGTCATCGAATCCGGAAGCCCGTATGGAATCTATCATCTCCCGAATGAGGGGGCGGTCACTTGGTACGAAGCGGCGCTGGAGCTCTATCGGCAAGCAGGACTGGGAACGAAAGTGATCCCGGTCGCACCGGACGCTTTTCCGCGTCCTGCCAGACGCCCGGCCTTTTCGGTTCTTCTCAATACCAAGCGTCCGCCGCTCCGGCGTTATGAAGCGGCGCTTGCCGAGTATCTTTCCGAATAAGAGAAATAAACCTATGCCATCGAATCGGCTCAAGAAACAGGATAAGGCGGTATACGCGGCGCTCCAAGGCGAAGAAAAGCGCCAGCGGATCGGCTTGGAAATGATCGCTTCGGAGAATTACGTGTCCCAAGCGGTGCTTGAAGCTCTCGGCACGGTCTTCACGAACAAGTATTCCGAAGGCTATCCGGGCAAGCGGTATTACGGTGGGCAGGAATATACGGATGTTATCGAAACGCTCTCGATCGAACGAGCCAAGAAGCTTTTCGGCGCAGAGCATGCCAATGTCCAGCCGCTCTCCGGAGCCATGGCGAATATCGCGGCGTATGCCGCGCTGCTCGAGCCCGGAGATACGATCCTCGGCATGGATCTCTCGCATGGAGGACATCTGACTCATGGCCACCCGGTGACATTCATGTCGAAAGTCTTCCGCTTCGTCCGCTACAAGACCGAAGCCGACGGCACGATCGACTACCGGAAACTGGAAGCGCTCGCCATGAAGGAAAAACCGAAGCTCCTTTTGGCCGGGTTCTCTTCCTATACCCGCCAGCTGGATTACGAGAAGTTTGCGAAAATCGGCAAGAAAGTCGGCGCGATCACGATGATGGACATGGCGCATATCGCCGGCCTCGTCGCAGCGAAAGCGCTTCCTTCGCCTGTACCGCATTTCGACGTCGTGACGCTCACGACGCACAAGTCGCTCCGCGGCCCGCGCGGCGGCATGATCCTCTGTCGCAAGCCCTTCGCGGCTGCGATCGACAAAGCGGTTTTTCCCGGTATCCAGGGCGGCCCGCATATGAACATCATCGCAGCGAAAGCGGTGGCTTTCGGCGAAGCGCTCCGGCCGGAATTCAGGCGCTACGGGAAGCAAGTCCTGAAGAATGCCAAGGCTCTGGAGAAATTTTTCCGAGCGAAGAAGACTCTCGTCCTCTTCGGCGGCACGGAGAACCATATGCTCATGCTCGATACGGTCGCAAGCTACGGCCTGTCCGGAAAGGAAGCGGAAGCGCGTCTCGATGCCGTCGGCATCACCGTGAACAAGAACATGATCCCGGATGACCCGCGCGGCCCTATGGATCCTTCGGGAATCCGAGTGGGTGTCCCGGCGCTCACGACCCGCGGCATGAAAGAAGCCGAGGTGAAGAAAATCGCCGAGATCATGCAAGCGGCGCTTGCAGGAGCCGGATCAAAGCAGGAGCTTCTGAAGCTTCAGAAGGAAGTGGCCAGGCTCTGTAAAAAATTTCCTATCAATCATTAACGCTACCGTATGAAAGGCATCATCCTCGCCGGAGGAACAGGCACCCGGCTCTTGCCGCTCACAGCGATCACCTCGAAACAGCTTCTGCCCGTCTATGACCGCCCGATGATCTTCTATCCTCTGAATACGCTCATCAGCGCCGGCATCAAGGATATCCTCATCATCGTCGCCCCGAACCATTCCGGGAATTATCTCAACCTGCTCGGTTCCATGTTCCGGAAGTTCGGCGTGAATATCTCTTTCATCGTCCAGAAAGAGCCGCGCGGCCTGGCCGAAGCGTACCTTCTCGCGGAAGATTTTCTCGATGACCAGCCGAGCACTCTCGTCTTGGGGGACAACGTTTTCGAAGACGATTTTACGGAAGCGATCCAAAGCTTCCAGGGAGGGGGGCGCGTCTTCGCCAAAGAAGTCCCCGACCCGGAACGTTTCGGAGTAGTGGAATTCGATGCGGACCAGAAGGTGCTTTCCATAGAGGAGAAGCCGGTTGCACCGAAAAGCCATTTCGCCATACCGGGCATCTACATTTTCGACGCCGAAGCGGTCGCAGTGGCGAAGAAGCTCGCACCTTCGGAACGAGGCGAACTGGAAATCACCGATCTCCAGCGGCATTATCTGAAACAGGGAAACTTGGATGTACGTATGGTTTCGGGAGCGTGGTTCGATACCGGAACGCATGAAGCGCTCTTCGAAGCGGGGGCGTATGCAAAAGAGAAGAAATTGGGCGAACGTTTCCATCCGATGATCAATGAAGCCATCGCCATCTTCAACCAGGAGTTCAAGAAATCAGTCTCGCTTAAATAAAAGATAATCGCCAAAGATATGCAAGGAGCACGCAAGATCAAGAAAGCCATCCTTCCGGTCGCCGGGTTCGGAACCCGCTTCCTGCCGGCCACCAAGGCCCAACCGAAAGAGATGCTGCCGGTCGTCGATAAGCCGGTGGTGCAATACCTCGTGGAAGAGGCTGTCGCTTCGGGAATCGAGGAAATCATTTTCGTGACCGGACGCGGCAAGCGGGCGATCGAAGATCACTTCGATGTCTCCTACGAACTCGAGGACACGCTGGTCGAGAAGAACAGGCATGACCTCTTGGAAACGGTGCAGAAGATTTCCGGCCTGGCCAAGTTTTCCTATGTGCGCCAGCCGATTCCGATGGGCGACGGCCATGCACTCCTTCAGGCGGCCCACTTGGTGGATGATGACGAATCCGTCCTGGTAATCTTCGGCGACTGTATCTACGATAGCGAAGTGCCTGCAGCCAAGCAGCTGATCGACGCCTACGAGCAGTTCCGAACCCCGATCATAGGCCTTACCGAAGTAGAGCGGCAGGAAGTATCCAAATTCGGCGTCATCGCAGGAGAGAAAGCAGACGATCTCCATTGGAAGATATCCGGCTTTGTCGAGAAACCGAAACCCGAAGATGCTCCGAGCACGATCGTCGCTCCGGGCAAATACATCATCACCCGCGAAGTCTTCGAGACGCTCGCTACCATGAGTCACGGGAAGTCAGGAGAGATCCGTTTGGCGGACGCTTTCGAAATCATGCTCAAGCAAGGGAAGCCGCTCTACGGGCGCATGCTCACGGGAGAATGGCTCGATACCGGGGACAAGTTCAACTTCCTGCGCGCGACTATCCACTACGGTCTCAAGCATCCGGAAGTGGGAGCGAAACTCAAGGAATATCTGAAGAACCTTCCCTTGTAGCGTGATCCTTCCCTCATAACCAAGAACTATGTACTGGATATACCTCACGCTCTTCGTCCTAGTCATCCTCACTCCGAAGCTCATCGGGACGAGTTTCTGGCTTTTCCAGGAAGACGATCTCGAAGCTCTTCTCATCTTTCTCTTGGGCGCGCTCGGTTTCTTCATCTACATCGCCAAGGAGAAAGCGCTTCTCCGGCTTTTCAAAGAGAAACTCCTTCTCCAGAAACAGACCAACATCATCTCGCGCGACCTTTCGGATTCGTATTCCTATATCGGCGAAATGAACCGCAAGTTCGATATCGTGAAGGACTTGGCTTTCCGTCTCCCCAAAGAAGTGCTCGAAGTGCTCGGAGAAGGGAAGAAACACACGTACCAGTCGATCCTCGATGCGGCGAGCATGCTCTCGAAAACAGACGAGGTGTCGCTTCGCTTCGTGAATGTCAAAGAAAAGAAGATGCTGAAGGTAGTGGAGACCGAAGCGAAGATGTTTCAGGGGTTCGATGCCGAAGCGCTTCTTCGCGAAAAGAAGCATTTCTGGGTTACCGATATGGTCACGTGCGTCTGTTCCCCGCGCGAGGCTGGCGGAGTCCTCGCGTTCCTTCTCTTTGCGAAGCGGGGGAATCACGATGAAGACATCGAGCTTTTCCAGATCCTCGCTTCCGAAGCGCTGCTCCTCTACGGATTGGATCAGAAAGCAAGAAAGGAAGGGAAATAATCAGGGGACCGAACATATGCGCATAGGAATCGATGCCCGCTTCTATGGGACCGTGGGAAAGGGTCTCGGGCGCTATACGGAAAAACTGATCCAGGAACTCGAACGGATCGATTGCGAGAACGATTACGTCGTTTTCCTCTGTCCGGAAAATTACGAGGCTTATGTCCCGAAAAATCCGCGCTTCTCGAAAGTCCTCTCGCGTTCCAAGTGGTATGGGTTTTCCGAACAGTTCTTCTTCCCGTTCCTGCTCTACCGCTTCCGGCTCGACCTCGTGCACTTCCCGCATTTCAACGTGCCGCTCCTCTATCGGAAGCCGCTTGTCTTCACGCTCCACGATCTGATCCTTTTCCATTATCCGACGAAGAAAGCGACCACTCGCAGCCCCTTCCTGTATCGGATGAAATTTCTCTCCTACCGGCTGGTTTTGAGCGCAGCGCTCCGGCGAGCCAAAGCAGTCATCACCGTATCTCATTTTACCGAAGCCGATATCAAAGAGAACTATCCTTCTGCTGCTTCGAAGATATGCGTCACCTACGAAGCGGCGGAAGATCGCTGTTTCGTACTCCCGGAAGAAGAGGAAAACACGCTCTTCCGGAAGATCGGTCTTCCTGTATCATCCGCACCTCTGCAAGGGGGCAAGCGTGATATACTGGAGCCATATGTTCTCTATGTCGGGAACGCCTATCCGCACAAGAACCTCGGGATGATTCTCGAGATGGCAGAGAAATTCCCTGGCGAGCGCTTCGTCCTGGTCGGAAAGGAAGACTATTTCTATGCCCGTCTCAAGAAAGAGGCTCTGGCGCGCGGCGTAGGGAATGTGGTGTTTGCCGGTTCTGTTTCTGATGAGGAGCTGGGGACTCTCTATCGGCACGCGCGGCTCTATCTCTTTCCTTCGCTCTACGAAGGTTTCGGACTCCCTCCGTTAGAGGCCATGAATTACGGAGTGCCGGTGATGAGCGCCCGGCGCGGATCGTTGCCTGAAGTGCTCGGCGATGCGGCGCACTACTTCGATCCGGAAGACAAGGAAGCGGCGGAAAAGATTTTCACGAAAATGCTTACTGATGAATCTCTCCGAGAGCGTCTCCGGGCGCGCGGCTATGCCCAGAGCGCCAAATACAGCTGGAAGCGGATGGCCGAAGAGACACTCCGGCTCTACACTCGAAAAAACACACACGAAACATGTACTCGTATTCGTATCGGCCGCCGAAACGCGTAGCTGACATTACGTCGAAAAAGGCCGAGCCAGAAAAAACCGAACCTTTCACCTATGAGCCGCTCCAGCCGCCAGGAGCTTCTTTTTCCTGGCAAGAGGAGCGCCGCTCCGAGGCTGTTCCTGCTTCTTTGCATATTCCTCGTGAGCGCGCGCCAAGAGAGTATCGCGTGAGCGGCAGCCGGAAGCGTATAGCCTTCCTCTCGCTTTCGATACTTCTCCTCGCTTTCGGCGCTTTCTTCTGGTACGAGGCGAAACACGTCAAGAACGCGATCCAGCAGGAAGGCGAGACCGGCTATGCCAAGCTGTCCGGGGCGGTAGAGAGTCTTTCTGCCGAAGAATACGCGCTTTCGCTCCGCCAGTTCGGCGAAGCGGAGCGGGCGTTTACGGATGCCCAGAAGCGCCTCGATCTTTTCGGCGGCGAGCTTCTGGAGATTACCCGCTTCGTTCCCGGGCTGTCGCGCGCGGCCAGCGGCAAGAATATGCTGGAGGCTGGCGAACATATCGCGAAAGCCGGGCCGTACCTGGCAGAAATCGTCGAGCGTTTCCACTCGTCCAAGGACGCTTACGGCCAGGGGAAGAAGATTTCGCTCCTTCAGTTCCTTAAGCAGATGAAAGCGCCCCTGGGAGAAGCCAGGAAAGAATTGGAAGCAGCAGACGCGGCGCTCCAGCATGTCGCTCTCGACGATATCCCCGAAGAGAAGCGCGAGCAGTTCTTATCTGCGCGCGAACATCTGCCGGCTATTCTCGGGCTCCTTACGAGCTTCGACCAGAACGAAGCGGTTTTCGAAGAGCTCTTGGGTGGGAACGGCCCGCGGAAGTATCTCTTCCTGCTCCAGAACAATCACGAGCTGCGGGCGACCGGAGGCTTTATCGGGACGTACGCGCTCCTCGATATGAACGATGGCGTGGTACGCCAGTTCTTCGTCGACGGCATCTTCAATCCGGACGGACAGCTCAAGGAAAACATCGTACCGCCGAAACCGCTTCAGAAAGTGAGCGCCGGCTGGAGCCTGCATGACAGCAATTGGTTCCCGGATTTCCCGACTTCCGCCGAGAAAGCCATTTTTTTCTATGAGAAAACCGGGGGACCGACGGTGGACGGAGTGATCACGCTTACGCCGGAGGTCATGCAGAAACTGCTGGTGATTACCGGTCCGATCACTCTCGAGAAGTACGGATTGACGGTGGACAGCGAGAATTTCATTCCCGTCATCCAGGAGCAGGTAGAGGAGAGGTATGACCGCGAAGAGAACAAGCCGAAACAGGTGCTGGCTGATCTTTCGATGAAGCTTTTCGAAAGAGTCTTCGCGCTCCAGGACGAGAAAACTCTCTATCGCATGGCGGACGCTCTCATCCAGGGATTGAACGAAAAACATGTTCTTCTCTATGCCCGCGATCACGAAGCGCAGGCGCTTATCGACGCTTCCGGCTGGTCGGGAAGGATGCTCGATACCAAGAAGGACTACTTGAGCGTCGTGCACTCGAATATCAACGGGTACAAGACCGACGGCGTGATCGACGAGACGATCCGGCACCGCTCCGAGATCGCGGCTGACGGCTCGGTGATCGATACGGTGACGATCACCCGGGTGCATAACGGCGGCCATACGCCGTATGAATGGTGGAATCGCGTGAATGCCGACTACCTGCGCGTCTATGTGCCGGAGGGCTCGGAACTCCTCTCGGCCAAGGGGATGACATGGGAGTTTCCGGAAGCGCCGCTTGACTACGACGCCTTGGGCTTCCGCCGAGATCAGGATGTCACTCATATCGAATCCTCGGAGAAGATCCATGAGCCTTCCGGTACCCGCATCGGCGTAGAGTCCGGAAAAACGGTTTTCGGGAACTGGGTCTATGTCAGCCCCCAGGAATCCGTGACGGTGGAATACCGCTACCGCTTGCCGTATCGGCTCTCTGCCGGGGAAGATGGCAGAGAAACGGTTTCGCAGTCGGTGCTTTACCAGAAGCAGGCCGGTACCGAGGGAAGCCGGCTCGAGTCCGCGATCGTCTATCCGGAAAAGTGGCAGGCTGTTTGGCAGACCGGAGGGAATCTGATACCGTATGAGCATACCCTTAAGCTTGAAGAAAGCCTCAAAGCCGACCGATTCGTAGGTGCGGCTTTTCGCGTCAAATAAGCCATGGTTGCGAAAATCGTCACAAAACTCTCCCAATGGAATAACGCTCCGAGCCATACGATCGGCGGAGCGGCTTTGCTGATCGCGCTTTCGGGAGTCGCGAGCCGCATCTTAGGCTTCTTCCGTGACCGTATCCTGGCGAGCCAGTTCGGCGCGGGTGACGTGCTCGATGCGTATTACGCTGCCTTCCGTATCCCGGATTTTCTCTACAGCCTTCTCGTGGCTGGCGCGCTTTCCGCCGCTTTCGTCCCGGTCTTCACCGAGCTTCTGGCAGGCAAGAAAAACGAAGAGGCTTGGCGCCTGGCTTCAGGCGTGCTCATTCTTCTCATGTGGACGCTCGGCCTCTTGGGGCTCCTGGGAATCCTCTTCGCTCCGAGCCTCATGCACCTCTTAGCTCCCGGCTTCGGTCCGGAGAAGGCTTCGCTTACGGTCACGTTCTCGCGCATCATGTTGCTCTCGCCGCTCTTCCTCGGCATGAGCGCCGTGTTCGGCGGCGTCCTCGTCTCCTTCAAGCGCTTCGCGGCGTATTCGCTCGCGCCTATCTTCTACAACCTCGGCATCATCTTCGGCGCCTGGTTCCTCGCGCCTTCCTTCGGTCCGATCGGGCTGGCGTGGGGAGTGGTCTTGGGAGCATTCCTCCATATGCTCATCCAGTACCCGGCCCTGAAGAGCGCCGGCTTCCGAGCCACTCTCGCGAGTCTCCGTATCTGGAAGGATGCTTCGGTGCGCCGGGTGATCACCCTCATGATCCCGCGATCGTTGAGCATGGGAGTGAGCCAGATAAGCCTGCTTGCGATGACGGCCTTCGCCTCGACGCTGGCATCCGGAAGCCTTGCGGCTTTCATCTTCGCCAACAACATCCAGAGCGTGCCGCTCGGCCTTTTCGGCATCGCTTTTTCTCTGGCGGTCTTCCCTTCCTTGAGCCTCTTCGCAGCCGAAAAGAAGGGGAAGGATTTCTTCGTCGTCCTCTCGGAGACCGCACGCCGCATCCTTTTCTTCGTCGTCCCGCTCTCGCTCGCGCTTATCATCTTCCGCGCCCAGTTCGTCCGCGTGATCCTGGGGACCGGAAACTTCGACTGGGAAGACACCATCCTCACCTTCGAAATCCTGAAGTTCCTCTCGTTCTCGCTTTTCGCCCAGAGTCTCATCCCGCTCTTCGCCCGCGCCTTCTTCGCGCTCCAGAATACCCGCACGCCGCTCTATGTGGCACTCGCGAGCGAGGCGCTCCATATCATGCTGATTCCTCTCCTCCTCCCGTACTTCCAGGTGGAAGCGCTTGCGCTCTCCTTCTCGGTCGCGAGCGTGGTGAACGTAGCGCTGCTCTATGTCTTTCTCCGCCGCCATGCGAGCTTCTGGCATGACCGAGCGTTCCTTCTGCCGGTCGCGAAGATCATCTTCGCTTCGCTCCTCGCCGGGGCCGTGGCGCAGCTGTCCAAGTCCGTCTTCGCCCTCACCACGAACGAGCTCGATACCTTCATCGAAGTCTTCCTCCAGCTCTTCATCGGCGTTACCATCGGCGGCACCGCCTACCTGCTCTTCGCTTACTGGCTCCGGATCGATGAGCTCCGCCTGGTGAAGCGTTTCGTCGTTTACAAGATCTTCCGCCAGCCGGAAACCGCGACCCTCGCCGGAGACCATCCCGAGCGCGGCGAATGGTAAGGAACCCTTGCCACTCGCGACTCTATCCATTACCGTAGAGAGAATACTCTTTTTCCTATGCGCCAATCCCATATACGCAACTTCTGCATCATCGCCCATATCGATCACGGCAAATCCACGCTGGCTGATCGCCTGTTAGAGCTGACCAAAACGGTCGAGCAGCGCAAGATGAAAGAGCAGCTCCTCGATCAGATGGATCTCGAGCGGGAACGCGGCATCACGATCAAGCTCCAGCCGGTCCAGATGCACTATGCGTACCAGGGCGAGGAGTACCTGCTGAACCTGATCGATACCCCGGGCCATGTGGATTTCCACTACGAAGTGTCGCGTTCCTTGGCGGCCGTCGAAGGCGCGATCCTCCTGGTAGATGCCACGAAAGGCGTGCAGGCCCAGACGCTCGCCAATCTCTACCTGGCCATCGAGCAGGGACTCGAAGTCGTCCCGGTAGTGAACAAAGTCGACCTGCCGAATGCCGAAGTAGAGAAGACCAAGAAGGAGATCATGCATATCTTAGGCTGTACCGAAGACGCTATCCTCGAGGCTTCCGGCAAGACCGGTCTCGGCGTCGAGGCGGTGCTAAAGCGTGTCATCGAACGCGTACCCGCCCCCGAAGGCGATGAGGCAGCGCCGCTCCGCGCTCTTATTTTCGATTCTGTTTACGATACCTACAAAGGCGTAGTGGCCTATGTGAAGGTGGTGGACGGTAGCGTGAAGCGGGACGACGTCCTCTATATGCTCGCTACCGACAAGGAAAGCGTGACCGTAGAGGTCGGCTGCTTCAAACCGAAAATGCTTGCGACGCCCAAGCTTCTGGCGGGGGATATCGGATACATCGCCACCGGCCTCAAGGACGTGTCGCACTGCCGGGTGGGGGATACTATCACCTGGAAGACGACCGACCGCGAGAAGGATATGAGCACGATCGCTCTTCCCGGTTACCGCGAGATCAAACCGGCCGTCTACGCGAGCTTCTACCCGCTGGACGGAGACGAGTATACGATGATGCGGGATGCTCTGGATAAGCTGAAGCTCAATGATGCCGCTTTCGTGTTCGAGCCGGAGTCGAACCAAGCCTTGGGACGAGGCTTCCGCTGCGGCTTCCTGGGACTCCTCCACCTCGAGATCATCCAGGCCCGCTTGGAGCGCGAGTTCGGCATCATGCCGACCATCACTACTCCCTCGGTGGTCTACGAGCTCCAGATGAGGGGCGTTCCCGGACGCACCCCGCTCTATTCGCCTTCCGATATGCCCGACCTGGCCGGAATCGAGAAGATTTACGAGCCGTACGTAGCGCTTTCCCTGGTAGTCCCGAGCGAATATCTGGGGAACGTCATGAGTCTGATGCAGACAATACGGGCCGAATACAAGAATACCGAGTACATCGATGCGGGCCGCGTCTACCTCTCTTTCGAGGCGCCGCTCATGGACGTGATCGTCAATTTCCACGACGACCTGAAAAGCGTCTCTTCCGGCTATGCCTCCATGAACTACGAGCCGATCGGCTACCGCGAAAGCGACGTCGTGAAGCTCGACATCATGGTAGCGGGAGACAAGATAGATGCTTTCGCCCGCATGATTCCCAGAGGGAACGCCCATACGGAAGGCAAGCGAGTCGTGGAAAAATTGAAAGAAGTCATCCCGCGCCAGAACTTCGCCATCGCGATCCAGGCGGTTATCGGCGGAAAAATAATCGCCCGCGAGACGATCTCGGCCTTCCGCAAGGACGTGACGTCGAAACTGTACGGGGGAGACTTCTCCCGCAAGAAGAAGCTTCTGGAAAAACAGAAGAAGGGCAAGAAGAAGATGCGTGACATCGGCAAGGTGTCTATCCCATCCCAGGCATTCCTCGCGGTGCTCCGCAAGTAGCTTGGCCTATATAACGCAGGAAAGAAAAAAGCCCCGTACACGGTTGTGTAGGGGGCTTTATGTGGTGTGGCGCTTTATGCTTACCGCGGTTCGCTGTAGTCGGAGCAGTCCTCGGACGGGTCAGACTGTTTCGCGGCCTGCCGGAGCGCGGCGGCGAGGGCGGTAACGGCGGCTGTCGAAATGACCAGCAGCAAGGCCTTTTTATGAGCGAGTGACATCTTCTTTCTCCCTGGGCAAGAACTGGATTTCTATCTATCATTATACACCTAATAGGTGCATTTGTCAATAGGTGAGAGGTCGCTTTGTTTTCGGCTTTTTCTTCTTTATTTTTCTTTGCTATACTGAATCCATAATACTAAAAGATACAGAGGTTATGGCCATGCAATTTACCGACGCAAATTTCGAGCAGGAAGTGCTCAAGAGCGATAAGCCTGTTTTTGTGGATTTCTGGGCGCCGTGGTGCGGTCCGTGCCTGATCTTGGGTCCGATCGTCGAGGAATTGGCGCAGGAAGTGACGAATGTGAAGATCGGGAAGCTGAACGTCGATGAGAACGCGGCGACGGCTTCTGCGTACGGCATCATGTCTATCCCGACCATGAAAGTCTTCAAGGGCGGGCAGGTAGTGAAGGAATTCGTCGGCGTGCAGTCCAAGGAGACGCTCAAAAACGAACTCGCATCCCTCTAAGGGAGAAACTTAAATATTGAGGAGGCAATATGAAAATCTATAAAGAGCGCATCGATCTGGAGTCGAAGACCCAGATCGAATTCCTGGACATCACCGCGCAGGTTCAGGAAATCATCGACCGCGCCGGCGTGCGCGAGGGCCAGGTGCTCGTCTATGTGCCCCATACCACTATGGGCGTGGCGATCAACCACAATGAATCCATGCTGCTCCAGGATTTCATGCGCATCCTCTACAAGATCGTTCCGGTGGACGACCAGTATTCTCACGATCTTTTCGAACTGCGCCGCGAGTCCGGCTCTGACGGCCGGAGCAACGGCCACTCGCACTGCAAAGCGATCCTTCTCGGAAACAGCGAGACCATCCCGATCGAGCGCGGCAAGCTGGTCCTGACCGAGCGCCAGAATATCTTCGCGGTAGAGTTCGACGGCGCCCGGAAGCGCGACGTCGTCATCCAGGTAATCGGCCTGTAACAGTTCTCCGGTCTATGGGAAAGAACTTGGCAGATTCCCTCGCTCGTGACGGCTACCTGAAAAGCGAGCGTCTCGCGGAAGCGTTCCGTCACATTGCGCGGGACCGATTCGTTTCGGAGGAGTTCGGGCGGCAGGCAGCCGCGGATATGCCGCTTCCCATCGGCCACGGCCAGACCATCAGCCAGCCGGCAACGGTGGCGATGATGCTCGAGCTTCTGGATGTCCGCGAGGGACAGCATGTCCTGGACGTCGGAAGCGGATCCGGCTGGACGAGTGCGCTTCTGGGGCACTTGGTCGGCCCGCATGGCCGCGTCGTGGCGATCGAGCGCCTGCCGGAGCTCTTCGAGGCAGGCCGGAAGAACATCGAGAAATTCCAGCTCTTGAGTTCCGGCATCGTGGACTGTATCTTAGGAGATGGAGCCCGGGGCTATCCCGAAGCGGCGCCGTATGACCGGATCCTCGTCTCGGCAGCAGCCGAGGAAGTGCCCGAGGCTCTCAAGGCAGAACTCAAAACAGGCGGGAAAATGGTCATCCCGATACGGAATAGCTTGACGCTTATCGAGAAAAGGGGAGAGAATGAATTCTTCCAGGAAGAACACTCCGGATTTTCCTTCGTCCCGCTGATAGAAAAAACATCTTAAACTCAAAGCTTGTGCGCATTTTTCTCTTCATCAGTCTTTTCATCACCTTGGCCGCTTGCGGCATCGTCGGCCTGGTATCGTATCAGGCAGCATATAGCCATGGTTCCGTCCGCGAGGAGCGCTCTTTCTCGGTGCTTCCGGGCGAGCGCGTGCTTGCGCTCGGGGAGCGACTGGAGACCGAAGGCCTGATCGTCTCGCGCTATGCCTTCGCTTGGGAAATCGTCAAAGAGAAGAAGACGGCCTCGCTCATCGCCGGCGAATACCTCTTGAGCGGAACGGAAACGATCCAGGAAATCGTCCACAAACTGACGTCCGGAGAGACGGTGTCGCGCGATATCAAGGTGACGTTCCCGGAAGGCTGGACGATCGACATGATGGCGGAACGCCTGACCAAGAACGGCCTTCCCGGAGATGCTTTCAGGACGATGGCGAGGAAGCCGGATCCGAACCTGCGCCAGGAATACGCATTCCTTTCCGGTCTTCCGGCAGGCGCGACGCTCGAGGGATATCTCTTCCCCGATACGTACCGTTTCGCTCCCGATGCGACCGCCGATACCATCATCCAGGCGATGCTCGGAAACTTCGGCAAGCGCGTGAATACCGAACTGCGGGAAGCGGCGCGTGCCAAAGGGAAATCGCTCTTCGAGATCGTGACGCTCGCGAGCATCGTGGAGGAAGAGGGTCGGAGCGACCGCGACCGGGGGATGATCAGCGATATCTTCTGGAAACGTCTGGCTATCGGCCAGCCGCTCCAGAGCGATGCTACGGTCAACTACGTGCTCGGCACCTATAAGGACCAGCCGACGCTTGCGGATCTCGAGAGCGACTCGCCCTACAACACCTACAAGCATGCCGGCCTGCCGCCGGGACCGATCAGCAATCCGGGTCTCGTTTCTCTCCGCGCTGCGATTTTCCCGATCGATAATCCTTACTACTACTTCTTAAATAATATCGAGACGCGCGAAACGGTGTTTTCGAAGACCTTCGAAGAACACGTCGCCAACCGCGCCGCCCACGGACTCTAAGATTCTCTGCTTCTCCCTATGCAGAATATCCTCACAGAACGCATCGGCATCGCCTCGCTCTTCTTGCTGGCCGTCTTCTCATTTTTCGGCTGGTATGCTTTTTTCAACGACACGATCACTTCGTATGTGGGCGGGACGATCTCGATGCTCCTCGGCTTCTCGTTTGCGGGGATCTTCTTCTTCATCGGAGCGATCCTCTGGCAGAACCGCCTGGAGATGCTTCTGGGAGGCCTCTTGCCTTTCGTGCCGCTCCTTCTCTTCACGCAAGTCTGGTACGTCGCTTTGGCGGTATGCATCGCGTTTCTGGTGACGCTCGTTTCTATCCACTTCATCCACGCGGAAAAGCACGAGCGCATCCGCTTCCAGTTCTTCAAGGTGACCGAGGCCGGCCAATTCTTCTTCATCATGAGTCTCTCCTTAGTGATCGCGACTGCATACTTCTCGCGCATCGAGCACGCCTCTTGGGAGGAACTGGTTCCGCGCTTCCGCTTGGGGGAAAGCACCGCCAATATCATCCTGAAGACAGCCTCCTATTGGCAGCCGGAGCTCGGGCAGCTCCAGACCAGCCAGACGAGCGTCGATGAGTATCTCATCCGTTTGAGCGAAGAGAAAACTCTGCCGGCAGAGCCGCTCCCAGGGGAGCAGCCCGGGGGAGCTTCAGAGACATTCGGGGTCGAGTTTTCACTAGTGCCGGGAATCGAAGAACGCTTGCGCCAGGCCGGAATCAGCTTCGAGGACATAGCGGCATCGCCTGCCATACGCGACTACTATCTCCAGGCCGGCCGTCTCCAGCTAAGCGAGCTTGCCGGCCGCGAAGTGCGGGGGAGCGACCCGATCACGCTCGTTTTTTCCGAAGTCATCCAGAGCCGGCTCATCGAGACCTTCAACGGGACCGACCGCATCAACCGGCTGCCGGTGCGGGCCATACCGTTCGCGCTCGCCGTCATCCTCTTCCTCACGCTTCTGCCGCTCGGTTCCTTCCTCGGCTACTTCTGGCGGGCTTTCGGGTACATCGTTTTCCTTTTCCTCTTGAAGACCGAACAGCTGGAAATCGTGGAGCACTTAGACGAAGTGGAGGAGCTGGAGGTCACTGATTAGCACTCAAATAGAGAGATTGCTAATCCTTTTCTATTCCGTTATACTGGAGTCAATTAGACTCTTTTTTCTATGGCAAAGGATTATTATGCCGTTTTAGGGGTTTCCAAGGGTGCGAGCCAGGACGAAATCAAGAAGGCGTTCCGCAAATTGGCGCATCAGTACCACCCGGACAAAGGGAACGGCAACGAGGAAAAATTCAAAGAGATAAACGAGGCGTACCAGGTGCTCTCGAACCCGGAGAAACGGCACCAGTATGACCAGTTCGGTCAGAGCTGGAACGGCCAGGGCCAGGGTCCGGGCGGTTTCGACGGGAGCGGATTCTCCGGCCAAGGCTTCGATTTCGGAGGGGCCGGCTTCGAAGATATCTTTGCCGATATTTTCGGAGGCGGGGGAAGAACCAGGCGGGGAGGACGTGCGCGCGGTTCGGATATCCAGGTAGACGTGGAGATACATTTCACCGAAATGGTAACGGGGGTGAAAAAGCAGGTGCGTCTTCGCAAGCAGGCGAGCTGTGAGATCTGTCATGGTACCGGCGGCGAGTCGGGGAGCAAGGAGGAGACTTGTCCGACCTGCCAGGGGGCCGGAGAGATCCGCCGCACCGCCCAGACCATCCTCGGAGCATTCTCGCAGGTATCCGAATGCGAGCGCTGCCATGGCCGCGGGAAAGTGTATGCGAAGAGCTGCCACGCCTGCCATGGAGCGGGCCGAGTGCAGAAGGAAGAAACGATCGAAGTAGCGATCCCTGCCGGCATCCAGGATGGGCAAGCGCTCTCGCTTGCCGGCCGCGGCGCCGCAGGTGAATTTGGAGCTCCTGCCGGAGACCTTTTCGTGGTGGTGCATGTGCGTCCGGATGTCCGTTTCCGCCGGCGCGGTGACGACGTGGTCACAGAAGCCGCGCTCCCGTATACGGATCTGGCACTCGGTGCGAGCATCCCCGTCGAGACGGTCGACGGATCGGTGAATATGAAAGTCCCGGCCGGCACCCAGCCTGGCGAGGTGTTCCGTATCCGCGGCAAGGGCGTGCCGCATCTCGGACGCTCGGGACGCGGGGATCACTTGGTCACGATCACGGTCCGCGTACCGAAGAAAGTCTCCAAGGAGATGAAGAAGACCCTCGAGCATCTGCGGACGCAGGAAGAATCCTGATCGATACCGGAGCTTTGCATGGCTCCGGGCTTTTCCGTACAATAGAATGACATTCTTGATTCCCTCTTCCGGAGGGGCACCGCCATGGCGCTTTGGAAATACAAACAGAAACATCCGCCGCTCGCTTCACAGGAAGGAACGCTCCACCCTGTGACGGAAGTGCTTTTGGAATTGCGCGGCCACATGGATGACGAGGCGCGCGAACGGTTCCTCCGGCCGGACTACGATCGCGACGTGCACGACCCGTATCTCTTTTCCCAGATGGAGGAAGTGGTCGCTCGCTTGGCGGAAGCCAAGACACAAGGCGAGAAGGTAGGCATCTTCGGCGACTTCGATGCGGACGGCGTGACGTCGTCGGTAATTATGCGGGAAGCGCTCATAGCCTGCGGTATCGAAACGGCCGTCTATATCCCGGAAAAAGTGACGGAAGGCCATGGCTTGAACTCGAAGGCTCTGGATCACTTCGCGCGGGAGGGTGCGACGCTCGTGATGACGCTCGACTGCGGCATGATGAACCACGCGGAAATCGAAGAAGCGAACGGGCGCGGCATGCAGGTGATCGTCGTCGATCATCATCATGTACCGGAGGTGCTTCCGGAAGCCTTCGCCATTATCAATCCGAAACTTCCCGATGAAACCTATCCGTTCCGCGACCTCTGCGGTGCCGGAACGAGCTTCAAGGTGGCCCAGGCGCTCTACCGCCGCCTGCTTCCGGAACAGGAAGAGCAGCTCAAATGGATCCTGGATGTGGTAGCGACCGGGACGGTAGCGGACGTGATGCCTCTTCATGGCGAGAACCGGGCGCTCGTGAAGTACGGACTCATGGTCTTGGGCAAAACCAGACGCCCCGGTTTCCAGGCGATGATCGAGGCGGGCCGTCTCCTGATCGGAGAAGAGAAGATGCCGGTGGCGCGGGATATCGGCTTCCAGATCGCTCCCCGTTTGAACGCCGCTTCGCGTATGGCCCATGCCATGCTCGCCCATGAGCTCTTGATGGAAAAAGACTTGGAAAGAGCACGGAAATTGGCAGGGGACCTGGAGATGCATAACGAGGCCCGGCGCAAGATAAGCACCTCTACTGCTGATGAAGTCCGCAAGCTCGTAGAAGAGCGCTATATGGACAAGAAATTCATCTTTGCCGCCGATGAGAAGTATCCGTACGGCATCGTGGGTCTGATCGCCGGCCGTATCGCTAACGAATATCGGAAGCCTACCTGCATCCTCACGAAACAGGGCGAGGAAAGCCGAGGCTCCTTCCGGAGCGTACCGGAATTCAACGTCATCGAGGCGCTGGAGAAGTGCAGCGACATGCTGGTGAAGTACGGCGGACATGCCCAAGCGGCAGGAATGACTATCCGGAATGAGAACACCGAAGCCTTCTATGAGCGCTTCAATGCTTTGGCGGAAGAAGCTTTGCGGGATGTGGTGACAGAGCCGACGCTCGAGATCGATACGGTGCTCTTGCCCGAGCACATCACGCCCCAGTTCTTCCGCGATCTTTCGCTCTTCGCGCCTTTCGGCGAGGGGAATCCGGAGCCGACATTCGCACTCCACGATGTGCGGATCGAAGACATCCGCTTCGTAGGGAATGGCGAGAAGCATGTGAAGCTCCGCGTCTCGACCGATGCGAGCAGCAAGATCTTCGACGTCATCGCGTTCTCGCTCGGCGAAGCCTGCCGGGAAATGCAGCCTGGCGACCGGGCAGATATCGTGTTTCAGATAAGCGAGAACAAGTGGAATGGCTCGACATCGCTTCAGTTGAAAGCGCTCGATATCCGCAAGAAATAGGGGTAGGGCCTCATGGGAAAAAGGGCCCGGATATGCTATCGTAGAGAGGTCTTACTGTTATGATTCCTATGCAAGAAATAGTCATGTACAGCGACGGCGGTTCGCGGGGCAACCCTGGGCCGGCGGCGCTCGGAGTATATATCGAGACCCTCGGCAAGCAGTACGGGGAATACCTCGGGACCAAGACCAACAACGAAGCCGAATACATGGCGATCATCTCCGGATTGAAGAAGATCAAAGCATTGATCGGGAAAGAACAGGCGAAGATGACAGCAGTAGAGTGCCGCATGGACAGCGAACTGGCTGTCCGGCAGCTGACCCACCGCTACAAAGTGGAGAAGGAGCATATCCAGAAGCTCTGCTTCCAGGTGTGGAATCTGGCGCTCGATTTCGGACAGGTCTCTTTCGTCCATGTGCGGCGCGAACAGAATGTCGTAGCGGACCGGATGGCGAACGAAGCTATGGATCGGGGAATGCAACAAACCACTCTTCTCTAAAACACGTATGCGGAATACCAAGAAAATTCTTATTTGGAGCGCAATCATCGTTATCGCGGCCGGAACGCTCTACTACTTCTTCCGTCCCCAAGAGGAAGTGCTGGAGACCGAAACAGTTATCCGAGGAAGTCTCGCGGAGACGGTTTCGGTGACGGGCGAATTGGTCCCGCTACGCTATGCGGACCTGTCTTTCGCGACCGTCGGGCGCGTGAGAAGCGTATTGGCAGAAGAGGGCGCCCAGGTGAAAGCGGGCCAGCTCTTGGCGACGCTCGATACGGCGGTTCTGGACTCGCAGCTCAAAGAGTCGCGTATCAAGCTGACCATTGCCGAAGAGAACGAGAAGCTGGCGCGCCGGGGCTGGGATGCTTTGAGTCCCGAGGAACGCAAGGCGAAGAAGCTCGCGACTGAACAGGCACGCGAGAACGTGCAGACTGCTCTCGCCCAGAAGGTGAACAGCCGGATACATGTGCCGTTCGCAGGATTCCTCTCCCAGATGGATATCCGTGTCGGAGAAACCGTGACGGCCGGTACTGTGATTGCGCGTGTCGCCGAGAGCGACCAGTTCATCATCGAATCCCGGGTGCCGGAATCCGACATCGCGAAAATCAAAGAAGGTATGACAGCGGTCGTCACTTTCGATGCCTTGCGCCAGGACGAGGAATTCGCGGCCAAGGTTTCGGAGATCAGCCAGTCTTCCAATGTGGTGGACAATGTCGTGTCGTACACGGTGAAATTCCAGCTCGAGAGCGTCGATCCGCGTATCAAGGACGGTATGACGGCGAACCTGGATATCGAGACGGAGAAGCGCGAGAATGTGCTCATCCTGCCGTACCGAGCGCTTATCAAGGAAGGCGACCAGATGTTCGCGGAGGTAGTCGGGGCTGACGGGGGGACGGAGAAGCGGGAGGTCGTGATCGGGCTCGAAGGGGATGAAGGCTTGGTAGAGATCAAATCCGGGCTTTCCGAGGGCGAAAAAGCGACCATCGGGGCCAGACAGACGAGATAGCGGGGATGGGCGATGTCTCATTGACACCTCCCCATTTTTATGCTAAAATTTTCCGTTGTCGTACTTTTCCAAAACAGATCGGATTGTCGCGCTCTGGCGAAAGCCAGAGTGAGGAAAGTCCGGACACTCGCCTCCTTTCGGAGGCAGCAGGGTAGCGGGTAATCCCCGTCTAAGGTGACTTACGAGGTGCGAACAGAGACGCCTTCTCCCGAAAGGGAGGGGCACCCGGTTTCGATCGGGTGAGCTCCTAGAGCGATCTAGGAGGTGAAACGGCTAAATCCTTACCCGAGTGCAAGGCCGTGCCTGTCTCTTCTTGGAGCTCAAGAAGGGACGGGAGTTGCCGCAAAGACCCGCACTTGGCAACAAGCGGGCAAGAGAGATGACGATCTCCGCCGATAAGGCGGAACAGAATCCGGCTTATAGATCTGTTTTGGAAAAGTACTGCAAAATATGAAACGATCCGAAGTCTTTTTCAGCACCATCCAGGTGCCGATCGATCTCATCATGATTCTTCTGGCCGCTGCGACGGCTTATTTTCTGCGCGGCCTTCCGATTTTCGAGGGCTATGTCTCGCGCGTCTTCAACCTAGGCTTCGAGGAGTACATCCGTTCGGTCGCATACCTCTTACCGTTTTTCATCATCGTTTTCGCCGTCGAAGGCCTCTACACCATGCGGGTGACGCGCCGCTTCTGGGCGGAATTCTACAGCGTGGGCAAGGCGACCGGACTTTCCCTCGTCATCCTCATCATCGCTATCTTCCTGAACCGCGAGTGGTTCTCTTCGCGCTTCGTGATCCTCTTCGGCTGGGGCTTCAGCGTCCTGTATATCGCTCTGGCCCGGTTGGCGATCCAGCAGATCCAGAAGTGGCTCCTGAAGCACAAAGGCATCGGCACCCATCGCGTGCTCCTCATCGGTTCGAGCGAAAAGATGTACACCATCAAGAAGGAACTCAAGCGCGACCGGGGCCTGGGCTACAAGGTGGTGGACCAGATCGATGACGCGAGCATCACGCATATCAAGGAGATCCGCGAAGCCAAAGGCATAGACGAGATCATCATCGGCGATGCCAGCCTGACCGATGACGAGCTGGAAAAGCTTCTCGACTACTGCCAGATCAACAACATCACTTACAAATACATTCCGACGACGCTCCAGACGTCCCGCTTCACGATGCGGATCTTCCGCGGCGAGCCCATCATCGAATACCAGCACACGCCGCTCGATGGCTGGGGACGGGTATTGAAGCGCGCGTTCGATATCGTCGCCGGCTTCGGGCTGACGCTCCTCTTCTCGCCCTTGATGCTCCTGATCGCTCTTCTCATCAAGCTCGAGGACCCGGACGGCCCGATCATCTACAAGAACGAGCGCATCGGCGAGAACGGCAAGAAGTTTTTCGTCTACAAATTCCGCTATATGCAGTGGCGCTACTGCATCACCAAGGAGAATCCGCAGCTGAAGGAAGCGATCGCCTTCGAGAAGAAGCTGATCGAAGAGCGCAACGTGCGCAAGGGCGGCATCCTCTACAAGATCAAGGACGACCCGCGCCGCATGCGTATCGGAGCTTTTATCGAGCGCTCCTCTCTGGATGAGCTGCCGCAATTCTTTAATGTCTTGCGCGGCGATATGAGTCTGGTCGGTCCGCGTCCGCACCAGGAACGCGAAGTGGACCGCTATGCGGAGTATCACCGGCGTCTGCTCACCATCAAGCCGGGAGTTACCGGCATGGCCCAGGTATCCGGCCGCTCGGACCTCGCCTTCGAGGATGAGTACCGCCTGGATGTCTTCTATATCGAGAATTGGTCGCTCTGGCTGGATATCCAGATCTGTCTCAAGACCGCAGGCGCGCTCCTGCGCCGCCGCCGCAACGCGAAGTAAGGAATCTCCCGGAAGCGGGAGATTTTTTATGGTATACTGAAAGCACTTAACACTTATGCCTATGCTGCTTCTCAAGTGGGTTATCAGCGCGTTAGCGTTCCTGGCTCTGCCGTATATCGTGCCGGGAATCTCGGTCGCTTCGTTCGTGACGGCGCTCGTTCTGGCGCTCCTCTGGGGGCTGATCGGCATCACCGTGAAGCCGATTCTCATCATCCTCACGCTGCCGATAAACATCCTGACGCTCGGCATCTTCACCTTCATCATAAACGGCTTCCTGCTCTGGCTTCTGGGAGGCATCGTGAAGGGATTCGAGGTTCAGGGATTCTGGATCGCGGTCCTGGGAGCGCTGGTGCTCTCGGCCGTGAGCATTCTAGCCAATTGGGCTTTGGAGAAGGCCGGACGGCCGCTCTAAGTCTATCAGCCGGAAAAAAATCTTTGAAAACCGCTATAATAAGCGGTTTTTTCATCCATTGTTATTGACAAAATGACCTGAAAGGCGTATAATGGTCTTTAGTTCGTTTCTCAATCGGAAGTGGAAAGGGAAGTAGCAATGCAGCCTATCAAGATGTTCCAGCTGAATCGTCCGGAACCGAAGAGAATCCTCGCGGTGCTCGGACACCAGTTGGAGAAGCACGACGAGATGTCCAGTATCATGCACCAGCGCCTGCTTCGGGCTTTGGATGTCTATAGATATCATGAGGGATATCTGCCATTCGACCATGTGATTCTCTCCGGCGGCATCACGGAGCTGGGGCAGCAGCTTTCCGAGGCGCAGGTGATGTTCAATTTTCTTGCGCCGAAAATATCGCTCGACAAGATCATCTGCGACCATGACTCGCTCGATACGCGCGAGAATGTGGCAGCGATGGTGCGGATCGTGAAGGAACTCTACCCGGACCAGCCGGTGGAACTGGCGATCGTGACGCATGTCTGGCATGTGTCACGGGTGTCGAGGCTTCTTTTGGCCAAGCTGAAAGGACGGCGGGATATCCATTATTTCTTCCAGCCGGTATTCAGGTCGCTGCCGTTCTGGGAGCGCCAGAAGGAACGCCTGCGGGCATTCCTGACTTGGCTGGATCCGGATTTCCGGATACTACCCAAACCTATCGCCCCGGACAAGAGCTATCAGCTCATGGAGCTGTGAAAGCTTCTGATTGCTTCCCGGAAGGGGATTGTGCCTCGAAGAGGTTCTGTGAAATTCACAGGACCTCTTTTTCTTTGGAAAAATCGTCTGTGATACAATAAATAGGCTTATCCGAAGAAAATCTTGAAGCGGCGGAATACCAAAAAAATGAGGCAAATTTTCATACGTCTGGCGAAAAACTCCTTTATTCGGAACAGCTTCGTGCTCTTTGCGGGCACGATGATCGTGAACGTCTTGAACTACGTGTTTCACCTGGTGGTGGGTCGCATGGTAGAGCCGGCGGCGTACGGGGAAATCGAGTCGCTTATCTCGCTTCTGGCGATTATTTCCGTGCCGGCTGCTACGCTGACGCTCATCGCCACCAAATACGCGGCCAATATGAAGGCAGGCCAGGATACGCGCGGGGTGCGCATCCTCTCGCGTTACCTCAACCGCAAGCTTTTCTTTTACGGATTGCCCCTGCTCGTGCTCGCGTTCTGCCTGACTCCTCTGGTGAAGCGCTTTCTCAATATCGGGAGCAATCTCCCGATCCTCTACCTGTGGGGAGTGATGGCGCTTTCTTTCCTAAGCGCGGTGACGGCCGGGATCCTCACGGGATGGCAGAAATTTTTCCATACCAATATCTCCGGAGTGCTTTCTACGATCCTGAAGCTCGGAGCTGCTTTCTTGTTCATCCGCTGGGGGTTCGGGGTGAGCGGAGTGATCGGAAGCTATGCTCTGGCGATACTTTTCGGATATCTCATCTCCCTCTTTTTTCTCCGGCGCTTCTTTTATCAAGACGCTTCTCCGGAGGATAAGTCCGTGGAACCGCACTTCCCTTCGCTCAAGGGGTACGTACTCCCGGCTTTCTACGGGACGCTCGCTGTTGCGATTCTCGGAAATGCGGATATGATCTTCGCCAAGCATCACCTGGGGGCAGAGGCATCCGGAGAGTACGGAGCGCTCTTCATAGTAGCGAAAACGATCTTCTTCGTCACCGGCGTGCTGACCACGGTGCTTTTCGCGATGTCGGCGGAAGAGAGCGCGAGCGAAAAAAGAGCGACGTACACCTTCCGGATCGCGGCAGGACTCACCTGTCTTACGGCTCTCGTCTCGGTATTCTTTTTCTCGCTTTTTCCGGGCTTGGTGATGGGGGTATTCTTCGGAGAGAAGTATCTGGCTGTAAGCCATCTTCTGGGATGGTTCGCGCTCGCGGCCGGGACATACTCGATTGCCAACCTGTTTCTCCAGTATCTCCTCTCGCTCCATAAGACTCGCATAGCCTCGCTCTTTTTGGCTCTTTCCGGCCTAGAAATAGCCGCTTTGTTTTTCTTCGGAGAGGGCTTGTATGCTATAATCGGGATAACAATCGGGACACAGATGCTTGCCGCTCTCCTGGGCCTCTTTTTCGTGCTGAAGGAAAACCATCATGCCAAAGCTGATTTCTATCGTCATCCCAGTCTATAACGAGGAGAAGAATGTCCCTGCGGTAGCAGGGGCGCTTCGCGATGTCTTGGCCGGTTTGTCGTACGACTATGAGATCATTTTCGTAAACGACGGCAGCCGCGATAACAGTCTGCCGGAAATCTGCCGCTTGTCGCAGAATGACGCGCGGATCAAAGGCATCGACTTTTCCCGGAATTTCGGCAAGGAAGCGGCCACATCGGCCGGCTGCCATGCGGCGGCAGGGGATGCGGTCATCACCATGGATGCCGATCTCCAGCACCCGCCGGCCTTGATCCCGGAGCTCATCAGGCACTGGGAGGACGGCGCGGAAGTCGTCTATACCGTCCGCAAGAAGACGAAAGGCATCAACATAATGAAAAAGATTACTTCCAGCCTGTATTACTGGATGTTCAAGAAGATGTCCTCGGTGGCGACGGAACCGCGTTCGACGGACTTCCGCCTCATGGACAAGAAAGTGATCGAGATGTTCCGGCGCCTGCCGGAGCGCGGGCGCATGTTCCGCGGCCTGATCGATTGGATGGGATTCAAGCGCCAGCGGGTAGAGTTCGATGCGAATGAGAGGCTCCACGGGAAAGCCGGATACTCGTACCAGAAGCTCTTCCGCCTGGCTATGAACAGCTTCACGTCCTTTTCCCTTCTGCCCCTGAAGCTGGCCGGTTATCTGGGGCTACTTATTACCTTTTTCAGCGGATTGCTCCTCTTGATAATGTTAGCGGCACGCTGGGGATTTAATCCTCATCTTTTTACTCCGCTTTCAGTACTAGCGACAATAAATATTTTCTTGGTAGGCATCGTTCTCATCTCTCTCGGTTTCATCGCGCTCTATATCGCCCGTATCCACGACGAAGTGATCGACCGCCCGCTCTATATCGTAAGAGAAAAGATCAATCTGGATAACGGGATGAAAGGGGAATAATAATCTTTAGATACTTTATGATGGAAAAGAAGAAAATTCTTGTAACTGGCGGCGCTGGTTTTATCGGGTCGCATCTCTGCCGCAGGCTTTTGGACGAAGGGCACGAAGTGCTCTGCGTGGACAACTTCTTCACCGGGAACAAGGACAATATCCTGGACCTCCTCTCGAACCCTCGCTTCGAATTTCTCCGGCATGACGTCACCTTCCCGCTCTATGTCGAAGTAGACCAGATCTACAACCTGGCTTGCCCGGCCTCGCCGATCCATTATCAGTTCGACCCGGTGCAGACTACCAAAACTTCGGTGCACGGCGCCATCAATATGCTGGGTCTGGCCAAGCGCACCAAGGCCAAGATTCTCCAGGCTTCGACGAGCGAGGTCTACGGCGATCCGGAAATGCACCCGCAGAGAGAGGACTACTGGGGCCACGTTAATCCGATCGGCTTCCGTTCCTGCTACGATGAGGGCAAACGCTGCGCGGAGACGCTCTTCTTCGACTACTACCGCCAGCACAAGCTCGATATCCGCGTCATCCGTATCTTCAATACCTACGGGCCGAACATGCATCCTGCTGACGGGCGGGTGGTATCGAACTTTATCGTCCAAGCGCTTAGGAATAAAGATATCACCATCTATGGGGATGGCTCGCAGACGCGAAGCTTCCAGTATGTGGACGATCTGATCGATGGCATGATCCTCATGATGAACAACAAGGATGGCTTCATCGGGCCGGTGAATATGGGAAATCCGGGGGAATTCACCATCAAAGAATTAGCCGAAAAGGTGCTCCACATGCTTCCTGACAGCACGAGCAAGATCGTGTACAAGGATCTGCCGCATGATGACCCCAAGCAGCGTCAGCCGGACATCTCTCTTGCCAAGGAGAAGCTCGTGGGATGGGAGCCGAAAGTCGGGCTCGATGAGGGGCTTGAGAAGACAATCGATTACTTCAAACACAGCCTCTCGCTCATGTAAGAAGGGTGGCCGAAGCTAAACCGTTCCTCGTTCTATTATGAAAGCCATTATTCTCGCGGCCGGGATAGGAAATCGAATGATGCCGCTTACTGAAAAAATTCCTAAGCCGATGCTGCGGTTATCCGGCAAGCCTTTGCTCGAACATATTCTTGAGTATCTTCCCCAGGAGATAGACGAAATTATCATGGTAGTGGGGTACAAGAAAGAAGTGATACAAGATTACTTCAAGGAGTCTTTTCAAGGAAGAAAGATAACCTATCTTGTGCAAGAGAATCCCGCAGGGACTTTTGATGCGCTAAGTCTCTCTCGTCCGTACCTGGAAGATGGCGAGCGTTTTCTGCTTACTTTCGGGGATGATATCTATGATAGAGAAAGTGTGGCGCGGTGCCTGCGTCACTCGTACGCTTTCCTCATCGGCGAGGTAGCTGATCCTCGGCGCTACGGTGTGGTTGTGTTCAATGAGGACGGGGAGACGATTCAAGAAATAGAGGAGAAGCCGGCGCATCCAAAGTCAAACTTTGTTGCGCCCGGGGTGTACATAGTAGATACGAGTATCTTTGATTATGCTCCTGATGCCCAGCTCTCCCAGGAGCATTACCTGACGAATATGTTCAATCAGTTCGTAAAAGAGAACAGAGTTTTTGTAGAAAAAGTGGGTTTTTGGCTCACATTTGCTTATCCGGAGGATCTCGAGAAAGCTGAAGAATTACTGAAGCGACGCTAGAATCAGCGTTGTTTGGCCGGTGTTGATGCTGATATTCTTTCTTGACATAAATGAAATTATATAGTATAATTTTTTTTCTAGTAATAGCGCTAGAAAGCTAGCGAATGCTAGTGTTTAGTTCTTAAAAACATCCGAATCAAGGAGAAATCTATGAGCGAACTGCTAGACGTATTGGACGAGCAAGGAATACAGACTGGTGTCAGCGTCCAAAGGTCAGAAGTGCACAAGAACGGTCTCTGGCACGGGACGGTTCACATATATGTTTGCAGGATGATCGGTCAGAAGGTCGAAATCCTCGTCCACTTGAGGTCGGCTAGCAAGGATCTCTACCCGAATACGTGGGATCCGGTCTTAGGCGGCCATATCCAAGCTGGGAACACCCCAATTCAGACCGTCGAGGAAGAACTTAGTCAAGAAGTCGGGCTTTCTATATCTCCAGAGGACTTGATTGTCGGGCCGATAGTGAAAGCCGACAAGGGTTCAGATAAAGAGTTCAACCACATCTTTGTGTACCTGTTTCCTTCTGATGCATCTGTGTATTTCAAGGACAATGAAGTACAAGAGGTTCGGTGGATGGAACTCGATGAAGTATTGCGAGCTATCGAGACCGCTCCTACCGAATGGCGGCCGACATGCGATGAGTTCTTGGCCGCTTATCCGGCAGTGACTTCCTTGCTCAAAGCACATAGCTAGGCCGACGGCGGCAAGATTACAGAGTACTATAAAGACCACTGGCGAACTCGCTAGCGGTCTTTCTTTTTTATCGTACTAATATTACTGCTCGAGGAAAAAAGTCTCTAGTTTAGTCCATTGCTTCGTTTCTCCTTCTGTACGCCAGAGCTCGATTGTTTTTGCAAAGAAAACCGATTCTATTGATTCCAAAGCGGCCTGGAGTGACTGGATATCGTTTAATGCGAACTCTCCGTAGGCGATACTCAAGTGGGGGAAGTGCTCTTTTTCTGGCAATCCGAAATGTTGACGGCTCTCTTCGTAGATTTGCATAATTTCAGGAGTCTTTTTTACTTTCAGAAAGAGTGCCTGGAAATAGGTTTCGTAGGAATCAATGCCGCACGTCTGTATTTCTAGAGGTTTGAGGGTTTTTGAAAGTGTCTGTGTCTTCTCTCGGACATTTTTTTCAAGGTCTTGAATTCCGCCAAGCAAGGTAACATGAGGCTCAAATAGCGGTGTCTGGTATTTGAGTGCAATATCCTTTATTCGCTCGGAAAGAGCGAGGTATGCTTGGGAATCTGTATCTGGCACGAGCCAAAGCGAGTATCCTATTGCTTTTGACATACACTTTCTCTCTTAATAAAGCCTTAAATACAGTATATCACCGACTACTTTGCTTGACATAATATACAATATGTGCTAGAATGTTATGTCGTTGTGTAATACATAGCGATAGAGTTCCTTTCAGCGATGAGAGGCACCGAAAGTACAGCACCTTAGCACGGAGGGTCTCATGCCCAAACTTAGCGTGGAAGAAATGACGCAATATGGCGTCGTGGTCGATGGCGAAGTGATGGACAACGGCGAGCAGCGCTTCCGCCTTATGTTGAATGGCAATGGGTACGTCTGGACACAGCCGTCGGCAGATCAGCCGCCAGCTTGGCAGAATGCCCACCTGCACAAGGGTGTGCTCGAGACGTACATCGTCCAGACTGGCAAGATAGCTGTCGCTTCCCTCTACGAGGGAGAGCGTATGGTGAAGATCTACCATGCCGGCGATGTCGTCACGACGGAACTGAACGTTCCGCACAACGTGTACCTCTTTGCCGGCGCCGGCATCCATACGGTCAAGCACGGAACGCCGATCGGTAACCCCGAGAAGAGCGGTGCTGACTGGTACCCGGCAGATCCGGACTTCGATGTCTGGTCGAAATCTCTCAACGAGGCGACGATTAACGAACTTGCTTCGTGATCAGAACCGGATTCGAAACTTCCCAGGTTTTGTTACAAACCTGGACCTTGAGCGCTGTGAAGAAATTCACGGCGCTTTTTTCTTAAAAAAATCTCTCCTGACCTTAAGGATGGACCTACGATGTAGAACCAGTGTCTTTTCAGAAGACTATAATGAGCTTGACAAATCTGATAAAAAATGTTTTTATGTAGTGTCTGGGTATAAGATTCAGACCCCGATATTTCGTCGGATGTTCTTTACAAGAGAGGAATTCATCATGTGCTTCAATGTGCTGAAAACCCTGATTTTTTCGATGGATCGTCTCCTCTATTATCCGCCGATCGAAGAGGAGATCGAATGGAACATGGAGCGGCTCTACCGCTTTCAGCAGCCGGAGACTATCACCGAAGAAGACGTCGTCAACAAGGTACTCCGTGGCTGGGCCAGGCCGGTCATGATCAAGAACTGCGGCCGTTTGATTTCTGTGTCTAGCGAACAGGGGGAGGGCAGCCGGATGATATTCAAAGACGGCAAGTTGCTCCGGGAATCAAGTCCCGAAGAACTCCGCAAGCAGGTTGAGGCCTTCGAGCAGCGGATGACCAGAGATACCCCGAAGCTTCGCCAAGAGTTCGAACACGCCGTAATCGACGGCAAACGCGTCGTCGAAGTCGGTGATATGGTTTGGTGGCAAAACACTGACCACACTCAACTTCTCGCCGCGTGTCGGCTGGAAGATGGTTCGTTCTTGGTACTTGGCTATGACGATGGTACGTTCGTCATTCCCAAGCCCAGCAGGCACTCATGGGTGCTTAGTGGACTCGAGGTATTGCCGAAGCTTGAACTTGATGATGGGAAAATCAACATCCATTTCGGGGAAGAACATTACCTCATGGCTGCGTACAGCTATGACGAAAACGATGGTCGACACAAGTGGATGTATGTCGGCACCGGTTATAGCGGGGATGCTGCTCTCGAGGCATTTGCCAAGCATGGCATGAGTTTTCATGCCGAAAGTGACGAGTAGAGGCAGTTTATCGGAGTTGAATTGACAAGGCGTTTCCCTACAGGGGAGACGCCTTTTTCTTTTACCGGCGCCTTTTCCGGGCAGGGAGGATTTGCTATACTGCGGGCAATGGAGTTCCCATACTATTTTTATGATCAAATTTAGCTTCATTGTTCCGGTCAAGGAGATCAATGCTTATATCCGCGAGGCGACTCCTATTATTCTCCAGATTCCGCGGGATGATTACGAAATCCTCATCTATCCGGATGAAGCGACGGATGAAACCTGGCCCAAGACCAGACAGATTCCGACCGGCCATTGCGGACCGGCAGAGAAGCGGAGCCGAGCTATCCAAGACGCACAGGGAGAAATATTGGTATTCATCGACGATGACGCTTATCCGGCACCGGATTTTCTGGACAAGCTGGAAGAAGATTTCCGGGATGCAGCCATAACGGCGGTGGGCGGTCCGGCTATTACGCCGCCGCATGACAGTTTCTGGCAGAAGGTATCCGGAGCGGTTTTCTTGAGTTCGCTTTCGGGCGGCGCTCCGGAGCGCTATGTACCGGTAGGGGAGAAGCACTTCGTTGATGATTGGCCGAGCGTCAATCTTTCGATCAGGAAAGAGGCTTTTGCCCGTTTGGGAGGATTCGACTGCGCGTATTGGCCGGGAGAGGATACCAAACTCTGCCTGGATCTCACTACGAAGCTGCAAGGGAAGATCCTTTATGATCCAGCGCTTCTCGTCTATCATCATCGGCGCGAGGGACTGCTCCGCCATATGAAGCAGGTGAGCGGTTATGGATTGCATCGGGGGTTTTTCGCGAAAACCTACCCGGCGACCTCTTTCCGCTTCAAGTATTTCTTGCCGGCAGCTTTCCTCTTGTTTGCAGTTGTCGGGGCTTTGTTGGTGATGTTCCAGCCGGCATTCCTCCCATGGTATCTCTTGGGTTGGGCACTGTATGCCTTGGCGCTCGGGAAGGCAGCTTGGGATATCTACCGCTACGAGCGGAGCCTGGCTCTGACGCTTCATGCGCTCTATTATATCTTTTTCACCCATCTCGCGTATGGGTGGAGCTTTCTTAAGGGTTTTTTGTGGGTACGGAAGCTCAAAAGCAAGCTTCGCTGAACGATCCGTAAGGACATAGCTTAGACCAGTACGCTCTTTTATGGTATGATATCCGAGTAAATCAACTGACGAACTCGGCTTTCGGATGAGTTTCTGGAGGCCGAAAAGAACAAAAAATATGGAAGAATCGCAGAATGCACGCACCGTGAAACATGATGATATCGAGATCCGCATCCTTCGTGAAAAATGCATCGGCGCGGCGACCTGCGTGGTGTATAGCCCATCCACTTTCGATTTGGATGAGAGCAATATCGCTGTAGTGAAAGAAGGCCAATGGGATGAGCTGGAAAAGATCGTAGCTGGTGCCCAATCATGCCCGGTATTGGCAATCGAGGTATACCAAGCTGGAAAAAAACTCTATCCAACTTCTTAAAATCTCACTCTATGTCTACTATCCTTGATATACAAAAAAGGAACGAAAGCCCTTCCCGGGAGAAGATCGATGTGACAGTCGTTGTCGGCTATCCTCCGATCAAGTCTGACAAAGGCGTGCCGCTTTTGAGCCAGAACCGCCAGTTCCAGTACTTCAACGCGCCGACGTACATCTATCCGATGGTGCCGGCGTATGCCGCATCGAATCTCCAGGACCAGGGATATCAGGTCTACTGGATGGACGGTATTTCAGAACACAAGGAATACGACGAGTGGGTAGATGAACTGCGTGCGACGGGCGCCCAGTACCTCATGGTGGAGTCCAAATCTCCGATCATCAAGACACACTGGAAGCAGATCAATGACCTGAAGGAGAAACTTCCGAATCTGAAGCTGATCTGGGTGGGCGACCATCTTACATTCATGCCCCTGGAAACTTTGGAAAACAGCAATGTAGACTATGTCCTCGTGGGCGGTGATTATGACTTCTTGGTAGCCAATCTCTTGAACCATATCCATCGCGGCGAAGAGCTGGAAGGCGGGGTGTACTGGCGCGAAGGGGACGTCTCTATCAAAGCTGCTCCCAAAGAAGTCATCACTTTAGGAAACGGGAAAAAAGTAGCTACTTCCGGTCCGGATTGGGTGCGCCATAATCTCGATACTTTGCCTTTCGTTGATCGTGACCTGACCCGTTGGGAGCTCTATGCCTATGAGAATGGGAACTACAAGTATCTCCCGGGCACCTATATGTACAGCGGCCGCGACTGCTGGTGGAACCGCTGCACCTTCTGCGTGTGGGACCACACGATCAATCCGATCGGTACGTACCGCAGTTTCTCTCCGGAACGTCTCTTCGCCGAAGTGAAGCACGTGGTGGATAAGTATGGCATCAAGGAAATCTTTGACGATGCCGGAACGCTCTTCATCGGCCCCAAGCTGAAGAAATTCTGCGAATTATTGATCGAGAGCGGCTATAACAAGAAAGTGAAGTATGGCTGCAACATGCGCTTCAATGCCCTGAACCAGGAATACTACAACCTGATGGGCAAGGCCGGCTTCCGCTTCATCCTCTACGGCATGGAGTCCGGCAACCAGAAGACGCTCGATAAGCTGGACAAGGGGACCAAGGAAGAGGATACGATCAATGGCGCCCGTATGGCATCGCAAGCCGGGCTCGAACCGCATGCGACAATCATGCTCGGGTATCCATGGGAAGATTATGAGGATTCCAAGCGCACGATAGCGGTCGCGAAATACTGCTTCAAGAAGGGCTACTTTGCTACGATGCAAGCGACGATTGTCGTGCCATACCCAGGGACGCCGCTCTGGAAAGAGTGCAAGGAGAAGGGATTGCTCCTGACCGAGGATTACGATGATTACGACATGCGCGGATCAGTCATGAAGATTCCTCTCACCCAGGAACAGCTTATGAGCCTGACCCAGGATCTCTATTCCGCCTTCTTCTCACCCCAGTTTATCTTCCGGAAGATCTTGAGCATCCGCAGCTTCGATGATATCAAATTCTTCACGTCTGCCGCCTATCGTCTGTTCGGACACCTACTGGACTTTGATCCGAACCAGACCAAAGTAAGTTTTACCTCGAAGGCTTTCTGGAAGACAGTCTTCAGCAAGATGTTCGGACACTTCTTCCGCCCGAAGACTTCGGTGGACGCCGAGAAGGATGCTGTACGTCTTCAGGATAGTGCTGTGAACCGCTAAGCTTAGCGAAATCTATAGGGTTCTGGAGGATAAATGAGAATCCCTCAAGCTTTCCGCTTCTGGGATTCTTTGTCTGATAGGTCCCAGTATTTATGCAAAATAGCCGACTGAATATATGAGTTTGCTTTTTCATTTATCCCTTCATGTTTTCCTCGCTTTGCTTGCCGGATTCTTCGTCTGGCTCCTCTGGCGCCGCCCGGTTGTTTCTTTTGCCGCGGCTTTCCTCGGGGGAGTACTGATCGACCTTGATCACCTCATCGATTACTTTTTGGCTTTCGGGTTGCATTTCAGGCTGGATTATTTCCTCCAGGGATACCAGTTTCTGAAGAGCGACAAGCTGTATGTCTTATTCCATGGCTGGGAATATGTGGTGCTCCTGGCGGTGCTTGCCTTCGCTATGAAGAGTAAATTATGGCTTAAATCAGCCATTTTATCATTATCCCTCGGAATGTTTTTTCATTTGCTAATAGATGTTAATATAAATGATGGGATGACCCTCAAAGGGTATTCTGTTTTTTATAGGACAGCGCAGGGTTTCGAGATTCAGGAAATCATGACCCCAGAACATTATAAGGACCACCAGCTCCGGAAGCAGGGGGCAACTTTCTTGGACGAGCCTGCTCTCTCGGATAAATTATAGAAAATTATGAAGAAAGCTCTCATTACAGGAATTACGGGACAGGACGGTTCTTATCTTGCCGAACTTCTACTCGAGAAAGGATATGAGGTGCATGGATTGCGCCGCGCAACATCCGTATTCAATACTGAACGGATCGAGCATCTTATAGAGAATCCGGACCTCAATTTCCATCTTCATTATGGAGATATGACTGATTCAAGTAACTTGAACCGGCTCTTAGAGCAGATCAAGCCGGATGAGATATACAATCTGGGAGCTCAATCGCATGTCCATCTCTCTTTTCAGGTGCCGGAATATACTGCAGAAGTCGACGGTATCGGGACACTCCGTCTGCTTGATGCGATCAAAGAAACTGGTATAAAGACAAAATTCTACCAAGCCTCAACCTCTGAACTTTTTGGGAAAGTCCAGGAGACGCCGCAAAAAGAGACAACTCCTTTCTATCCGCGTTCGCCATATGGCGCTGCCAAGCTGTATGCATACTGGATTGTCGTGAATTATCGAGAGGCCTATAATCTGTTCGCTTGTAATGGGATTCTTTTCAATCATGAGTCACCGCGGCGCGGAAAGACTTTTGTGACAAGGAAGATCACTTGGGGGATTGCCAATATCAAGAAGGGAAAACAGGAGAAGATCGCTATCGGCAATCTCGACGCCAAGCGTGACTGGGGACATGCCAAGGATTATGTCGAGGCTATGTGGCTCATGCTCCAGCAGGAAAAGCCGGAAGATTTCGTAATCTCTACGGGTGAGATGCACACGGTCCGGGAATTCTGTGAGCACGCTTTCCGAGAAGCGGGCTATGAGCTCATTTGGGAAGGGGAAGGGATTGATGAGAAGGGCATCGATAAGGCTACCGGCAAAGTATTGATTGAAGTTGATCCGAAATACTTCCGCCCAGCGGAAGTGGACCTTTTGATAGGGGACAACTCGAAGGCCAAGAAATTGCTTGGCTGGGAGCCGAAAGTGAAATTCGAAGAGCTGGTAAAGATCATGACGAGTGCCGACCTGGAGGGGAAGACTGATTATTAGGTCCCTAACTTATTTTTTTAAAAAAGTATGCTGTACGAAGAAATAAAACACTGCCGGATATGCGGTAACAAAAACTTGGTTTCGGTAGTTGATCTGGGAAGCCAGGCTTTGACCGGCGTTTTCCCGGCAGCAGGAGAAACGGTTGAGGAAGGTCCGCTTGAGATGGTGAAATGCTTCAGCGAAAGCGGAGAGGATGTCTGCGGCCTCGTACAGCTCAAGCATGATTATGAGATGGAAAAACTGTATGGAGACAACTATGGCTATCGTTCAGCACTCAATAGGTCCATGGTGGAGCACCTTCAGGGGATAGTTGCGAAAATTGAGAGGAGAGTCTCTCTTACTTCCGGAGACTTGGTAGTGGATATCGCGAGCAACGACGGAACGCTCCTCGCTGCGTACAAGAATCACGAACTTGATTTCTTAGGCGTAGATCCGACCTCGGAAAAGTTCAAGGAATATTACCCGGATTACATCAAGCATATCCCGAAATTCTTCTCGGCCGAAGCCGTAAGAAGCCAGGCGGGAGAGAAGAAAGCAAAAGTCGTGACCTCTATTGCGATGTTCTACGATCTTCCAGAACCGCTCCGCATCATGCAGGAAATTGAAAGCATCCTGGCTGACGACGGGATCTGGGTAGTAGAACAGAGCTATATGCCGGCTATGATCGATAATGTCTCTTACGATACGATTTGCCACGAGCATCTGGAGTACTACGCGCTGAAACAGTTCGTATGGATGGCTGAACGCTCCAACCTGAAGGTCATCGATGTGGAGTTCAATGATACCAATGGTGCGAGCTTCGCTATCACTTTCGCGAAGAAGGATGCACCTTATGAAGAGGCTGCAGAGAAAGTCAGAGAAATTCTCGGGAAAGAGGTCGAGCGCGGATTTGATGCTCTCGCAATATACGAGGAATTCCGGAAGAATACCGAGAAGCATAAAGAAGATCTGGTTGAATTCTTCAAGAATGCCGCTCGAGAAGGAAAGAAAATCTTCGGATACGGGGCATCGACCAAGGGGAACGTGATACTCCAGTATTGCGGGCTTACTCCGGAAGATATGCCGTATATCGCGGAAGTGAATGAATATAAATTCGGCAGATTCGTTCCAGGCACGATGATTCCGATTATCTCGGAAAAGGAGGCTCGAGAAATGCATCCTGATTACTTCATGGTGCTCCCGTGGCACTTCAAGAAGGGGATTGTGGAAAGGGAGCAGGAATACCTGAATTCCGGAGGCCACCTCTTGTTCCCTTTGCCGAAAATCGAGGTTGTATGACAAAGACCGCTGTCATCGTGGGAGCGGGAGGGCAAGACGGGAGGATTGCAACCGAGTATCTTTTGGGGAAAGGATATCGGATTCTTGGAATTGACCAGGGGATGGTAGAGGCGAAAGGTTTGGGATGGGAAAGACCTGTCGATATCAAAGACCATGAAGCGGTAACAGAACTTCTGGAAAAGTTGCGGCCTGATGAAGTGTATTATTTAGCCGCTTTCCATCATTCTTCCGAAGACGAGTCGATCAGCGACATCGAGCTTTTCCAATCCAGTTATCAAGTGCATGTGCTATCGCTTCTTTCTTTCTTGGAAGCGATCAAGTCTGTTTCGCCAGAAACCAAACTCTTCTACGCTGCCTCGTCGCTTATCTTCGGAGATGCGGACACGGAAGTTCAGGACGAAACGATACCGTTCAGCCCCGACAGCATCTATGGGATCACCAAGCTGGATGGGCTCACGCTCTGCCGATACTACCGGAAAAAGTACGATGTGTTCGCTTCTGTGGGAATACTCTATAACCATGAATCGGAATACCGGAGCGAAAAATTCATATCGATGAAGATCGTCCAGGCAGCTATAGATATCAAGGAAGGGAAGAGAAGCGAACTCGTCGTGGGAGATTTGGAGGCAGAAGTCGATTGGGGGTATGCACGCGACTATATAGATGCTATGCATCGGATTTTGAGTGCTGACAACGCCGATGATTTCGTCATCGCTTCCGGGCAGAAGCATTCAGTTAAGGATCTTGCTGCGGAAGCATTCAGCTCTTTGGGGTTGGATTGGCAGGAATATGTGAAAGAAGATAAGCAGATTTTGACTCGGAAGAGGAAGGCTCTCGTAGGGGATTTTGGAAAGCTCAAGAGGGTTACAGGATGGGAGCCCGCGACAGGATTCGCCGAGATGGTCCGATTGATGATCGATTATAAGAGCCGAAAGTGAAGCATATGAAAATCGTCTTTATTTCCGGGATGCTGCCGTCAGGGCACTATTCCCAATACATTACGAACGGTCTTTACCAGCATGCGAATGTTGATCTTTTGGTGTATGCAGATAAGAATCCGAAGAATCTGGAGATAAAAGGCTCTGGAACTGTCAAAACGGTCTGGTCGAAGTCGCTTCGCTATATCCCGGAAATATTAAGGGAGCTCCGCAAGGACAAGCCAGACGTGGTCCATCTGCAGCATGAACTCAATATGTATGGCGGCATGCTGACAGCGGCTCTGTTTCCGTTTCTTGTCGCATGTATCCGGCTATCGGGCTATCGAGTGGTGACTACGATCCATGCGGCGGTCTACAAGCAGCAAGTCGACAATGCTTTTATGAAGCTTTTCCATCAGGACTCTCCTCTTATCCGTCCGTTCATGCTGAAGCTTTTTTTCCATTACGTTTATAAGTCCCTTTCTCTTTTTTCCCATGAGATTATCGTGCATACGCACCTGACAAAACAGATACTCACGAGCGATTACGGAGTGGATGCGGAGAAAATATCTGTTATCCCCATCGCGATTCCACAGAAGGAGATTGATAATTCCCGGAAGGAGAAATATTTCTTCTATTTCGGTTATATGGTGAGAAGGAAGGGATTGGGCTATGCTTTGGATGGCTTCCGGCGCTTCATCGAAAAGAATCCAGGAAGCGAATACAAGCTGATGCTTGCCGGGGGGGTCATCAGGGGGCAGGAAAAGGCTTTCGAAGAGATAAAAGACATGATCAAGGAGAATAATCTCCAGGACAAGGTCATTATCAAGGGATTTATCGAGGAGAGCGAGCAGGATGATCTCTATCGGAAAGCCTATGCCGTAGTGATTCCGGCAGAAGTCTCGATGGGTTCCAGCGGCCCCTTGTTCCATTCAGTGAGCTATGGGAAGGCGGTCATCTGTTCTAAGATAGGGCATTTCCTGGAAGACATAGATGATGGGAATACTGGTATACTGACCGATAATGATAAGTGGCATGAAGCATTCTGGGATGCGGCCGATCACCCGGAAAAAATAGCGGCAATCGAAAAGAATGTAGAGACAAAAGCGCGCTCGCGCAATCCATATTCGACTACTGGGAAATATATGGCGTTGTATAAAAAATCTGCGTTTTAATCTCATACTATGGAAAAATACAAAGTATCTGCTGTCATCGTGAACTATGACGGGAAAGAATATGCTGATAAGTGCGTCAATTCTATTTTTGAGGGTGGCTTTGATGATTTGGAAGTGATAGTGGTAGACAACGGATCGGTCGATGGGAGTGTTGAGTATTTGAAAGAAAAGTATCGCGCCTATTCAGAACGATTGAAAGTGGTGGCTTTGGATAAGAATTATGGCCCATCGTATGCCCGTAATGAGGGGGTAAGGGTAGCAGAAGGCAAATATATCGGTTTTTTGGACAATGATACAGAAGTTGAAAAGAACTGGGCGGAAGCGGCTGTGGCAGAATTTGAAAAGGATGCGAAAGTCGGTATTATTCAGTGCAAGCTTATCTTGTCGAAAGAGCGGGAAAAACTGGATTATGTAGGAGAGTACATCGGACAAAACGGATTTCTTGTACAGCGAGCCCAAACAGCCGAGGTAGATTACGGTCAATACGATCAAAAGGTAGAAATTTTAGCTGCCAAGTCAGCAGGGATGTTTATTCGAAAAGATGCTTTTGAGAAAATTAGTGGATTTGATCCGGATTATTTCATCTATGTCGAAGAGACGGATCTTGGATGGCGATGCTGGCTGGCTGGCTACAAAGCGATCTTCATACCGGAATCGGTTGTGTATCATGAGTTTGGTACCAGCACGATTATTCTTGGCAAGAACAAGAATAACTACAATGCTAAATTCCATGGATGCAAGAATTATATCCTGACGCTGTCCAAGAATTTAGAACTGAAAAATATACTCACTATTTTGCCGGTACATGTCTTTCTTTGGGCAGGACTGGGCTGGTTTGCGCTCTTTACGAAGTGGGATTACCGTGCATTTTGGTGGATTCATAAGGCAATAGGCTGGAACATTCTCAATATCGGCAGAAACCTCCGAAAGAGGAAACATATCCAGTCTACGAGAGTTATCAGTGATGATGATTTGTTCAAAATCGTGATGCGGAAAAAACCTTTTTTCTACTACATTCAGAAAGTTACTGGGGTGCACAAAGTGGGGAATGCCGAAGGGTTTGTTAAGTCCAAATAGCTAAGAATATGAAGGCTGATATTTTCGTCCCGACTTCTAATAGAATCGATGCGCTCGGGCAGTGTTTGGAGAGCTTAGCTAAGCAGACCGATATGAGTTTCCGGATTATTCTCGTAGGCCTCCGAGAAGACGCAGGGGTGAGGGCTCTTATCGCGAAGTATCCGCATCTGGAAATAGAGTATTTCCTGCAAAAAAAGAAGGGCTTGATCGGAGCGGCCAACGAGGCTCTGGAGAAGGCAGAAAATGAGATATTTATACGTATCGATGACGACACAATCCTAGGCGAACAGTGGTACGAGAATATCATCAAGACTTTCGAGAGCGACGCCATGATTGGGGGAGTCACGGGCCCTACGGTTATGAGTGAAGAAGGCTTGAAATCTCGCGACCTCACTGCTTTCTTGCAGAGGTTCAAGAAGAGCCGGGTTTTTCTTTTAAGATGGCTGTATGCGCTCTATAATGACTATCTATATGAAGGAAAAATCGGAGAAGTGAGTCAGTTTCTCAAAAGCGGAGTCTTCACTCTAGGATCAAATTTTCCGAGTGCCTTGGCTTTGGAAAAGGCCGTGGAGGTGAATAATCTCGAGGCATGCAACTGGAGTGCCCGGACTGAAATTTTAAAGCACATCGGCGGTTTCGATGAAATCTATCTCAAGGGACTGGGCGATTATCATGAGGCTGATGCCGCTCTCAAAATCCAAAAAACCGGAAAGAAACTGGTTTTTAACCCCCAGGTGAGATTGCGGCATAACGTGGAGGTGGGGAAGGTGGAGGCTGCTCGGCCGGCTCCTTATTGGCGAATCCAGAATTTTATCATCTTCTACTTCCGATTTTTCCGGCTGCAGAGTCTCGACCAGTTTTTGAGACTGATGACGAATATCCTGCTCCAAAATGCCTATTATCTATTCCGGTTTCTGACGACGGGTAAGAGAAGTCAATTAGGTGCAATTCCGGGCACTTTTGTCGGATTCGCTAAAGTGATATGTAAGTACAAGAATTAACAAAGAATATATGAAATCGAAAAAGACCACACTTGATCAATTTACGAGCATATACTCTCATCCTTCAGCCATCCTCTTTCGGGCGATCGAGATGAAAACGATCCATCAAAATCTCGAAGGCATCGAATTCTCGCACCCTTCCCTGGATCTTGGCTGTGGCGATGGAAGGATTGCCGAGCTTATTTTCGATCAACCCTTCACTTATGGAGTCGACAACGGTGAAGCAAAAGATGTGGGTGATGCGGTGGAAAGCGGGCGTTATGAGAAAATCTTTTTGGAAAGCGCAGAGAAGATGTCTCTACCTGACGATTCAGTCAACTTTGTCTTCAGTAATTGCGTGATTGAGCATATTCCGGATAATGAAGCAGTATTGAGCGAAACCAGCAGGATCCTGAAGAGGGGCGGCGCGTTCGTTTTTACAGTACCAAGCCATAACTTTCCTAACTATCTCTATCTGACGAATAAGTTCGCCTCCTGGGGACTAGGCTTCCTTTCCCGTTTTTACAAATACCGGAGAAATAAGATGCTAAACCAGTTCCACTGCTACAGCGCGGAAGATTGGCAGCAGAAGCTTGCGAAGCATGGGTTCAGGATAGTGAAACATGAATATTACATGACCCAAGAAGCTCTCATGCTCTGGGACAGGATAGCCTTAGAGCTTTTCTTCAAAAAGATCCTCTGGCCGCATTATGAGAAAAAGGCTCTTAGGAAGTACTTGGAATTGATCCGCAAGATAGCGGAAAGCGATAAATCACCTGAGGGTAAGGGGGCTGGCCTCTTCGTTTACTGTGTTAAAGATTAATATAAATAAACTTGAAACCAATATTTATGATTAAAAAGTACCTGAAGCATCTTATTGAGACAGCAGAAGAAAATTATCTGAACAATCTTTATGATGGGATACGTGGATTGAATGTTGAAAGTATGTTAGATATAGGCTGTTATACTGGAGAAAATACCATCCAAATAGCCTCACTCTGTGATGCAAAGAAAGTTTATGGTATTGAATTGAATGAGGATGCAATCAAAATAGCAAAGGGGAGGGGCGTAGAGGTCTATAAGCAAGATATAAATGAAGCGCATTGGAATATAGAAGACAACTCCATTGATTTTATTTATAGTAACCAGGTTATTGAACATCTTTACTCGGTGGATAACTTCATTAAGAATATAAAAAGAATTTTAAAAAAAGATGGGTATTTACTTATTTCTACAGAAAATCTTGCAGGATGGCACAATTGCTTCTCATTGATTTTAGGGTATCAACCATTTAGCACAACAAATATATGCACGAAACAGTGGAGTATTGGGAATCCTCTAAGCATGGTGTTAGACGGTCATCATGATCCACTCATGGTGCATCGAGCAGTATTTACTTACTATGCGTTGAAAAAATTCTTAGAACTTTATGATTTTAAAATAGAAAAACCTATCACTTCAGGGTATTATCCTTTACCTAATAAGTTAGGAAATATTTTTGCCAAGATTGACAGAAGACATTCGGTTTATATTGCATTTCTAGTGAAGAATATTAAATAAGAAGAAGATGTTAAAAAAGCTTCGAATAAGTAAAGTTTTGAAATACTTCCAGGGGTCTAGAGGGATTCTCTTCGCAATTCTTCTTTTGGCATTGGCGTTGCGGGTCTGGGGTATCGATTCGAGAGACATCTGGTATGATGAGCTTCTGACAATACAGCAATCAGAGAAAAGTATTTCGGAAATCAATGTTGATGTTCCGACGCCAATACACTATTACTTCGTCCATCTTTTCCTCTTTTTCGGTAAGAGTACCTCGGTGCTTGGGCTACCCTCGGTTATTTTCGGTCTTCTGACCGTCCTCCTTGTTTTTTTGACGGCAAAGAGGATTGCGGATGAAAGAGTCGGATTGGTCGCCGCGTTTCTCTTGGCGATTTCTCCGATGCACATCGAATTCTCCCAGCAAATTCTTTTTTTCTCATACTTCACATTCTTTTCTTCGCTTATCCTCTATCTTGTTACCGACTTCATATTTCATTTTGAAGAAGGCAGGTTCAAATGGGGCCATCTTCTGCTTCTCGTCTTCGCGAACTGGGTGAATGTCCTGACCCAGATGCTCGCTCTTGTTCTCATCCCTGTCCAGCTGCTCTTTTTCTGCTATTTGCTCGCGAAGAACCCGAAAGTAATGCTGGTCTTCAAGAAGTACCTGGCATTAATATTGATACTGATTGCCGCGCTCTTCTCGATACTTCTGTCCATAGGGAGCGGGGGATATGCGAGTTTTCTCGAGACGCTCCACATCGGTTTCGAAAGACCGATTACGGTCGGATACTCGCTTTCTAGCCAGTTGGGGTCGACGATAGTCAGTTCCCCAATGAAACTCTTCCAGGCGATGTTTTCGTGGTTCGGAATCGGAGGAGGTATCGGGCTTCCTGTCTATGTTTGTTTCTTCTTCATAGGCTTGATTGCTTTGTTTTGGAAGAAAGTTTCCCGATCCGCTGCTTTCTTCTTTGTTCTCTGGCTTGCGGCACCGTTCGTTGTCCTTTTTTCAGTGAGGATTGAGCACTGGTTCGAGGAAAAGTATTTCATCTTCATGATTCCGGTCTATCTGATCTTTATCGCCTTAGGAATCGTCTTCTTTTCCGAATATACAGGAAGGTTGGTGAGAGAAAAAATCAGCATTTTGAAAATCAAAGGTTTTGCAGTTTTCTTTCTGGCGCTGATCTTAGTCGGCATCGCTTTCTTAGCGGTCGAACCGATCAAGAGCCGGACGGCTTTCGGATTCCCATTCGAGGGTTATGCGAAATACAACTGGAGAAAGGTCTATGATTATTTGAAGAAAAACGTGAATGAGAACGATAGAGTATTCCTCGTGAAAGGAGGATCCGATTTTTTGGACTATTACTATGCTGCCGATAAGAACGAAAGCTTATTGTTGGACGAAGAATCCATAATGAAGCTTTCTTCGAAGGAGTACTCTCATCTTGTCGAAAACCAAGAGCAGAATTATTTCATTTCTATCCCGGATTACAACTATCTCTTTTTGAGCGATATCACGACTTATGAAAAGATCAAGATGGTAGGGAATTTCGGGATATATAAAATACGATTCAAAAAAGAGAGTCCGGTAGAGATAAAAAGGGACGCAGCTGGCGAATGGGAATATTATGAAGACTTCCGGACGTCGCGGTATATAGGGCAGGCGCATGACTGGAAAAATAGCGCTACGACGTATTCGGATGTGCCGGGTATTCCTGAAACCGAAGGCTTCAATGAACTCGTGCCGCTCAACTCCGGAGAATCTTTCATAGATTACAAGCTCGTTCTTCCTGAAGGAACAAAGAGTTTTTACCTGAAATCAGGATTCTCGCTTGATCAGGGATCTTCATTCCAGATACTCATTGGCGAAAGCCAGGATGCGCTGCGTGTTATTTATGACCAGTCAGCCGGAGAACTCTCTTACTTCCTCCCCGAGATGAAGATTGACTATGATACAAAGAAGTCGAAAGATCTGTTTCTGCGGATGCGTTTTAACCAGGCTCCCGGCGCTTCAGGAGAATTGAACAAGTCAGGGCTCAAATTTTTTAGCTTGAGCAGCCGCTTGTACGACGGTGTCAGATTTCCCGAAGACTATACGCCGCAAAAATCCGTTAAGGGCTCCTCCCAGGAATACCTCTATAATGCCTTTCTTGAGATAGAAAAGAGCTCAAAATGGACCCATGCTACTATTATGAGTGATGGCTGGATCCAAACGAATGACGGATTCTTGGTAAGGATTTACGGTACCAAGGAGGCTAACCCTTTGGTATTCAAATTCGCTACGGGGGAAGAGGAACGCGATTGTGATCTCGAGATAAAATCTTTCGCGAACCATGATAATCCATTCGAGGTGTATACAAGCCAGGATGGAAAGACTTGGGAACTTCTCAAGAAAATGAATGATAATGTATTTAAAATTGATACGTTCAGCATCAAGGATATCGCTTCAGGAGATCTCTTCCTGAAATTTACTTCCGAAAAAGAAGGAGTTTCAAGTCAGATCAGGAACATAAAGGCAATATGTAAGTGAGAATAATGTAACGGTTACAGCTATGAAAACGGTAATACTATGTGGAGGAAAGGGTACACGGTTACGGGAAGAGACTGAATTTAAACCGAAACCGATGGTAGAGATCGGCGACCTTCCTATACTGGTACATATCATGCGGTTTTATGCCGAACAGGGGTTTAACGAATTCGTTTTGTGTCTTGGGTACAAAGGGGATGTCATCAAGGATTATTTCCTTAATCTGTCGAAATTCGTAAATGATTTCCATCTTGATCTGAAGACGAACAGTATCGAATATCTCAATAATGGGCACAACTTTGATTTCAAGATCACTTTTGTTGAAACGGGCGAGGATACGCAGAGCGGAGAACGTGTCAAAATGGCATCGAAGTATATTCCGGAAGAAGAATTCATGGTGACGTATGGGGACGGTGTGAGTGATATCGATATACGGAAACTGATACAGTTCCACAAGAAGCAGAAGCAGAAGCACGGGACAGTCACTACGCTTTCAGCTGTGCATCCATCTTCGAAATACGGAAAGATCTATGCTGACAAAAACAATGTGCTAGAGAAATTTGACGAAAAGCCGGTGCTTGCTGACTATATCAATGGCGGTTTCATGGTCATGGAAAAAGCGGCGCTCAAGTATATCAAGGATGGGGATATGCTGGAGGATGGTCTGCAGAAAATGACGAAGAAGCATAAGCTTTCACAGTACTGCCATAGCGGTTTCTGGCACAGTATGGATACGATGAAAGATGTCATGGACCTCAATAAGATGTGGGAAAGCGGAAAGCGCCCTTGGGCTCTTTGGGAAACTAAGCGGTAATCCATTTATTTTTTCTTCATTCTTGTCTTTTATGCAGCGCTTCTTCAAAGGAAAAAAAATTCTTATCACGGGAAATACCGGTTTCAAGGGTTCTTGGCTTACGGAGATATTATTACAGTGGGGTGCTGACATTGTCGGCGTTTCGCTTCCGCCAAAAACAGAACCAAACCTTTTCGCTATCCTGAATTTGGAGCAGCGGATAAAAAACTATTTTCTCGATATAAGGGATTTCGATGCCTTGAAGAAGGTGATTGCCGACGAGCGTCCGGAAATAGTCTTTCATCTTGCGGCGCAGCCGATCGTGCGGATAAGCTATGATGATCCTCTAACGACCTATTCAACCAATGCTCTCGGTACTGCAAATGTTTTGCAGGCGATCCATGAGGTTGGGTCCGTGAGGGCAGCGGTAATCATCACTACGGACAAGGTTTATAAGAATGTCGAGTGGATATACCCGTACCGTGAAAACGACCCCTTAGGGGGGTATGATCCTTACAGCGCCAGCAAGGCGGCTGCCGATATCATTGCGCAATCGTACATACAATCTTTTTTCAATCCGAAGGACTTTGGGAAAAAGCATCAGACGCTCGTAGCTATTGCGCGCGCCGGGAACGTGATCGGAGGAGGGGATTGGGGGGAGTATAGGCTGGTTCCTGACATTGTGAGGTCGATATATGAAAAGAATGAGAAAGTAATTATCAGGAGTCCGCGAGCTATCCGTCCCTGGGAGCATGTTCTTGAGCCGCTTGCGGGATATCTCGAGCTCGCTTCCGGTCTGTATGCCGGGAAAATCGAATATTCGGATGCCTGGAATTTCGGGCCGGACCATGAAAGTTTCATGAATGTCGAAGAGCTCGTCAAGCGGGCCACGGCGCTTTTAGCGAAAGGCACATATGAGATCCGGGAAGATAATACGAAACATGAGGCCGGAATCCTGATGCTTGATACCACCAAGGCAAAATCTTTTTTGGATTGGTCGCCAAGATTGAGGTTTCAAGAGAATATCGACTTCACATTCAGCTGGTATAGGAACTATTACGAAAAAGCAGCGGACCCTATCGAGTTCACAGACGCACAGATCAAGTCCTTCTTCAATGATGCAAGTTCCTAAGATCGGTCGAAATCGCCTCGGCCAGCTGCTGATAAAATCCAGATTAGAGCAGCCGGAACTTCCAGGTCGGACCAGAGTAAGCAACTGAAAAAGAGATTATGAAAAAAGAGCTAGAAGATATCATTCGGAAAGAATACCAAGAGAGATTTCCTAAAAAAGAATTCATTCCAGGAGAGTCTGCTGTGCCTGTTTCTGGAAAAGTTTTTGATGAACAGGAAATGATTCTCATGACCGAGGCGGTACTGGAAGGCTGGTGGACCGAGGGCCATATGACGAATGAATTTGAGCAGAAGCTTGCCGAGTATATAGGGGTGAAATTCTGCTCGACTGTCAATTCCGGCTCTTCAGCGAATCTGACGGCTTTTACCGCGTTGACCTCGCATCTCTTGGGTGAGAGGCGTATCAAGCCAGGAGATGAGGTTATTACGGTAGCAGCCGGTTTTCCTACGACTATCAACCCTATTATCCAGAACGGCTGTGTGCCGGTGTTTTTGGATGTGGAGCTCGAGACCCTCTCGATAGATGTGAGCCAGCTTGAACAGGCATTGAGCGAGAAAACAAAGGCGGTGATGATAGCGCACACGCTCGGTAACCCGTTCGACTTGGGAGCTATCAAAGATTTTTGTGAGAAGCATAAGCTTTGGTTTGTTGAGGATAATTGCGATGGATTGGGGAGTAGATACGACGGTAAGCGCACTGGCTCTTTCGGGCATATCTCTACGGTCAGCTTTTATCCAGCGCATCATATTACGACTGCTGAAGGTGGGGCGGTATTCACTGATAATGTCGTGTTGAATAAGATTATCCGATCGGTACGCGACTGGGGACGCGATTGCTGGTGTCCAACTGGCAAAGATAACACCTGCGGCGTCAGATTTAACTGGCAACTTGGAAAATTGCCCAAAGGCTATGATCACAAATATACGTATTCGCACCTGGGATATAACCTCAAAATGACTGAAATTCAGGCAGCTTGCGGTTTAGCACAGCTTGAGAAGCTGGAGGGATTTGTAGAGAAGCGGAAGAAGAACTACACTTTACTGCGCGAGAAGCTTGGAAAGTTTGAGAAGTTTCTTCTCTTTACAGATCCTATCGCTAAGGCTGACCCGAGCTGGTTCGGATTCCTCATTACCGTGAAGGATGGCGCTCCGTTTACTCGTGGGGAATTGCTTGAGTACTTGAATGGTCGAAAAATCGCTACTCGGCTCCTTTTTGCTGGTAATATTACTCGGCAGCCATATTTTACGAATTCTGGTATCCGATATCGTCAGATAGGGGAATTGAAGAATTCTGACAAGGTGATGATGGATACCTTTTGGATAGGTCTGCACCCGGGTATTACGGGAGAGATGATCGACTGGGTAGCAGACTCTTTCGAAGATTACTTTGGGAAATTATGATTAAGACTGTCCTCATAACCGGTATTGCTGGTTTCCTCGGCAGCCATTTGGCTGAAAGATTGATTCATGACGGATATGCTGTGGTAGGACTGAAACTTGCGGATTCTGACCTCTGGAGGCTTGAACCTTTCGCAGAGAAGTTGAAACTCTATGATGCTGATTCCAGAGATTTTGAACGTATCTTTACCGAGAATAAGATAGATTGCATCATTCATCTGGCAACATACTACACAAAAGACCACCCTTCTCCTGACGAGATGACGCAGATGATTGATGCGAACATCAAGTCTCCTACGGAGCTCTGCGAGCTTGCGGACAATTATAACGTCAGATATTTCATCAATACTGGTACATTTTTCGAATATAAACTCGGAAGTCCTGATCTGATACAGGAAAATGATGAGAGAAGCGCATATAACTTCTACGCTGCCACGAAAATAGCCTTTTCGGAATTGCTTAGGTTTTTTACAGAGAAGAAAGATTTAACCGCTATCGATTTCAAGCTTTTTGCGCCGTTCGGAGAGAAGGATAATGAGAAGCTCATAGTATTCTTGGTAAAGTCATTGCTTGACGGGTCTCATGTTGAATTTTCTGGAGGGGAGCAGGCTTGGAATTTCACGTATGTAGACGACATTATCGAGGCTTATGCATGCGCGCTTAAGAGAATGGATGGCCTTGCTGAAAAGTATACCGTGCTGAACGTCGGTTCCGGATCTACTGTGACTATTCGAGAGATTGTAGAAAAGTTGGAAAAGATATCCGGGAAAAAGCTTGATATCGAGTGGGGAGCCAAGACGTACAGAGAGAATGAAATTTTCCATGTGAATTGTGACAATTCCCGATTGAAAAAAGTCCTCGGGTGGGAACAGAAATTTGATGTAGACAGCGGATTGGAGAAAACATATCGTTATTATGCGACGGCAGCTAATCTATAGGAATCAATAACATATTTTGAGTATGGAAGAAAAAATACCAGGAGTAACGGGTAAGATGATCGAAGGGGTAGTGATAAAGAGACTTGCGAAAATTCCAGATGAGCGTGGATGCGTTTCCCATATGCTGAAGAAAGAGGATGCACATTTCAATGGCTTTGGAGAGATCTATTTTTCTAGCGTCTATCCTGGAGCGATCAAGGCTTGGCATGTTCATAAGGAAATGGAGCTGAATTACGCTGTCATATCAGGAGACATCAAATTCGCGCTCTACGATGATCGCGAGGGATCTCCGACTCGTGGTAATCTTATGGAAATTTTCATGGGAGAAAAGAATTATATCTTAGTAAAGGTTCCGGTCATGGTGTGGAACGGCTTCAAAGGTATCGGCAGTAAAGAGGCTATCGTTGCCAATTGTACGACGTTATCCCATCGTCCCGATGAGATAGAGCGTTTAGATCCATTTTCGGATAAGATTCCGTACGACTGGGAATTAAAAAACGGGTAAACGAGGAATGCTATGCGGATAAGTTTGGTTATTCCGGCGTATAATCGGGAAGCGCTCATTCGGGAGGCTATCGAGAGCGCTCTGGAGCAAACTGAAAAGATAGACGAAATCATTATCATAGATAATGATTCGCTCGATGCTACCTTTCGGATTGCAGAGGAGTATGTGGCGAAATATGATCATATCAAGGCCTTTAGGAATGAGAAGAACATTGGAATGATCAACAACTGGAACCGAGGGATCCAGAAGGCCACTGGAGACTACGTGAGCGTGCTGCATTCTGACGACATCATTCCCAAGAACTGGTGCGAGACCGTGAAGTCAGCCATTCGGAGGAATGAGGGGAAAGATGTTGCTCTCTTTTTTGGTATTTATGCTTGTTTCCAGCGGAAGCAAGGGAAGATAGAAGTTGTCTCAAGGATTGAAAATTTTTCTAAAGATACTTTTTTCCCAGCCGAAGAATCAGTAAAGAGGCTCTGGGAGAATTTTTATGGGAATCCGAATTGTTCCGCGGCCATAGTTTATAAGAAGTCTCTTTTTGATGAAATTGGATATTTTAACCCGGACAAAGGCGTGGAGGCGGATCAGGATTTCCACATACGGGTTCTCAATAGGTATAATTCCTATTTCATCGACCAGGAACTTTTGTATTACAGGCGCCACGAATTTCAGGGATACGATTTCAAGCAAGAGACTGAATCGGCCGAGACGAGCCTAAAGCGTCTCCTGAATGCTGTCAGCATCCAGAAGGAGAATCTGAAAGATCCAGAGCTAGTCAAATATACCTATTGTGGCGTCCTGCTCTACGCTCTCAAATTCTTGTTAACGCTCCATTTCAGCCAGGCGCTCCGCTTGTTCAAAATACCAGGTATTTTCAATCGGAAGACGCTTACGAATTTCCCGAGATTTTTTTGGATGCTCGTTTCTCGAAAATATTTCAATAAATCTTTCATACTTAAATTTAGGAAAACCAGGATTTCTCTCCTTTTCTTTCTGTTTTCCTGTCTGGTTCTGCGATCTTTGATTTTTTCAAGCTACGAGGGTATTGGACATAATTGGGATTGGGGATTCCCAGCTATGCAGCCGATGTTTGAGAGGATTAACGAGCTTTCGGAGTACTCTTGGAATGGCTTTGGCTTAGGAAAAGAGCTCAATTTACAGGCTCATTTTGCGGTTAATGAGATCATCTCTTGGTCTGGGGCGATCTTAGGTACCAAATGGGCCGTAGTATTGCTTATTTTCAGTACGTTGACTATCTCCTTTTTTTCATTCAAGCCGTTACTTGATTTCCTAAGCGGACGGAAGTCCGATCTTCACTATTTACCGAGCGTCCTCTACGCTTTCTCGCCGTTTCTTTTCAATGAGATTATCGGTGGGTCTTGGTATATGTGGGTTTCATATGCTTTTGCCCCGGTTCTTTTCTTGAATCTGATCCGATATGTGCATTTTAGAAGATTGAAACATCTCACGGGATATTTATTGGCCACGGTTTTCGTGTTGATATCTCTGCAGAACTTCGTAGTCATCGAATCGATTGCGGCGGTATTTCTTCTTTTTAATATGATCCTTAACAGGGATCATTTGGAGAATGTCAAGGGTTTGGTCGCAGGCTATCTTTGGGCGCATCTCATTTTGTTTCTCGCTAGTCTTTATTGGATAGTCCCTTTCATCTACTCTCTCAAGACATTCTATCTGATGGTTACAAGCGTTTCCTTTACGGGCGGCTTCGAAGGCATCCGTGATATTACCCAGGGCGTGCTCGAGATATTTTCTTTGGCAGGATATTTGGATAGGAATATGTATTATCATGCTATCCCTGATGGAGCCCTTCTCCTTTTCAACATTTCTGTGGCAGCGTTTTGGGTAATGCTTTCTGCGACTTTTTTTCTCAAGCGACAGGAGGAGAAACAAAAAAAGAACGTGTTGCTCTGGTTTTCCATACTGATACTCCTGATTCTCGTTATCAAAGGAGGAAATGCTCCCTTCGGAAGCCTCACAATGTTCATCTTCCAGCATTTCCCATTGATGTCGCTATACAGAAGTCCGCAGCATCTGATGTTTGCGGCAGCCTTTCTTGTCCCGATACTCATGGCCTTGACAATCCATTCTTTTATCCGGAGCGGATTTTCAAAAAAAACGGTAATAGTTCTTTTTCTTCTGATTATCGGCTTTTGGACAAGCGCCTGGTGGCTGAATGGTGACCTGGGCCGTGAGATATTAAGTGCCAAGAAGAAGGACCATATAGATCTCTACACCATCGCTCCGACTCTGCGAAAGATTTATGAATACAATGAGAACAGTTTTTTGGCGCATCGTATCCTCTTCCTTCCTACAGCTTTCAGTCCTGATTACTTGCCGAATGAGTATCAAAGAAAAGCCCAAGGCGGCCAGCCGGAATATTCATATCTTAAGAACCCGACTTTTAGCGCAGAGTTCAATGCTCTCGCAGGCCTTATCGATGATAAGCTCTGCTATAACGAAGAATTCGACCTCCTGAAATACCTTTCGATTACCAACACCCGATATGTTTCGCTCCGGGAAGATATCTATCCGCACCATTCTAAATGTGGAATTTTTAAGGTTTGGGATGCGGATCATACTCGTAAGCTCATTGAAAATACAGCTGGTTTAGCGCCTGTCAACGGATTAGAGGGATTGTACTTAGTAGGGGATGAATACTTCTTGCAGCGTTTCTTCGTTCCGAAAAAAGTCGTTGTATCGGACCGTGAGGTTGAAAATATTCCCGATATCGTTTCTACGGACGACTACGAGGTTGGTACAGCGCTCTTCCTGAAGAGTCAGAATAAAGAAAGGACTGACGTGCTGGACACAGCTAGTATCGCGCGGATATCTGGCAGAGATAAGGATCCGACGTTGGAATTTAAGAAAATAAGTCCCGTGAAATACAGGATGAGGATTCATGGCGCGAAGGGCGTGTTCCCGCTCGTTTTTAATGAGAGTTTCCATGAAGGATGGAAGCTGTATCCCGGAGAATCTGATAGTGTGCTGTTTTCAGCTTCTGCAGCGGGTAGGATCGGAAATTATCATGTTATTGACGGCAATGTCGAAAATCAGGCGAGTCAAGATGAATTAGAGCGATATATCCGAAGAGGATGGGTTACTGGTTTTGGAGAAACAAATAATATCAGTTTCGTCTCTAAGGATTTTCGAGGCGCTATCCAAAATAATAATTTACCCGATGGGGATTTCTGGGAAAACTGGTTTCGGAAAGGATCTTTGAATGGCGTCTCTGGGCATCTGGTGGTGAACGGATATGCGAATGCTTGGATTATCGATCCGGAAGAAGCATGCTCTGCGAGGGCTGCTTTCTGCAAGAAGAATCAGGATGGCACATATGATTTTGAGATTGTGGCCGAATTTTGGCCCCAGAGGCTTATGTCTCTTGGCCTAGGACTCTCGGTTGCGGGATTGGCAGTATTTCTGGTATTTTTCGGTATTGTACGGATGGTAAAAGCAGCTCGGACTGGCAAGGGGGAAGCATTGTGACAAGCCCTGAAAACTTTGTTAAGATGGCATAGGAAAGGTGAAACTTCGTTCTAAGTGATTTTCGAAAGCGATGCATAATGTATAATGCTTTTTTTAAAAAAAACTACCAGTACATATTTATTTTTTTTGTTTTTCTATTGGTACTTTTTAACCATTATTTTATTATTCCCAGCGAGACAGAGGAGGTAAAGAGTGAGAAGGGGATTCCTTCTGAAATTCCATTTTTGGATAATAAGGATACAGAAAAGGCGTACAAAAATATCTTGCAGTCAAAACAAGGGGATGTTTTTAGGGTAGGGTTCTTCGTAAAAGCCGATCATGATCAGGTTCTCGAGGTGTTCTTGGAGTCTGCTCTCAATGAAAAGTTGAAGGTGGGTGAAATCGCAGTCAGTGATTCTGGCGAGTGGGAATATAAAGAGCTGGTTTTTGTCACTCCTGATCGCTATGATTCTCTTGCGATAAGCCTGAAGCAAGGAGAGTTGATTTCTAGAAAATGGGACAACAAAGTCGTATATCTTGAGTCTTTCCTCATAACTCGGATAGATATTGATAAGTCACGGATCGCGACCCTTTCTCCGACCATATCTGATGTATCAGGCATAGAGCGTGCGAGGCTTGAGGATATCGGAGGAGCTTATCTCTATACCTACTCATACCAGAATAAAGAGATCGATTATCAGAATTTGTTTGACTCAAGCGGGACGGTCCATTTCGATGATGACGATAGAATCGTTGTCGGGGAGGGTAAGAGGAGTGAGTTTTTTACATATAAATTTGATACGTTTTATCCCTTTGAGAAGTTTGTGTTTCAGGCAGTTCAAGATGGGAAATCATCAAAAGAACTTCATCTGGAGTATTCTTTCGATAATTCCTTTTGGAGGGAGATAAGCTATGCTCAAGAAAAGGGCGATCATCAAGAATTCTTCTTAACTATCCACGGCAACCAGAAAGAGAAGACGGTCTATATTCGGACGACTTATGACGGTGATGAGAAGAAAAAGAAAACTTTTGGTCTAGCTGAATTTTCGGTAATGGCGACTATTCAGAAAGCGCCTAAAAATTAGTGAGCTTACTATCTATGGGATTGAAGGGCTTTTTGCAAGCGTGTAGATGGGAAATAGGAGGGCTTCTCTTGCTCCTGTTCTGCGTATGCATAAACCTTTTTCCGTCAGGCTACATCATCCTTGGCGGGGATGTGCTTCAAGCTCTCAACCTCTCGGAAAATTTCAAGTATTTCTATTACGAAGACTGGTTCCGTCAGTCTTTTCTCTTTTATGGGATTTTCTATTTTCTGGATATGCTCGGTGTGAGCGATACGGGACAATTGTCATGGTATTTGGGAATATTTTTAGTCGGATCATATCTTTCCTTTTTGGCCTTTTGTTCGCTCTTGTTTCCAAAATCACCGAAAGTGGCCAGAGTTTTAGGGGCGTTATTCTATGCCACAAATATCTATACGCTCTATATTTTTACTGCTACTTGGGGATACATCTCCTATCAGACGCTTTATATCTTTATTCCAGCGCTGGTCGGTTTATATATAAAGGTTCTCGAAACGAAACAGCCTCTTTTCGTAGTACTTTTCTTTTTGGCGGCATTTCTCGCTTCCATAGGCTTCAGTAATCCGGCATTTGCACTGGGTCTGGGAATATTTTTCTTCATCCTCACGCTACTGCTTTTTTTCACAGGATTCATATCATTTGACTGGCGAGCAGTCAGCAGGATAACACTCCTTATTTTAGGATCAGTATTGCTCAATGCCTATTGGATACTGCCAGTTATTCCGCAATTGCGAGGCGGTATAGAAGGCGTGTATGCATCCGAATTTGTGGATTTGAAGGAGAGGCTTGAAAAGACCTCGAATGCCATATTCGATACTATCCGGCTCATGCCGACAAGTGAGCAAAATCGTTATTATCCCTCTAATTTCCCTTACCCCAACATCTCTTGGATGGAAGATGGTATTTTGCTTCTCGCTTTCGTGCCGTTTTTCGTTGTTTTATTCGGGTTTATCTTGAGAAAGGAAAAGAGGGAATGGGTACTCTATACAATATTCTTGGCGCTCTTTACGGTCTTTGTCGCGCTGGTAGCGCGAATACGTTTTCCATTCGATGCTATGAACAGTTTCCTTTTCCAGCTTCCCGGATTCAATACACTAAGGGGGTACGATAAGCTTGCGACTTTTACCCCGTTTCTCTTAAGCGCACTTCTCTTTCTAGCTCTTCTTTCTCTGCAGGGAAAGAGATACTATCGGACTGCGATGATCGGATTTTTCGTTGTGATAGTGGTCTTAGCTTTGCCGTTTTATGTTGGCGGAATACAGACTAAGTTGAGTTATATCCTTTCTGGCCAGAAAGAGAAAGATTTTCGGACGGCGAAGCAGAGTGCTCTTGTGAAGGTGCCGGAAGCGTACTATGACGTTAAGCCTCTTCTGCAGGAAGCTCGGGATGACAGCAAGATTGCCATGTTGCCATTCTCGCCAGGATCCAGCGTAGGAAGAGTGAATTTCCCAGCCTGGAAGGTGAATGGGCCCAATATTGTGAAGGATCTCTACGGAAAGAGGTTTATCGAACTTTATGAGTACTCTATACCTGGTTGGATGTTCGCTCAAGATTTTGAGAACACTCGTTACGATCCGGAATGGATAGTCGACCTGTATGGGCTTCTTGGAACGAAATATATCTTCTACCACAAAGATGCTAAGAAGAAGGCTCTTGAGGAAATGGAGGATTCTCGTAGATATTTGGAAAACGTCGGCGCTTTGCGGCTGGTGCGTGATACCGAATCTTTTTACCTCTACACTCTGGAAGAGAACCGAGTTGTTCCTTATGTCTATACATCCCCGAGCGCCCTCGTTCTTGATCCGACCCCTGAAGGGCTTTCTCGAGCAGTCAGTGATTTTCGGAATCGAATCTCGTCCCCGGAATATCACCGCAAGAATCCGAAAGAGCTACAAGTGGAGATTCCGGATACCCTTGGAATCGGTTCGGAAATCTTTTTGAATGAAAAGTACGATCCTCTCTGGGTCGCAGAATATGTCTCTCTGCAAGGGGAACACATCAGGATAGAAAGAGATACCTCGGTAAAGTATGCGAATGCATGGAAGACGGATCGGGTTGTGGCTGGTGAGGATATAGAAATTTATTATCTGCCGTTCAAATTTTTCCGTATCGGTCTAGTCTTATCAGGATTGACATTATTGGTTGTCGTTTTTGGCATGGTTTGGGTGCTTCGGAAAAAGGGTGATAATGTATAAAATATATGGCTATGAATGACGAAAAAAAGCTAGACATGAAAAAGCTTGTTTTAGAAAGAAAAGCGGATGTCATCTGTCTGTTGCTTGGAGTCGCTTTAGGCATATACTTTGACTGGAGTATCGTTGAGATTATCATTTTTCTTGTCTTTATCTGGTCGATCCTCTGGTCGATCCCGAGCCGTTTTCTCGTCGGTCCAGCGATATTCTTTCTTGCTCTTACCCCGCTACTTCTCATGCTTGATCGGAAGGAACGCGCGGAAGAATTCGCTATCTACACTTACTATTTCCTCGCTATGGCGGTAATCCGGGGAATCATAGAGGTTCGGAAGGAAAAAACGGACTAGTAAGGTACGAATTCGAAGAAATTTGGCGAAATTGCCGATTTTCGGTATCATAGAGGCAAGAATATGGAAAATAACTTCCCGTACCTGTCGGTGGTCGTTCCCTTGTATAACGAAGAAGGGAACGTAGCAGAACTGCACCAGAGAATCCTCCAAGCTGTCCAGAAGATCGGACGGCCTTTTGAAATTATCTTCGTGGATGACGGCTCGCGGGACAAGTCAGTAGAGATCGCCCGGACGCTTTCGCCTCTCAAGCTTATCGAATTCCGCAAGAACTTCGGCCAGACCGCCGCCTTCGATGCCGGGTTCAAGGCGGCCCGAGGCGAGATCGTCGTCACCTTGGATGGTGACCTGCAGAACGATCCGGAAGATATCCCGCTTCTCCTCGAGAAGCTCGGCGAGGGCTATGATGTCGTGTCCGGCTGGCGGTACAAGCGACAAGACCCTTGGAGCAAGAAGATTCCATCGCGGATCGCCAATCTGCTCCGGACAATCCTTATCCGTGACAACATCCATGATTCCGGCTGCAGCTTGAAAGCGTATAAGAAGGAATGCTTCGAGAATCTCGATCTCTTCGGCGAAATGCACCGGTTCATTCCGGCTCTCCTCATGTTGGACGGTTTCCGGGTAGGTGAAGTGAAAGTTTCGCATCATCCGCGGGTAAACGGAAAGACCAAGTACAACTGGAAGCGGGGCGTGAAGGGCTTCGTGGATATGATCGCTATCTGGTTCTGGCGCAAGTATTCCTACCGGCCGATTCATCTTTTCGGCGGTTTCGGGGTGTTGCTCTCATTTTTGGGGAGCGCGATCCTTTTCTGGATGCTCGTGGAGAAATTCGTCTTCAATCATGCGATTGGCGAGCGCCTGTGGCCGCTGATTGGCATTTTTCTCGTCCTTATGGGCGTCCAGCTCTTCGTGGCCGGACTCCTGGCAGACATGCTGGTCCGCAACTATTACCAGGTGCGGAACCGCATGAACTACTCGATTCGCGCAGTGCGCGATCAGTAGGGAAAAGTAACAATCAAAGAGCAGAATATGAAACTGACGTTTATCGGGACAGGGTATGTTGGATTGGTGACTGGGGCATGCATGGCAGAGCTGGGACACACGGTTACCTGTGCAGATATCGATAAGAAGAAGATCGCGGGTCTGAAGCGCGGCGTCATGCCGATCTACGAGCTCGGTCTCGAGGAACTCGTTGCGAAGAACGTGGAGGAGGGGAGGCTTTCTTTTACCACCGCTATCGGCAAGGCGATCAGAGACGCAGAAGTCGTTTTCAATGCTGTGGGCACACCGGAGGACAAAAAGACCGGCAAGGCCGATCTTTCCTATGTCTTCTCTGTCGCCGAGGAATTCGGCAAGAATCTGAACGGCTACAAGGTCCTGGTCAACAAGTCCACCGTGCCGGTGGGGACAGCAGACAAGTGCCGGGAGATTATCCTCCATGCTTCCAAAGGCAAATGTGAATTCGACGTCGTCTCGAACCCGGAATTTCTGCGCGAGGGCGCAGCCATCAAGGACTTCCTGAATCCGGACCGCGTGGTGGTAGGCGTGGCGTCGGACAAGGCGCGCGAGATGATGGAGAAGATCTATCGCCCGCTGGCCCGTTCCGGCCGTCCGGTGATGCTGACCGACGTGCGGAGCGCCGAGCTCATCAAGTATGCTTCGAACGCTTTCCTCGCGACCAAGATCACGTTCATCAACGAGATCGCCAATTTCTGCGAGAAAATCGGCGCCAATGTGAAAGAAGTCTCCAAGGGCATGGGCTATGACAGCCGCATCGGCTCGCGCTTCCTCTACGCCGGTATCGGCTATGGTGGCTCCTGCTTCCCTAAGGACGTGCAGGCGCTTATCGAGACCGGCAAGGAATACGACCATGCGTTCCAGATCATTTCCGCGGCCAACAAAGTGAATGACCAGCAGAAAATGCGCCCGTTCCAGGCGCTCAAGAAGCATTTCAAGAATCTGAAGGGGAAGACGATCGCTGTCTGGGGACTGTCGTTCAAGCCGCGCACCGATGACGTGCGCGAAGCGCCAGCCCTCTATGTGCTAGAGGCTCTCCTCAAGGCCGGCGCCAAGATCCAAGCCTTTGATCCGGTCGCGATGGAGTCCTTCCAGAGAGCTTTCTCCGACAAGCGGGTGAAGTATATGGGGAACGCGTACGATGCTGTCGAGGGTGCTGACGCACTCCTGGTGATGACCGAATGGGATGAGTTCCGTACGACGGAGTATCCGGAGCTCGCCAAGCGCATGAAGCAGCACGTCATCGTGGATGGTCGGAATATCTTCGAGCGTTCCGAAGCCGAAGCCGAGGGCTTCAAGTATTACGGTATCGGTGTTTAGGATGTCCCGGTCTATGCTGAAGCTTGTCTCTATCAACATCGAAGATGAGAAGCATCTGGAGCGGGTATCCCGTTTTCTGGATGAAGAGAGACCGGAGGTGCTATGCCTCCAAGAATTACTGGAGAAAGACATTTCGCTTTTTGAAGAGAAGTTCGGCTGCAAAGGAATCTTCGCACCGATGGGACTCGTCCCTTCAGAAGGGAATCCGGAAGGGCAGGTTCTCGGTATCGGGATTTTCTCGCACTATCCTCTTTCGGATGTCCGTTCCTGCTACTATGCCAAGTATGGCGACAATCTCCGCCTCATATCCAACGAAGCGGCGGACCCTATAGACCGACCGCTCCTGTCTGCGGTGATAGAGAAAGACGGGGTTTCCTATACTATCGGCACGACGCACTTCACCTGGACACCGGATGGGCAGGCGAACGATCGCCAGCGTGAGGCCCTAGGCTGGTTCTTCGAAGCTCTCTCTGGCTATGAGGACATCATCTTCTGCGGCGACATCAATGCGCCGCGAGGCCGTGAAACATTCGAGAAAATCGCTAACCTCTATCTGGACCATATTCCCGAAGAGTACGAGACCAGTCTGGATCCGGAACTGCATTCCACCAAAGGCAGCGCAGCGTACATGGTCGATGCGCTTTTCAGCACCCCGCACTATATGACCGAAAACGTGAGGCTCCAGTTCGGCGTAAGCGACCACGCCGCAATCGTCGCGACCATCAAGAAGAACCCATAAAAACCAGAGTAATTCTGGTTTTTTGATATATACTATAAGTGGCAACGAGCCCTGTATTATGAGAATCCTCTTTCTGAACTATGAATACCCGCCGCTCGGGGGCGGGGCGGGAAATGCTACCGAGTATCTGCTCCGGGAGTATGCCAAGATGCCGGATTTGACCGTGGATCTGGTGACGTCCTCGCATGATAGCGAGGAGCGGGTGATACAGGTGGCTCCGAATGTGACGGTATATGCTCTCCCGATCGGAAAGGACGCCCAGGCGCTCCATTACCAGTCCATGCGGGACCTGCTCACGTATAGCTTCAAGGGCTATGCCTTTGCCAAGGGACTGATGCAGGAGAACCGCTATGATGCTATCCATGCGTTCTTTACGGTGCCCTGCGGGGTGATGGCCTGGCGGCTCGGAAAGCGCTTTAAAGTGCCGTATATCGTGTCCCTCCGCGGGGCGGATGTTCCGGGCTATAGCGAGCGTTTCTCTTTCCTATACGCGTTTATACGCCCTCTGGTGAGGCGGGTATGGCGAGATGCCGCCCGGGTAGTTTCCAATAGCCAGGGACTCAAGGAATTGGCCCTCCAGACGAACCCGGCCCAGGAGATCGGGGTGATCCCGAACGGGGTGGCGACGGATGAATTCAAGCCCTCTGAAAAGGGGATGAAAGATGCGGTAAGGGTGATCTGTGTCTCGCGACTTACCCCGCGCAAGGGCATCCGCTACCTCGTAGAAGCTATGCGGATCCTGAAGGACGAGAAGGGGATAGCCGATGCGAAACTGACGATCGTGGGCGAGGGCGACGAAGAGGCGGAATTGAAGTCTCTTGCCGCGCGCCTCGGTATCCAGGATGCTGTGCTTTTCCGGGGTCGAGTAGCGCATGACCGGCTACCGCAGGAATATAATGCGGCAGATATCTTCTGTCTCCCGTCTCTGAACGAAGGCATGAGCAATACGCTCCTCGAAGCGCTTGCGAGCGGGCTGCCGATAGTTGCGACCGTGACCGGAGGCACGCATGAGCTGGTGCAGGACGGCGTGAACGGATTTTTCGTCGAGATGCAGTCGGCCGAGGATATCGCCGAGAAGCTCGCGCGGCTCATGACGGATCCGGAACTGCGGCAGCGCTTCGGTGCGGAGAGCAGGAAGAGGGCCGAAGCGATGAGCTGGCGCGTGGTCGCGGAGCGGTACTCGGAAGTGTACGGACAAGCAAAATACTAAAGCGCTTTTTATAGTATGAAAAAAAATCTCTGGTTTCTGGTGAAGGTTGCGGTGACGCTGGTCTTGATCGCATGGCTCTTGGAGCATGTGGACTGGAACGTCGTCCTCCATGAGCTTCAGAATCTTTCCTGGAAGTATATGTTCCTCTACGTAGTGTTCCAGCTTATAGGGACGTCGCTTTCGGTCAAGAAGTGGCAAGTGATCGCTCGCTTCAAGAATCTCCATTTCTCTTTCCGCGAAGGCTTCTTCACATACCTCACAGGAGCGTTTATCAATAACTTCCTGCCTTCGACGATCGGCGGGGACACTTACCGGAGCCTCTGGCTGTCCAAGCGTTCCGATTCGCGGGCCAAAGCGTTCTCTACGGTGGTGTTCGACCGTTTCTTGGGACTCTGGACCACGGCACTCCTCGCGTTTCTAGGCGTCTTCTTCCTGCTCCCGTATCTCAAAGAAAGTCTGCCGCTTCAGCTGACGCTCGGGGCGCTTCTCGTCTTCATCCTGGCAGACGCGGTGCTGGTCTATGCTTACTGCCAGTCATGGTTCCAACGCTTGATCGCTCTGATCCCGTGGCAGAAGCTTCGCAATCTGATCCAAGAGATCATCCTCTATACGGACAAAGGCATCTGGAGCCGCGGCGTGTTCTGGTCAGCTCTTTTTATTTTTGTCGGGATCGGGCTTTCCAACTACATGCTCTTCCTGGCGATGGGCAATCCGCTGCCGTTCGGGCCGTTCTTGGGGCTCGTGTTTCTCATTGCCATCGTTTCGAGCGTACCGCTTTCGATAAATAATATCGGGATCAAGGAATGGGCGTATGTGGCTTTTTTCGGTCTCTTGGGCATCAGCCTCGAGACTGCGGTGACAGCAGCTCTCCTTTCGCGTTTCCTTCAGATGTTCATTTCCTTCCTGGCTTTGCCACAGTACATCGCCGGGCGAAGGGATAAATCACTCATCTGACGGTTCTGAAGTCTCCTTCTCTTCCGGCAGCGGTGGAAGAAGGGAATCCAGATCGATGACTTCTTTCCCTTCGAAAGCGAAGGCTTTCACAAAATGCGAGGTGCGGCCGTTTATGAGCACGGCGAAGTCTGCATCATCGCGATCGTAGTAGCTTCCCACGTTGATGACGGTCGGGTCGCCGCTTTCGACTTTGGAGCGGATAAGCTTCTTGGAACGGCTCTCACGGGCGGAAGAGACGACGACGTAGTCGACCGTATGGTCGCGGATCGTTTCCGGGCCGAAGCCGCGGCGACAGCGCCCGAGGAAGAACTTGCAGACGCCGTCTTTGTCTGTCCAGATGGAAAGATTGCGGGCATTCGGGAGAGCATTCAATTTCTGTGCGATCTCGTAGCTCCCCGGACCCATGTCTTTGAGGTCTGTGTAGTACTGCTTGGGCAGAAGGACCGATGCGTAGCTTAGAGGGAACGGAGTTTTTAGGATAGTGAGGATACCTGCCAGAGAAAGAGCAGCCAGAAAAATCGGCGTTACCCAGGCGCGCTTGCTTGGCAGGCGATTCTTCAGGAACGTCTGGATTTCCGCGAATGCGATACCTGCGAGGATTGCAGCGAGCGGGAAGAGGATGATCTGGTAGCGGACGATGGAGGCGACGCCGTTCACAGCGCTTCCCAGGTAGTAGAGGATGATGAAGATGACCAGGTAGAATGCCAGGCGCAGGCGGTCAGAACGATAGAAATCTTTCTTCCAGAAGAAGAGAGGGACAAGGAGGAAACCGAGGAGTGAGAGCGGCGGCAAACCGAAAACTAGCGGGTAGAAATTCGTAAGAAAGATGCCGAAGAGGTCGCTCCGGGTCGCAATAGTTTTGGGAGCTTCCAGGAGCGCCATGAAGTCGTACGGCCGCATGCCGGCCCAGACATTTGCGAGGGAGAAGAGGGCTGTCCCCAGGAAGAAGACACCGATGAGGCGTGCGAGGGAAACTTTGGCCCAGGACAGACCTTCCATGATCACGGTGGTGATGCGGGATTTGTTGATCCACTGGTCCAGGAAGACGAATGCGACAAGAACCAGGAAGAGCGGAGCGACTTTCTCGAAAGCTTGGCTCCCGAGGGTCGCGGTAAAGAGCTTTTCGGGTTTCAGCCAGACGGCCGGGAGAAGCGTGTAGAAGGTAGCGAGGGCTACGAAGAGGAGGAAAGCGAGCTCTTTGAGGCTGTCCTTGAAATACTCGGTGACGGGTTTTTGGGATGCCTTCTCGTGGTAGAGATATTCGACGAAGAGGAGTGCCAAGAGGAAGACCAAGAGGATATTCGCGACGTATTTGGTGAGGAGTCCGAGCCCCAAGAAGATGCCGGCGAGTGCGAGGTAGCGGAAAAGTTTCTTTTTCTGATACAGGACGAAAGCGAGAAGCGCGAGCGGAACGAAGATCCAGAGGAGCGCATCGGGATTGATGATCTTGCTCATGCCGATGAGGACGGGTGAAGTGGCGAGGAAGGCGTAGCTTGTGAGTGCGGCCGTCTTCCCGGTGATGCGCTCCAGGAAGAAATAGAAGAAGGGGAGGAAGAGCGTGATGACTACGAGGAGCGGAAAGCGGAAAGCGAAATAGAAGCTCTGAATATCCGAGCCGTTCGAGTAGATTTCGCCCCCGTACTTGATGGAGTCGAAGTTATCCGGGTCTTTGGAAAGAAGGCCGAATCCGCTCGCGAGCGCCACGGTAATCCCGGGCTTGTCACTGATCTGGGTGCCCTTCCAGTCCCGTTCCCCGATGTTTTTCCAGTATTTTTCGATGCGGTTCTCCAGCCAGAGCGGCTCGTCGACCGCAGCGAATTCGGTCAGGCGATAGAGGCCGGAACTGAAGAAGACGCCTGTCAGGAAAAGAACGAAAAAGAGCGCCGGGAATCCCTGTTCGCGGACCCAGTCTCTCCAAGAGTATTTCTGGATACTCGTGTCGCGTTTAGCATGCTCGTCCGTGATGTAGTGGGCGCTTATGAGGATGCCGGCGAGGATCAGATAGATGCCGATGGCGACTTCGAGGATGTAGGGGACGTATTTCACCTCATAGAGGCCGTAGGAGAGGACGATGGCTCCCGGGAAGAATGTCGCGAGCAGTTTCCCGAGTATTCTTTTCCATTCATACGTTTCCGAGAAGTAGGCGATATTGCCGATGACGAGGACTCCGAGGATGCCGAAGGAAAAGAGGAAATAGGATGGGTCGAGCGTTACGGGCAATACGAAAAGGGCGAGCGATTTGCTCAAGGGAGCAAAAAAGAAGAGGAAGTTCAAGGCTATTAAAAAAGCGAGGAAAGCGGATATGCGGCCCTCGGCAGTCTTGAAAAAAGTGTCCATATGTGTTTTGCCTGGGAAGGCGGAATAGGATAGAATAGGAATATAAAACAGTCCGATTCACCGCTATTCTAGCTGAATCCGGGCAAAAATGAAAGCAGAGAAGGCAGTATGGATGCATTGAAAAAGTATCTTTTTCCGGGACTCTTTATCATCGTACTCGCAGTCGGATTTTTTTTGCGCACGTATCATTTCGATTCTTGGCTCCACTTCGAGCTCGACCAGGCGCGGGACGCGAAGGTCGTAGACGAAGCTTATCGCGGGAATGCCTTGGACCTGCCCCTTCTCGGTCCGAAAGCCGGAGGGACGTTTCTCCGCCTGGCGCCGGGATTCTACTATCTCCAGTATCTAAGCGGACTTGTCTTCGGACAGACGCCCTCGGGAATCGCGTTCTTCGTAGCGCTTCTTTCTTTCCTGTCCATCCCGCTCTTCTATCTGCTTGTGCGCCGCGCATTTTCCAAGGAGTGGAGTCTCGCGCTCACGGCGCTTTTCGCGGTTTCGGCGTACATGGTGATGTACGGGCGTTTTGCCTGGAACCCTAACTTGATCCCTTTCTTTTCGATTCTCGGCTTCTATTCCTTGCTTCGTGCAGTGGATCCTAGCGAAGCGCATCGCACGCGCTGGTTCCTCTCGGCTTCCTTCTCGCTCGGTCTCGCTACCCATTTCCATTTTCTGGCTTTTCTCGCGCTTCCGGTGATCGTAGCAGTCTTTCTTCTCCTTAAGCGTGCGCGCTTCTCCTGGAAGGCCTGGCTTGGGGCGGTCGCCATCGTTTTCGTCCTCTACCTCCCAATGCTCTTGAATGAGATCGAAGCCGGCTGGACCAACACGGAAGAGTTTCTCGGAGCGATTACCGAGAAATCGAGCAAAGAGGATCACAACCTCGTAGAGAAAACCATCCGCAATATCTCCGAATATGCGTTAAACGGCATGGTAGTCCTTTCCGGATTCGAGGGAGCGACTTTCCCGGCGATCGTGGCCAAGGACGGAGTATTCGGGTCTGTCTGCGACAGCAAGTGCGATCAGGGCAAGTGGTACGGAGTCTTGGCGGTTCTCCTCCTCGGGGCGGGAGGAATCTCGCTTCTCGTCTCCTGGTGGCGGGCACGCGAGAGGCGAGTCTCGGATTTCTACCTCCTCTCGATTCTCTGGTTCGGAGTTTCTTTCGTGCTATTCCTGCCGCTTTCCTATGGCATCGCGCCACGTTTCTACCTCCTCTCGGTACCGCTCTTCTTCATCATGCTCGGCTCTCTCTTCGGTTCCTTGAAGGGGCTCTTGGGCGAGCGCAAGGCTAGAACCCTTTTCTTGGCAGCAGTCGTTCTGCTTGTCGCAAGCAATCTGTATTTCTTGAATCATCGCTTCGGCGAACTGGCGCGAGCGAAATCCGAAGCGGTCGAGAGCGCTCCGGATCGTATCTTGAAGGAACGCATCCGAGTGACACTCGAGCAACAGGAAGAGATCGTGAGTTTCTTCGAAGCCCGCCAGCGCGCGACCGGCTACCCGATTTATATGTTCAGCGAGCCGCAGCACCGGCGGGCGCTCAAGTATCTCATGGAGCGCCGCGGCATCGTGAACGACGTCCTCGGGTTCAGCGGCATCTATCGGGAAGGGGAGTACTACTTGGTACTTCGAGCAAAATCGGACTTGGAAGACGCGGTCCGCAAATATCGGACGAGCTATGAGATCCTCGAGCCGCAGAGTTTCGGAACGCTCGTCATGATAGAGCTCGTGCCGAAGCCGGAGGCTATCATGGGTGAGCGGCAGGATTTTTCCGAGGAAGATGGCCCGAGCGACTCCAAGGCTCCGCCGCGCTATACCTGGCGCGAATTCTTGGAGCGCAACCAGAAGGATGAGACGACCACCGATGATATCTTGGAAGAACAAGAAGACAAAGCAGCTAATTAGTATCACGTATGCTTATGAAATGGATACTCAAGAATAAGAAGGGGGTCTGGGTCGCCTTGGCGCTCATCGTGCTTCTCGGAGCAGGCTTGCGCCTCTATGCTTTGGGCGAGAATTCATTCGTCGCGGACGAGTTCCTCGATATCAACGGAAGCTACGGATACTTCCAGACCGGGGAGTGGCAGGCATGGGATTTCAATTATGGAAAACCGGCAGAGATGAATATCAACGAGGCACGGGATGAACGGGCGTTCCTGTACAAGTGGCAGGTCGCGAGCCTCTTCCATTTCCTGCCGCCGACAGAGGCGAACGCGCGTCTCGTGAGCGTTTTCTGGGGCATCTTGAGCATTCTGGTCGTCTTCGGTACGGCGCGCTGGTACAGCGGCAAGACGGAGATCGGCCTCATCGCGGCCTTTCTTTTCGCAGTGAGTATTTCCGCGATCATCTTTGACCGGCGCCTCCGCATGTACGCCATGTTCTTCCCGTTGTATCTCCTCTTCTCGACCTTCGCATTCGCCGCGATAGAGAGAGCGTACAAGGGCAAGATACGCGCCCTTCAGGTAGGCTGGGAGCGTTTGGGCATCCATCTGCCTTTCGCGCTCCTCGCTCTCGTTTTCGGTTTCCTGTCTTTCCAGGTACACCAGCTGACGGCCAGCATCGTGCCGGTGCTCGCCGTGTATCTTCTGGCACGGGCCTGGCAGGCATACCGAGAGGGCGACAAGAGAAACAAGTACGCAGTCTTTCTCGGCCTTGGAGCTTTGGCTTTCTTTGCTCTACTTCTCTTTTTCCCAAGCGTCCTTTCGGGTACGACCAAGGAACTCAACTTCTTCGATGACCATTACGGATATATCGGCTATGTCCTCTCTGATTACGCGCACCCGCTCTTAGGGATCCTCGTGATGCTCCTCGGCGCGCGTTTCTTTTTGCGGAAGCCTGGCCGGAACCAGGAAGGATTCTGGATTATCCTCTCGCTTTTGGTACCGCTCGCACTCGCGATCTGGGTCTGGAAGCGCAATGCCGGGCCGCAGTATATCTTCTTCGTCCAATCGTTCGCGATCATCCTTTCGGCCGCTGGAATTTACGGCATCTGGGAATTCGTAAAGCTGAACCTCTCCGATTATGCCAAAGCGCCGTTCATTGCGCTCCTTCTCGGATTTCTCCTTCTCCCGAACTACGGCTACTTCTTCGAAGAGAATACCACCTATCACGAGACTTCATCCGGAAGCAATCCGAATTACCGCAAAGTCTTCGGCTACTTCAAGAAGAACAAGGCCGAAGGCGAGGTGCTCATCACGCGCAATTTCCGCAATTACTATTTCTCGGGAGCCAAGGTGCCGGTCTATGACTTCGGCGGCGAACTCTCCGAAGAACGCTTCTCCCGCACAGAACTGGAAAGCATCCTCGAGAAGCATCCGCATGGCTGGGTGATTGTCTCTACGAACGACTACGACTATATCTCGAAGGATGCCGAAGCCTTGATCAAGGAGCGCATGGAACGCGTAAGCCATTCCGAAGTGCGCGGTCCCATAGAAGTCTACCGCTGGTAGACCTGCTTTTCATTTTTGAAATTATCCCGTTCGACCCGAAGAGCTTCATAGAGGAGCTTTTCGGGTTTTCTTCTAGCGCGGAAGAAGCTTCCGGAAAGGAGCGAGATCTTCCGGAGTGAGCACTCGCAGGATGTAGAGCAGGAAGAAATAGCCTATGAAAAGTATGCTTCCAGAAACGAGGAAGAGCGGACTCCCATCCGGTAGGAAGCGGGAGGCTATGGCTATGGCCGCTGCGGCAAGCGCAGATCCGACGATAGACCAGAGCGAGAGTCTCACCCGGAAATGTTTCCAGGTGAAGATGAGGATGCCGACGGCCAATATGAAAGAGGCGATCGTGACGGAGAACGCGGCGCCGACGAGTTCGAAGCGGGGAATGAGAGAGAGGTTTAGGGCGATCATGACGGAGAGTCCGGCGAAAGCGAGCCACATAGGGGTCTTCACATACCCGGCGCCGTTTAGAGCGAAGGAAAGCACGTAGAAAACCGTCAGGAAGCCGACGCCGACTGCGAAGATGCTCATCGGGACTGCGGCTGCGACATACTGTGGGCCATAAAAAAACGCGAGCGCTGCCGGAGCGTAGGCCACGAGCAGCGTGACCATCGGGACGAGGAGGAACAGAAGGAGACGCAGGGATTTGTTGACGAGTGCCTGGGATTCAGCATGATTCCTCTCCGCTGAAGTCTTGGAAATCGCCGGGAGCAGGATGATGGTGAGCGCGTAGAAGAGGTAGTAGGGGATGCGGCCCACCGTGATGGCTGCGTTGTAGATGCCGGTCAGGTAGTCGCTTCCGAGGAGGCTTTTGACGAAGTAGAGATCGAGAGTGAGGATGAATTCGTAGAAGAGGAGGAAGAGGGTCAGCGGCCAAGCGTACTGGAGAAGCGTGCGCGCCGAAAAGAGCTCGGTTTTGACGCCCGCCGCTTTCGTAGCCGGGAAGAACTTGTGCGTGTAGAAGATATCGGCGAGGAGCGCTATAGCGAAGACGGTGAGGGGTGCGGCGATATAGCCGGAGACGGCGCCTTCTGTTCCGAAGAAATATGCGAAGCCGATGATGAAGACGATCCGTGCGAGCGCCCGTACCGTCTTGAGGAAGGCCTGGAGGCGGAAGAAATGGAGGCCGGTGTAGTAGAAGAAGTAGAAAGAAGCGGCTGCGAATGCCGGGATGATGAGGGAAGAAAGCTGGAAGAGCGGAGTAAGGCTCGGGTCGCGGAGCGCCCAGGATATAAGCGGCGCTGCCAGGAAAAAGATGACGGTGACGACGCTCATGACGATCATCTGGAGGCGGCGCGCCTGGCGCTTGATGCCGAGGATCTTTCCCGGAGCACTTTCGATGATTTCCGAGAGGTATTTGGACATGGCGGTCGGGATGCCGTTCCCGATGAGCATGATGATCATGGTGGTGAGAGTCACCACGATACCGTAGCGGCCGTAGTCTGCGGGGCCCAAGATGCGTCCCAAGGCGGCATGGATGATATAGCCGGCCAGGTTGAAGACGATTTCAGAGAGAGTGAGCCACGCGAGCGCTTGGTTGAATTTCTTCATAGGGGTCAGCGTATCTTTTCTCTGATTTCTCGGGCGATCTCTTCCGGCGGCCGGGAGGCCGCGATGGGGAGGATACTCCAGTCAGCGAGATGCTCTTTGAAAAGCGAGATCTTCTTCTCCAGGTATTCGCGGCCTTGTTCCGGGACGCGTTCGCGTGAGAGGATCGCCTCGGCTTCGAGGTCGAGGTAGAAGGCTCGGTCTGCCCGAGGCAAGAGGCGCTCCAGGATCACGATGCCGATCCGGGTGATGAGCGCGCTCGAGAGGAAGTGGAGGTTGATGACCGAGTCGTAAAAGGAGCGGTCGGAGAGGAGATAGTCATAGCCTTCTCGTGCGAGTTTCCGCCGGAAGAGGCGGAAGCGGAGCATGTCGAGGAAGAGGAATTTCTCCCGGAGCATGACGGAGAAGAACGAGGCCTTGGTACTTCCGGCATCGCGCCCGGGAATGAATTCCTTCTCGCCGCGGAAGAAGCGCGCCAGACGATTGGCGAGCGAGAATTCTACGGCGTGGAAATACGCTACCTTCTTGCCTTCGGCTTCCAGAGAGGCACGCAGGCTTCGGAGCTGCGTCGACTTTCCTGACCCATCGACGCCGGTGAGTGTGATGAATCGCATAGGGATCTAATACATGATAACCGAGATAGGCTGCATCTTGGCCACGGGTTTCACGATGTCGTTCTCGACGACGCTTTCGATGACATCCTCGGCACGCTTGTAATGGGAAGCATCCTGCTCGATGATTTGGGAGGAACGGCCGTTGTAGAGGCGCACACCGCGAGCAGCAAGCTTCTTGTCCAGTTCGGCTTTGTTCTGGGGGACGACACTCTCCGTCGTTTTGGCAGATTTCCCGGCACCGTGATTGCAGGAGTAGAAACTCGAAACATTGCCATCCTGTCCCACGCAGAGGTAGGCTTCGGTACTCATGGAAGTCGGGATGAAGGCAGGTTCGCCGGTTTCCTTGAAGACCGGGTGATCGCTCATGCGTGACGGTCCGTAAGCGCGCGAAGTGCCGTTCCGGTGCACCCACAGTTTCTTGTCATAATGCTCCTCCTGGCTTACCAGGATGTGCGGCATGTCGTAGAGGAGATCGGCCTCGATGGGGCGGCCGAGGACGCTTTCGGCAGTTTTTATGAAGTTGTGGGTGATGGTTGCACGATTGGCATGGGCGAAGTTCGAGCAAGCCTGCCGGGCTTGCATGTAGAGCCGGCCATCCTCGCCTTCGCCATCGAAGGTGATGAGGGGCTCCTTCTTGCCGAAATCGGAATCCTTGATCTTCTGGGCGATGGCCTTGATGACTTTCTTGTACGGAGTGCGCCAGAAGAAACGGCCCACGTTCATGAGTACCGCGGTGGATTTGTGCTCGCGCTTCTTGGCCGTAAACATGTACATGGTGTACTGGCCCAAGATGCCGGATCCGCAATGGACCATGAGGATGTACTGGCCTTTGCGGAGGTTCAGTTTCGCGGCAACTTCCGGATCGACGATGTCGGTGACTTTCATGAGGTCGAGGAAGTGGTTGCCTGCCGCTCCGATGATGCCGGCGCGGAACTGCGCGAAGAAGAGGAAAAGCGGCGGGAGGAAGCGCATGACATCGCGGCGGCTCGGGGGTGTTGCGAAGAAGTTGCCCCGGTCGATGCTGTTTATGGCCTCGTTCTTCGTCTTGATTCCCAGGTAGTCGATGAGCGGCTGGATGCCGAGGCGGCAGATATCGACAATGATGCGGAAAGGAAGCACGGTACCCATATATTTCTTGGTAGGAACGGTCTTCGTAGCCGTGCGGAAGATCTTATCGATCTCTTCGGGCGTGATGTTGGTTTCGTCTAAGTCGAGGCGGACGAGGCGCATACCGCAGGCCGGATCGGAATCATTCACCTGGGGCAGGATGTATTTCTCTGATGTGACGGTGGTGCCGGTAGCGTTCTTACGGCCCGGCTTGGAGTGCACATCCGCCATGGCAGCGATGTGCTGGAAGACACAGCCGTTGGAAGCGACGCTCTCTAACTGCTCCATGGTCGTCTCATTCGGCATGAGTTTCTCGGAAACATGAAAAACGACCGGCACTTTCATCTTGTCGGTCTTGAATTCGCTCTTATGTTCTCCGAGTTTCGTGATATTTTTCTCGTACATAGTCTAGAGTGCGCTATAGATTTCTTCGTATTGTTTGGCGGTATTTCGGAGGTCGAAACGGTCCTTGACGAACGCTCTCGCGTTTTCGCCGAGAATCCTTCGATTTTCAGGATTATCCTTTAAATAAGCCAAAGATTCGATAAGTTTTTCTCCCGAACCAGTGGAAATAGTAACACAGAAATCATCATTCGCAAACTCTTGGAACTCCGGAAGATCGGAGAGGATGACGGGCTTGCCGCAAGCGTAGGCTTCGATGATGATGAGCGGCACATCGAACTTCCCGTAAAGATCGCCTACGGGAAAGATGACGACATCGGCGGTGTTGTAGAGCGCCGGCATATCCGGAATCGTGTCGGAAAAAGCGACGTAGGAGAGGACGCCGGCAGCCTCGAAACGCTTCTGCACTTCCTCTTTCTTCGCGGCATCGGCCTCGTTCTTGATCCGGCAGGCGAACACGAAGCGGAGATCGGTATCCGGATTCTCCCGGAAATATCTGATGAAGCTCTCGGTGAGCATATCAGTGGCGCCTAAGCGCACGTATTCTCCCGGATAGATGACCAGGAAATGAGAGGCAGCGAATCCGAACTGCTCGAGGAGACTCTGGTCCTTTGTCTTGGGAGCATAGCGATCGAGATCTATCCCAGGGTAGATGCGGGTGACGTTCGTGAAGCCGAGTCTCTCGAGTTTCTCCTTCGTGCGGTCCGTATAGACGACGAGCCGGTCGGCGAAGAGGAGCGACTGGAGTTCCTCGGGGGAATAGAGGTCATCGCGGAGCGTCGCGACGGTCTGGAGAGTCTTGCCGCGAGCGGGCTTTGCCAGGAGCTTGATCATTCGGGCATTCAGCTTCGCCGGAGTGAAGAGGTAGTGAGTGATATCGAAAGCGTTCTTGGAGCGCATGAGGCAGCGGAGAAGCTCGAATTTGCTCCGGAGGCCGAAGTGGCCAGAGGAGAATACCGGTTCCTGTTTTGCGGAGGAAGGGAGGCCGGAGAGCGATTCTTCAGTGGTGAGGAGAGTCAGATCGTGTTCGCGCACTTCGCGGCCGAGGAAATAGGCGAAGTTCTTGGAAGCTTCATCCCAGGGCGGTATGAGCGGGCGAGTGGCGAGAAGGACGGATTTTCTTGGCATAGGTTCGGGGAAGATTAACGGATTTCGCGGAAGAGTTCCTGTTTCTCGGTGCCGTGGAAGATGCGGATCTGGGTGCGCGTTCCGGTCTGCGGAAGCACAGATACATGGACAGCTTGTTCTGCTCCGGGTTGTACGGAGAAGGTTTCTCCGGCGAGCACTTCTGTCCCAGCTGTGACTTCATAGCGGAAATCGGGATTTCCGGAGTAATTAGCGACGACGATGTCGAGACTTTCCCGGTTCCCGGGCTCGGCGAAGGATGCAGCCCACCAGTTCTTGCCGCGGAGCGAGTCGAGTTCGCGTTCATTCTGCCAGAAGAGGAACAGGGCGCTCGCGATGAAGATAAGCGCGGCGATGATGATCAACTTTTTTTCCAGGGAGTAGTTCATAGGGCGAGGCGTCGGTAGATAGCGATGTATTTGGAGGCGTAGATCTTCGAGAAGCGGGAGGATTTGTCGAATTGGGTGGCGTCATAGTCCGGGTTCACGACGACGATACTGGTGCCGGTGTCATCGAAGCATTTCTCGCCTTTCGGGGTGTTCGGGACGGAAATCATGAGGAGGGTGCACTGCTCGCGGTCCGGGTTGTCCTCATAGCGCTGGAAGAAGCCTCTGGAGAGGGGGTAGGTGTAGCCGCGCATGAAGAAAAGTTTCATCCAGGCATCGGATGCCTCGATGTAATTGTGGTCTTTCAAGATGATGTCTTCGGGAGAAGTATTCTTGGCAAGGTATCCGGAGGCATGGAAGGTGGCGAGAGCGGCCTCTGCCTTGCTCTGGGGGAGGAGGGTCCCGCTGTTGTCATACGATCCGCTCCCGAGAGCGAAGACGAAGAGGCTCGTGAATGCGAGAGCGGCGAGCGTCGGCGGCAGACTCTGGCCCTTCCCGCTCCGGAAGGAAAAGATGCCGACCAGAGCGAAAGCCGCAAGAACGCCCAAAGGAAAAGAGAGATAGGCGCCGATCCGGTTCGAGGGGATGTCTACATAGAGCCACTCCGGGTGGAGGGTCATGGCGAGGAGCATGCCGGCCCAGCCGATGAGGAAGGCGCTCGCATAGCGCTTCCGCCAGGGGAGCAGAGCGAGCCCCAAAAGCCCGGCGAGACCGAGCGCGACCCTGGTTTCGCCGGAGGAGAAGGAGACCTGATAGAAGGTGAGCCCTGTGCGGGTCGCCTTGGAGGGCGTGCCGACTGCCGTGCCGACTGCCGACGTCTCGATGTATGTCGGCATGGCGACGAGGAAGAAAAAGAGGCCGGCGGACAAGAGGATCGCGAGAGGAAAGGGAGCGAGCATCAGACGGAACCAGTCCTTCAAGACCGCCGGAAGAGTGCGCAAATGGAAAAGGATATACCAGAGAGCTCCGCCTGCGAGTACGAAGAGCAGGATAAAGGTGCTTAGGTGGTGGATGTACGCGAGGGTGAAGGTGAAGAAGAAAGCGAGTCCCAGGAAGCGCGGGTCCTTGCCGCGGAAGGCTCGGTAATAGCAGAGGAGGATAAGCGGGATGAAAAAGTTGCCGAACGTATTCCCGATGACGCCGCCGGAGACGAATTTTTCCTGCGGGGAGGCCAGCGTATAGAGCGGACCAAAGAGGAAGAGGGTCGCCAGAAAGATGTTTTCGGCAGAGAAGAGTTTCTTGTCGAAGTGCGAGTTCCGAAGTCCTTGGGCAGCCCGGAAGGCAAAGGTCGCGAGCGCGAGGAGAGAGAAGAGATTGATGAGCGCGAGGAAAACGACGGGGAATGCCGAGAAGAAGCTCGCCCCGGTCAATATGTTGAGAGCGGAGAATGGCAGGTGCTCGCCGATGATGAAGTCGGCGATCGCCTGGGGCTCGCTGATCCGGTAGGAGCCGCTGGGATCGGTCACGATCTCCCGCTCTTCATAGACAGGAAGACTCCCGGTGTCCGAAACCAGCTTGGCCCAGTAGAGGTGGTGCCCCAGATCAGTAGCCGTCGGGAGGATGGCGTGGGAGAGGTAGAGCGTCTTTATAAGGATGGTTACCGCGATGATGAGGACGAAAAGCGCTGACTGCTTCCGTGAGAAGGATAGTCCGGGAGAAGCCTTACTTCTGGTTTCTGGATTCTTAGTAAGCGTCCTTTGGAAAAAGAGAAGCGGGAGAGCGACAGCCAGCGCGGCTCCGGCGAACGCGAGGAGCAGGGAAAGCGGCGTGAAGCGGATACCGAGTTTCCCGACGATGATCATGGAGAAGATAACGAGTCCTATGCTTCCACCGAAAGAGAGAATAAGCGTTTCCCAGAGGCTGACGCCGTTTTCGGGATTGCGGAAAAGCGCTTTCCGCATCAAAAAACCGGGAATCAGAAAAATCCCGAAAACTGCACAGAGGAAAATACTTGCTTCTCCAAGAGCCGTCATGACTTCATTGTACCGCGCTTCATCAAAGCTTCCAATGCATCGATATACAGCCGGGAGATCTTTTCCCAGTGGAAGTGCTCACGAGTATAGCGGGCAGCTTTTTCTCCGAGAGCCCTTCTTTTTTCCAAGTCATTGATAAGCGGTATGAGAGCCTCTAAGTAGCTCCCGCGATTCTCCGGAGCGACCAGGATACCGTTCTCGTTTTCCTGGATGGCGTCCTTGAGTCCCTCGAGTCTGGAGGCGACGACTGGCCGCTCGCACAGGGCCGCTTCGATAACCGCGATGCCGAATCCTTCCATGTCGTCAGGGACAGGGATATTGGGCTGGACGAAGATGTCTGCCGTGTGAAGGAGGAGATTCCGGTCGGCATCCGTGATGCGGCCGAGGGTGCGGATAGCGGATTTTCTCGGAGAAGCTTCCATTGCGGAATGCACATTCTCGCGGTCCGGGCCATCGCCCGCGACAACGTAGAGGACATTTTCCGGGAGCGCCGGCAGGACTTCGCGGATGAACCAGGCGACGCCTTTGCGCTTGGCGAGCCGGCCGGATGTGAGGAGCACGATCTTTCCTTCCAGGTTTTCTCCGAGAAGCGTTTCCAGGTCTTGCCTGGTGAAGTTTCCTTGGAGAGGTGTTTCGTCGATACCGTTCGGGATGACGATCATTTTTTCCGGGGCGAGTCCGACGCTTTCGGCTTTGAGCCGGGTCTCCTGGCTCACGGCCAGGTATCCGTCCAGAGTCGGGAGGAAGGTCTTTACCCACCATCGCTGATAGAGAGCGCTTTTGAAGGTAAGGTCCAATCCGTGTACCACGGAAACGACGGTTTTCTTGGGAAAAATTGTTTTCACTGCGTACCCGACGATGCCCAAGACACCGTCACCTAGGAGCAGGACGTCAAAACGCGGCATAAGGAAAATTGCGCGCACCAGAACGAAGGGTAGGAACCAGGGAAGAGCCTTCTTGCCATGGCGATTGGCGAGGGTCGTCACTTCCGCATGCTTGGGAAGCCACTCGGAAATGGCGAAATTCTGGTTCTCGATGCCTCCTGTAATCGGCGGATAAGCGCGCGAGATGAAGAGGATTTTCATGCTATTTCGAGTACTTGTCTTTCTTGACCAAATACATCATATCCTCGGTCAGGCGCCGGTTGGATTTGATCATGTCGGCGATGAGGGCGAAGATGAAGAATTGGAGTCCGATCAGGAAGGTGATGCCGGAGAAGAGGAGGTAATTGCGGTACGGCGAGACTTTGAAATCCTGGAAGTAGAAGAAGAGGAAACAGATGAAAACGATGAAAGCGACGAACATGAGGACGAGCCCGGGAGCCCCGAAGAACTTCATAGGGCGTACGTCGCGGATAGCCCGGATGATGATGCGCATGCTGTTGTTGATGTAGCTCCAGATGGTTTTCACGACGCGGGATTTGCGTCCCTCGAAATAAGTGACCTCTACCGGCAGCCAGACGATCTTCAGGTCTTTGCCGAGGGCATCGATGATGACTTCCTGGGTATAGGTGAATCCGCCCGGCAGATTGAGCCGCAAGAGCGTCTCCTTGCTGTAGGCGCGGAAACCGCACGTCAGGTCCTTGATATTGACGTTCATGAAGCTCCCGATGAGTTTCGCAGCCAAGCGGTTCAAGAGGTCCTTCAAGAAGGGGATGTTTTTCGCCTTCAAGTGATCGAAACGGTCAGCGCTCACCATGTCGGCCTCGTTCTTGAGGATCGGCACCACCAGCTTCTTGATGTCTTCCGGGTCGAACTGGCCGTCGGCGTCGATATTCACCATCACGTCGGCGCCATTCGCGAGGGCTCGCTCGGCGGCATGCCGGAAGGTCTTGCCGATACCGCGATTGACGCCATTCGAGTACACGAAATCCGCTCCGGCAGCCTTGGAGACTTCGATAGTGCGGTCTTTCGAACCGTCATCGATGACCTGGACGAGTACTTCGCTGAAACCGTCTACCTGGCGCGGAATGCGCTTGATGGTGCTGGCGATCTTTTCTTCTTCGTTGAATGCCGGGAGGTTGACTATGAGACGCATAAGAGCAAGTCAGAAAATTATTAAAGCTTTTGGAGTTCTTTCAGGTCCTTGTCTGGGAAATACAGGAGCGCGAGTCCGATAACAATGCCTCCGAGCGCGGTCCAGATATGGCTGTTTCCGAAAAAGAGGATGTCGAGCCCGTCGAGCATGTACCAGACGCCACGCCAGATGAGGACGAGTCCGACCACGATGTTCAGATTCTTAACGAAGTAGACGAAAAGATTCTTCCTGGCCATATTACTTCTCTTCCTTATGGATAAGCAGTTTCGGGTCGACGCACTGGAAGCTGCAGGTTTCCTTCGCGCCGTCGAGCCCGCCCTTGAGGAGGTTCTTCTGGCAGTCCCGGAGCTGTTCCTGGCAGCTGGCTCTGCTTTCTTCATAATAGCGCCAGTTCGGCTGATAGCCAAAGTAGCCCAGGATGAAGTACCCGACCACAGCGAGTCCGGCGAGCCAGATGATGAGACGGATGAGGAAGAAGATCATAGATTAGCGTCCGATACCGCGATAGACGAAAGAAGGTTCTTTTACGAAAGCGTCCCGATCCAGACAGTTCTTGCCATCCACGATCGCCTTGATCCCGTGCTTCTTCATGAGTTCGGGCGTGAGAGTCTCGATGAATTCCCGGTGATTCGTGGCGATAACGATCGCATCTGATTTTTCCAGAAGCTCCTCGATGGATTTCACGCTTGATTTCTCCGGGAGGTGCGGATCGAATGTCTCAACGATGCTCTTATGTTCCTTGAGTTCCTCGATGATATCGAGCGCAGGGGATTCGCGCAGGTCCGCGACATTGGCCTTGTAGGACAGGCCGAGCACTCCGATGACTGTGTTCTTCATCGGCATTTCCATTTCGTTTAAGGCATCCTGCAGGCGTTCCACGGTATAGGCCGGCATTTCATCATTCGTCTTGATAGCCAGTTTGAGGAAGTCATGATTGAAGCCGGATTCCTTGGCGCGCTCGACGAGATAGTGCGGGTCGACCGGGATACAGTGGCCGCCCACGCCGCAGGAAGGGTAGTGCGCCATGAAAGCGAAAGGTTTGGTAGCGGCGCCATCGATGACATCCTTCACGTCGATGCCGAGCCGGTCGAAGGATCGGGCGATTTCGTTGACGAAAGCGATATTCACATTCCGGAAAGAATTCTCCATGATCTTCACCGCTTCGGCTTCGCGGATGTGCTTCATGGGGCGGATTTCCGCGTCCACGATGGAGCTGTAGAACTGAAGCGACATCGCAAGACCGGTGCCATCGAAGGAACCGACGACGCGGGGGATGTTCGTGACATTCCACTTCGGGTCGCCCGGGTTGATGCGCTCCGGGCAGTGGGAGATGAAGATGTCTTTGCCGACGGTAAACCCGTGTTTCTCGAAGATCGGTTTCACTACTTCTTCGGAAACATACGGATTGACGGTTGATTCGAGGATGACGAGAGCGCCCTTCTTCGTGTTGGCCGCTACCATCTCTGAAGCTCCGATGACCGGTCCGAGATCTGGGTGCCGCATGGCATCTACAGGGGTCGGCACAGCGATGATATGGATGTCCGCATCTTTGATATCCGCCGGGTCAGTAGTCAGTGTCGTAAGCGGAAACAAGGAAAAATTCTTTTCCAAGTAGTCATCTTTGAAAGGGTTCTGTCCTTTTTTGAGAAGAGCGATCTTTTCTTTATCGACATCGAACCCGATGACGCTATAGCCGCGCTCCTGGGCGCGGACCGCGAGGGGAAGGCCGACGTAACCGAGTCCGAGTACCGATACTGTCTTCAGATCAAATTGAGCCATAAAGAAGCTTTAAGAGTAATTGGCCATACAGGTCCAATTATAGGGAAAAGAGCCCTTTCCGGCAAATGGAGAGTCTGTTTCGAGCTATTGACATTTTCCTTAAAATATGCTATCATAGCAGGTCAAGTAAAATTGACGTTATCGTACCTGAACAACTTATTACGCAGACCAAGGAAGGAGACTAGTAATGGAGATCACTATCGTCGGCATGGGGCAGATGGGTCGTATCTATATGACCAATCTTCTCAACATGGGATTCGAGCAAGACAGTATTGTCGCGTTCGATATCGATCCGGAAAAGGTTTCGGCTGCCAGGGAAAAATTTCCTGGTCTGGTCATCGAGCAGGATCTCAATCTTCTGCCGGTGACCGAAGCGGCCATCGTTTCTTCGAATTCGCCGAGCCATGCTCGGGTGATCGAGGAGCTGTGCGCCCGCGGCACGAAGCATATCTTCTGCGAAAAACCGCTCGGTATGTCTGTCGAAGAGACGGATTACATCGAGCGGGCAGTGAGCCAAGTCGGCGGGGAAGTCTACACGGCCTTCCTCATCAACTTCTCGCCGGCTGTCGCCAAAGTCCTCGAGACGATGGTGGCGGAAGATCTGGTCCTTATCGAGGGCCAGGTGACCTGGGGCAAGAATCGCTTCGGCGATACGCGTCCTTCATCCGGCGATACGGAAGACGAATCGGTGCACGGCGCCGAACTTCTCCGGATGTTCGCGGCGATCAATCGGCGCATTCATCGGGAGACGGTTGCCGGCCACGTGTCCTATCTGGACTTTGTGGACCAGGCAGCGCAGGATCGGGCGCATGAGCTCGATCCCTCGTTCCCGCTTCGGGTCGACTCGTCTACCTTCGCCACTATGGCGATGGAAACCGATGCCGGCCCGGTCTACTGCTCGCTTCAGAGCAGTTTCCTCTTAGGCGAGCAGGTGCGGACTGTCAGGATTCTCCTGGCGGATCGGACCGATCCTCGCTTGCCGAAGTATGCCATGCGCTTCGACTTCGATGTGAAGCGCGGTGATGAAACCGTCGATCTGCTGCAGGTCACGGATATCCTGGCCAAGAAGAATCTCGGCGAAGAAGCTATTCCGGCCAACAAGATCCGGGACCAGCTCCAGGCGTTTTTCGCGGCCATCGGCGGTGCAGAGGCGGATTCGCGTCTCACGCCGTTCTGGCGGGCTCGTGCGGCAGTTCGCTTCACGAAATCCATCCAGGAAAGCCACAAGAACGGCGGGGTACCGGTTCCGGTTATGACCGAAGCCGATCTCCGCCTGGTCGCCTGACCTTCCGTCTCAACGAGACAACTCAAACAGAGCCCCTCACAAGGCTCTGTTTTTTTATTGATGTTATACTACTGTAAAGACTTAATTTTAATGCTTCGCTATGTTCAAATCCTTTGAAAATCCAGGAGCAGGTTTTTCTGAAAATCAGTCTGAAAAGCAAGAACAAAAGACTCGTATCGTCGTGATGCTGGGCGCGCGCCTGTTTCAGGAAGGAATGGGGAACGGCTTGCCGCCGCGTTTCCCTCTTATCAATGAGTCCAAAAAAGAGGGAATGCCGAAGGAAGTGGCTGGTGGCGATGTACGCATGCGGGCGATCGAGCAGCTCTATAAGGAATACCAGGATGAGCACCAGGAAGGCGAGAACTTCCGCGTCTTCACTACCGGAGGGGTGGAAGAGATCCCTCTTGCCGATACGGGCGAAGTCCTGAAGCTTTCCCGGGCCGGCGAGGCAGAACGGAAACTCGAAGAGAAGTACGGCCTTCCGCAAGAGATAGTAGAATCGCTCCCGTCAGGGGGATCAACTCTTGGCAACGCGAAAGCTTTGGCCGAGTGGGTGGAGCAGCACCAGGAAGAAATCGGCGCTGTAGAGGAGCTGGAGGTCATCACGAACGAGTTTCATATCACTCGGGCATGGCTCATGTTTTCACTCGCTCTCTATAAGAATGAGAAAGGCCAGGATATAGAGTTTTCTCCGGAGGAAATCCATGCCATCGAGCAGGTTTTAGATGAGACGCTGCCTGATGTGGATGAGGGCGACCATAAGGAACTCGAGCAGGTGCAGGAGATTCTGGCCAAGCATCTCGAAGGCCTTTCGCTCCGCATCAAACCCCAGATTGCCGAAGACATCCTGAAGCGCCGAGGCCCGTCCGGCGAAAAATACGGCGAACTGATCCGTGATAACGAATTCGTCCAAGAGGCCCGCGGGAGCGAGCGGCAGGGAATCAGGGATCTGATCCACGGGAGATACCAGGTGCGTTGACGAGGAATATCTGACGAGAATGAATTGGATTTTTTTGTCATTTCTTTCCGCTTTTGGTCAGGCATTCGGCTGGGCTTTGAAAAAGCGCGCCTTAAATAACGAGGGAATCAATAATAGTATCGGTTTTTTCTCGTTTCTGACGGCCGGAGGCGTACTCTTTCTCCTCTTCTTTCTTTCTGGAGAAGCGCTGCCTCAAGTTACCGATACGTTCCTTTGGGCCGCGGCCGTAGTCATCATATGTAACGTACTCGCGGTCTGGGCAGCCTATCGCGCGCTGGATAAAGCGGCTTTTTCCCGTCTTATGCCGTTCGTATCGCTGACTGCTCTCGCCATCATACCTATCGAATATGTACTGCGGGGCATTCTCCCGGGCGGTTTGCAGATAGTAGGTGCGATAATCGTAGTTCTCGGCACTTTTTTCTTTTCAAGGAGGGAGGAATTTACACAGACAGACTGGACGGTAGTCGGGTATTTCTCCATAACGCTTGCAGCCTACTCCCTCTCATCGGCAGTCATGGGTGTCGCGGTCGCCGCTTCCGGATCCGGACTTTTTACAGCGACGGTACTCCATCTGGGTATCGCATTCGGATTCCTCCCTTTGCTATTCATAACGAAGGAGCCTAAGGTGCTCCGGCAAATGAAAGAAAGCGGTCAGTTCTGGAAAATGTTCGGCTTGGTTATGCTTGCGGGTTTGGCAATAGCTCTTCTTGAGAACGGCCCTGCGACTATCGCGCTCGAACAAGCGAGCGCGAGCGAAGTGTTCGCCCTTAAGCGGACAATGCCATTCTTCGCTCTTTTCCTGGGAGTTATCATGTTCAAAGAAAAAATTACCTGGAGACATGCGACGGGAACTTTCCTGCTCGTTTTGGGGTCAGTTCTGATTGTCTGGCAAAATCTCTAGGAGTAAATTCTGCTATATGAAGGCATTCATTGACTTTTTCCCTGTCTGTGCTATAAATCTGCTATTCGGTTCTTTGGGTATAGGGAAAGGAAAGGGGTGAAGAGATGACAGAGTATCTTTTACTGATCGGAGCGATCGTTCTTGTGGCATGGATGTTTATCTGCCAGAAGCGCCGCGATCGGAAGCTCCAGAGCGGGTTTTATCAGATGATCCGGTCCGGTACGATCGTATCGTTCGGGTATGGCTACCGAGGAGAACATGTTTTCAACTTCTTTGGACGCAGGGAATACTGTATGACTCCCTACCTCGGTCTTATCGGGGAGGGCTGGAGGTACGATCTCAAGTGGTCAAGAGGCGCGCTCGAAGCGCAGCTCCATGGCAGAATGCCGCCGAGCGAGGTCACTCAATTTTTCCGTAAACTTTCGTTCCACGAATCCTTGAATGTGATTCAGCCGATCATGGCTAGGATCGAGAAAGAGCAAAGGAACGGCAACCAAGTCTTCGTTGTCGAGATGCGTCAAGAGCACATCCACCGCGGCTGTTGCCTCGAATCCGGTTCCTTGGTACCGAAAAGCGCCTGAACTCGGGCTTTTCTCTAAAGCGTCTCGCGAATGTGGGACGCTTTCTTTTTTTAAAGATATACTAGAAGAACTCATTATATACGCTTATGTTTCTGACCGAACGCATAGACAGAGCTATCGAGCGTGCGACCGTGCTCCATGGCGAGCAGAAAAGGAAGATTTCCGGCGTGCCGTATATCGTGCACCCGTATGCTGTGGCATTCCTCCTCGCGCATTTCATCGACGATGAAGACGTGATCATCGCGGGACTGCTCCATGATGTCTTGGAGGACGTGCCCGGCTATACCGAAGAGATGCTCCGCGAAGAATTCGGAGAGCGCGTCGCGGCCATCGTCGCCGAGGTGACCGAAGACTTCAGTATCGAGGAAAAAGAGAATCATGCGCTGCGCAAGGACTCGTGGCGGGGGCGCAAGGAACAGTATCTGGAAAATTTGAAGAATGACAGCCGCGAAGCCCTCCTGGTGGCGGCGGCAGACAAGGTGCACAATATGCGCTCTCTCCTCGACGGCCATCGCCAGGGCGGCGAGCAAGTGCTCGCATCATTCGTTGCGAATCGGGAAAATCTCATCTGGTTCTACGGATCAGCCGTGCAGGTGATCGCCGAGCGTCTCTCGCACCCGCTTTCCCAAGAGTTGGAGCGCGTCTTCGAAGAACTCAAAACCGCGCTGGAAGCATAATTGTCTGCTACAATAGGCATATGCGTATCGGTATCAATGCGTCTTTTTTGCGGAAGCCCGGAACCGGGATCGGCCAGGTGACCGAGGGTTTTCTCCGGCAATTGTTCGCCGGCCTCGGAACAGCCGACGGGCATGAATACATCCTTTATCTGGAACAGGAAAGGGATGATTTTACGCTCCCGCAAAACGTCAAGAAGCGCGTCGTGCTTCCCTGGTGGCGGCGCGATGATCTCATCAGGAAATACCTCTGGGAGCGGCGGGTCCTGCCGCGCGAAGCCCGAAGAGACGGCTGCGAGGCATTCCTCTCGCTGTATCAGTCCGCGAGCATCTTTCCCGAAGAGATGTTCCACGTGATGGTGGTACACGACATCATCCCCGAACTCTTTCCGGAGTATCAGGGGAACATCCGCAAGGCCGGCTACTGGAAAAGCGTGAAGCAGGGCATCGGGCATGCCTCGCGCATCATTGCCGTCTCGCAGACGACGAAGGACGACATCGGAGAATACCTGGGCATTCCGGAAGGCCGCATCAGCGTAGCGTACCCGAGCATCGCGCCTGTTTTTAAGAAAGAACTTACGGAAGATGCCGTGCAATCCGTTCTGGCGCGCTATGGCCTCGAGCCAGGATACCTCTATCATGGCGGGGGATTGGAGATCCGCAAGAATACCGAGACGCTCCTTCGCGCGTATGCCGGGCTTCTGAAAAAAGGAGCAAGCGTCCCGCCGCTCGTCATTTCCGGAACGATCCATAGTACATCCAACCCTTTGGCCACGGATGTGGCGCGCATCATAGCGGAACTCGGAATCGGTCACCAGGTGAAGCTTCTCGGCTTCGTGCCGGAAGCCAATCTTCCGGCGCTCTACAGGGGAGCGAAGCTTTTCATCTATCCGTCTCTCTACGAGGGATTCGGTCTCCCCGTGCTCGAAGCTCTCGCTTCCGGTACGCCGGTCATCACGACCCGCGGCGGTGCGCTCCCGGAGGTAGCCGAAAGCGCTGCTCGCTATATCGACCCGGAAAACGAGGAAGAGATGCAAGGAGCGATCCTGGCCTTGCTCGAAGAGAGAGAAGAGCGGGAAAGACTCTCTCTTGCCGGAAGAGGACAGGCCGAGAAATTCGACTGGGAGCATTTCACCCGTGCTATCCTTGAGACATTTGAAAAATAGTATAGTATGGAGCAAATCCGAAAAATTGGAGAAGCGCTCATGCGGATCAATGGGGAGAAGTGGCTTCTGGTCTCGGGGAATATCCTCTTAGGCCTTTTCTTTATCATCTTGGCAAACGTAGGGGTCCTGCCCTTGGATACGGTTCATTTTTTCTTTTTCAGCTTTATCGGTTTCCTCTTCGCACTCTATCGCCCGGCATGGGCATTTCTTCTTCTGGTCGGTTTCCTTCCTTATGAGGCAGTCAATCTGGCTCCGGAAGCGTGGGGGATGGACCTCCGTCCTTACCAGCTCGCTGTGGTCCTGCTCTCTCTGGCGCTTCTCGCCCGTCTGGCCATGAAGAAGCTTTCTTGGAAGTTTTTCCGGCTTTCCTGGATCGATATCCTTCCGGGAATCGTCGGTATCGGTGCCTTCTTGGCAGTTCCCTTCGCGCCGGATGCGGGTACAGCGCTCCGCCAAGCGGTCATCGTCGCTTCATTCGGGCTGCTCTATTTCCTGTTGCGCCAGTTTCTCCGCAAAGAAGAGAACATCCGTCATATCGAACCGTTCTTCCTCGGTTCGGCTTCGGTCGTCTTCGCCTATACCATCTGGCAGAGCTTCCGGATGCAGGCGGGACAGGCAGCATTTACGACGATGGTCGGCCGTCCGAACGGCACATTCGTCGAAGCTGATTGGCTCGGACTCTTTGCGGCTTTCATCATCATTTTCATACTGGCTCGGGTGTTTGCTCACATCCAGAAAAGTACCCTTCGAGCGATGGATGTTGTCCGGACTGAAGGGATATTCTTAGCCGTGCGTCTCGGTATCCTGACTCTCGGTTTCGGCGCGCTGCTTCTTTCCCTAAGCCGGAGCGCTTGGCTCGGTGTCGTCGCGGGTTTCGGTCTCCTTCTCTCCTTCGCGGCGCTCGGCGTTTTCCGCAAGGCTTTCCCGCGTCAGACACTCGCAGTCGTTAGCGGGCTGGCAGCTGCAAGTTTCTTTCTCGCGCTTGCTTCTGTGCACTTCTTCCATCTGACCGCTTTCGACCTCTCTTCCCGTGCGGAGAGTACGGCTTCCGGACTCCAGCTCATCACCATCTCTTGCGAGCGCGAGACAGCGCTCCCGGAGAGCATCGGAACGACTGATGAGCTTGCGCAGTACGGCTGCCGGCACATCAACCTGGAAGAAAAAGAAAGCGAGCGAGCACTCGGCCATAGCGTGACGGAAATCTTCCGCCAGGATCCGAATGTCTCTATCCGCAAGATGATTTTCCTCCGCTCGTTTTCCCTGATCCGCGAGCATTGGGCATTCGGGATCGGGTGGGGGAATGCCCCGCTCTTTCTCGGCTCGGATGAACGCGGTGCGGGACTCAATACCAGCAATATGTTCCTCGAAGTGTGGCTCGGAAGCGGGCTTCTGGGCTTCGCAGCTTTCCTTCTTTTCTGGTTCTGGATTCTTACGGCGAGCGTGAGAGAACTCGCACGGAGCGCCTGGGGGAATGCTTCACAACTTCTCGTGATCAGTCTCTGGGGAGTGCTCACCGTCTTCAACCTCTTCAATGCGGGACTTCTCATGGCACTTCTCTTCCTGTTCCTTGCGCTTACGGTGCTCATTCTCCCGAAACCTTTCCAAACGAAAAAAATATGAAGACTTTCGCCATCGATATCCGCCTGATCGGGAAGAAACGCACCGGAGACGAGACGGTTTTTTTGGAATTGACGCGCGAGCTCTTGCGTCAGGACCGGGGGAATCGTTATCTCCTCATGACTGACGAGACAGATGAAGAGAAAAAGAAGAAGGTCCGCGAGCGCCTGGGGACGCCCGAGCATCCTTCTGTCGAAATCGTGACCCTCCGTGCTGCGAACCGCTTCGCTTGGAATCTTTTCGCGGTGCCGCGCTTCCTCCGGGGGCGTCCGGTGGATGTCTATCATACCCAGTACATCCTGCCTTTTTCCGTGCCGCGGCGCACCAAAGTCGTGATGCATGTGCACGATGTCTCGTTCGCAGCCTATCCGCACCTCATCGGTTTCTTGGATCGTCTCTTCCTGGGACTCTTCATTCCGCGCTCGCTTCGGCGGGCGGATCTGGTGGTCGCTCCTTCGGCATTCACGAAAAGCGAGATCACCCGCTATTTCGGGACCGCACCGGAAAAGATCGCGGTCATCCCGAATGCGGTGGGGACCGGGTTTCTGGCGGAAAGCCTCCGTACAATCGACCCGAGCGCCTTGCGGCAGAAGTACTCGCTTCCGGAACACTTCCTCCTCTATGTAGGAACGCTTCAGCCTCGGAAGAACCTGCCATTTCTGATCCGCGCGTTCGCCGGATTGAAGGAGCGCCTACCGCAAGTCTCGCTCGTCTTGGTAGGCAGCCGGGAAGGGCACCACTTCGATCCGGGGATCGACAAGGCGATAGCCGAGCATGGCCTGGAGGAGAGCGTGGTTTTCCCCGGCTATGTGGATCAGGAAGACCTGCCCGGCCTCATGCGGCTGGCGCAAGCGTTCGTGTTCCCGTCGCTTTATGAGGGCTTCGGAATTCCGCTTCTGGAGGCCATGAGCCAAGGGGTAGCGGTGGCCGCTTCGGACATCCCGTGCCTTCGTGAAGTAGGGGGCGATGCTGCGGTCTACTTCGACCCCGGAAACCTTGCCACAGCACAGGAAAAATTGTATACTCTTTTTACTGAATCATCATTGCGAGAGCCTCTCATTTCTCTCGGGAAAGAGCGCGTAAGAGCCTACTCCTGGGAAAAAAGCGCGGCGCTTCTCGTTAAGGAATATCAGAAACTTTCTTCCTCGGAAGGAAGCTAAATGTTTTTTATTTGTATCTATGGCACTTTTTCGATCAAACAAGACCAGTACCGGCTTCGCTGCCGGGAGTCAGAATAAGAATAATAAGAACAAGCGGCGTGCGGTGCGCATCGGGCTTTTCTTCGTAGCATTGCTCCTGATCGCCGGAGGAGCGTTTGCCTGGAAGACCGGCTTTGTCTTGAACAAGATTTCCCAAGGCAATGCCAATATCTTCAAGAGCTTGGTGAAATCCCTTCCGGGGATGAGAGACACGCTCAAAGGCGAAGACGAAGGACGGATCAATATCCTCCTCTTGGGCATGCGGGGAGAGAACGTGCCTGGCGGGGGTCTCTTGGCGGATACCATCATGGTGCTTTCTATCCATCCGAAAGCGGAGGGAGTCGAGGGTGATCAGCCGAAGGCCTCGCTCATTTCTATCCCGCGCGATCTCTATGTGACTGTTCCTGGCAAGTCTGAACAGCGCAAGATCAATGCGGTCTACGCGCTCGGCGAAGAGCGCAAGCATGGCGGCGGCGGAATCGAAGACATGCAGAAGATTGTCTCCGAAGTGACCGGCCAGAAGATCGGCTATACGGCCGTCATCAACTTCCAGGGCTTCAAGGATCTCATCAATGCATTGGGCGGCGTCACGGTGACGCTGGACCAGCCCTTCCAGGAAGGGGTGCAGTTCCTCGGCCTCGAACAGCGCTGTGACGGCATCACGTACACTATTCCTTCCGGTAATTACGAAGAGAAGCGCATCCAGCGGAAGAACGGGACCTACTATGCCAACCCGAAACGCTATCCGCTCTGCTTCGCCAAAGTCGAGCCTGAAAACCTCGAATGCGGCGGCAACTTCTCGTTGCCGGCTGGCGAGAACCGGCTCGACGGAGACACAGCACTCTGCTATGCCCGTTCCCGCGCTACCTCGAGCGACTTCGAGCGTGCTCGGCGCCAGCAGCAGGTCCTTCAGGCGGTGAAGGCCAAAGCGCTTTCTATCGGCACGCTGACGGACTTCTCGAAGGTAAACGCGATGCTGGACAGCCTCGGGAACAATGCCACGACCAATCTCGAAGCTTGGGAACTCAAGCGTTTCTTCGATCTCTACCAGCAGATCGGCGAAGTGAAGCTCAACCAGAGAGTGCTCGAAGACAGCGAGGAAGGCCTCCTCTATGCGCCTCCACAGACCAAGGAAACCGGCTACATTCTCCTTCCGCGCGGAGACAACTACGACCGCATCCACGAACTCTTCAAAAACTCGCTCAACTACTAGAGCGCAATACGTGTGAATCCCATCGATGTCACCATCGCGATAAACGGCTATAGGAATCCGGAGCTGCTCCGCCTGTGCTTGAAGTCGATCTACGAACATCTGCCGAAGTCAGGCCTGGGCTACGAGGTCCTGGTGGCCGACAGCGCTACCGAGGAAGACACCGAGATGCTCATGCGCGAGGAATTCCCGGAAGCCCGCTTTTTCCCTTTCCGGGAAAACGTCGGCTTCAAGACTCTCGTGAATACCTCGATCCGCGAAGCTCGCGGAGAGTATGTCTTCCTCATCAACAGCGACATCGTCTTGAACGAAGACTCGGTGCCGAAGCTCCTGGCTTACGCACGCGAGCATCCGGAAATAGGGCTGCTCGGTCCCAAGCAGTTCAACTTCAACGGCTCGCTCCAGAAGAGCTCTTTCCGCTTCTATCGTCCCCAGACGATTCTGTACCGGCGCACTTTCTTGGGCCGGCTGCCGTTCGGCAAGAAGCACTTGGCCTGGTTTGAAATGGAAGACAAGAAGGATACCGAAGAGCCTGTAAGCGCCGAATGGATCATCGGTTCCGCGCTCTTCGTTTCCAAGAAGAATGCCGAGCGCATCGGCCCTATGGATGACCGCTTCTTCATGTATATGGAAGACGTGGACTGGTGCCGCCGCTTCTGGGAACAGGGTCTCAAAGTCGTCTACTATCCCAAGAGTTCCGTCTACCACTATCACGCCAAGGCGAGTGCGAAAGGCGGATTCTGGCGATCGCTTCTCTTCAACCGCCTGACCTGGTACCATATCGAGAGCGCGCTCCAGTACTTCTGGAAATATCGAGGAAGACCGCTCCCCAAAATCACCTAAAACCGCAAAACCATCTATGCAGAGCGCAGATATCAATGAACCGAATAAGAAGAGCGGAGAGCAACTCGAGAAGAGCAAGGCCGTATTTCACCGCGCTTTCATTTTTTTCCTGGTGTCTTTCTCGATCGGCGTAGCTTTCTGGTCTGGCTACGATCACGGCCAAAAGCAGGGCGCAAACATCGAAGAGGCGGTTATCTCTCCGGATGACGCTGTTTTCATAAATAAGGAAAGCCAGGAAAACACTATCGACTTCGGCCTTTTCTGGAAGGTCTGGAGCATTCTCAAGGACAAGTATGTCGATAAGTCGAGCCTGGATGCCAATAAGCTCTTCTACGGGGCGATCGACGGCATGCTGGCGGCAACGGGCGACCCGTATACCACTTTCTTCAGCCCGGAAGAGAACAAAGAATTCAAAGAGGATATCTCCGGAACTTTCGAAGGCATCGGCGCCGAAATGGGCATCAAGGATGATATCTTGACGGTCATCGCGCCGCTTGAAGGCACTCCGGCGGAGAAGGCAGGGATCCATGCCGGAGACAAGATATTGAAGATCGACGACAAGGATACGCTCGATATGTCTCTCGAAGTGGCGGTCAAGAAAATCCGCGGTACCCGCGGTACCGAAGTGCACCTGAATATCTTCCGCGAAGGCGAGGAAGACACGCGGGATATCGTGGTCAAGCGCGACGTAATCGTGGTGAAGAGCGTACGCTTCGAGATGAAGGAGAATAAAGTGGCGCTCATACGCGTCAGCCGTTTCGGGGACGATACCGAAAGCGAATTCGAGAAAGCCGTGAACGAAGTAGGGAAATCCGGCGCTGAAAAGTTGATCCTCGACTTGCGCAATAATCCGGGAGGCTTCCTCGACACGGCTGTGAATATGGCGAGCCTGATGCTCCCGAGCCGCACAGTGGTCGTCATCGAAGAGAACGGCCGAGGCGAGCGCAAGGAAATGCGCGCCCGCGGGGGAGATGTCCTCTCGGGCATCCCGACAGTCGTCCTCATCAACGAAGGGAGTGCCAGCGCCTCCGAGATTCTCGCCGGGGCGCTTCAGGACAACCGCGAGAACGTGACCCTTATCGGCAAGAAGTCTTTCGGGAAGGGCTCGGTCCAAGAGCTGATCGCCGTCGGCCGCGACACTTCGGTCAAGGTGACGGTGGCCCGCTGGCTCACGCCGCAGGGCGCGCAGATCAACGAGCGCGGCATCGCTCCGGATATCGAAGTGGGCATTACGACCCAAGACCGCGAGCAGGATAAGGACCCGCAGCTCGAGAAAGCCCTCGAGGTGCTCTCGGTCGATTGACAGGGAAAATCCGCATCCGTATACTAGAGGGTGCCGTAATTTCTTATTATGACGCCTATGGAAAAGATTACCGTGAAGCCGCTCGGCGAAAACGTCCTCATCCAGCCGGAAAAGCCGGAACAGAAAACCGCTGCCGGCATCTATCTTCCTGATACTGCGAGCCAGGAACGCTCCCAGATCGGAAAAGTGGTTGCGACCGGCGAGAGCGAGAAAATTCTGGTGAAGAAAGGTCAGAGAGTGATCTTCCGCCGCTACGGCGGGGAAGAGGTGAAGATCGGGAACGAAGACTATCTTATCTCAAGCTACAAGGACATCCTGGCAGTCATCGCTTGACCTGGGATGCCCATACAAAAACTCTCCGCGAGTTCGCGGAGAGTTTTTTGATTCCATTCTCTGTTTAGGGCTCGAGTACGAGGCCGGAGGCGCTCGTCAGGTTGGCGTTCCCTTTGAGGGTACGGACCGCGAAGACATTGAGATCGAAGAGGCGGACGCCTCCCTGGAAAGACTGGATCTCGTTCTCGCCGTAGACGATGATCTGGCGCGCCGGAGGGATTTCTTTGGAGCGTTTCTCAAGTTCGGCCAAGGGAATGTTGACGGCGCCTTTCACATGCTTTTCGGCGAATTTCCCGGGAGTCTGAACGTCTAGGATAAAGAGATTGGAATCCTTGGCGTCTATGAGCGCTTTCGCTTCCTCGGCGGCGATGAGCGTCACTTTGGATTGGTCGACGAATGAGGTCGGATCACCGGCGGAAAGGGTCTGGCGATTGGCTGCCTTCCAGGCTTCGAAGCCTCCTTCGAGGAAGGAATAACTGTAGGCGCGGGATTCGAGGATATTTTTCGCTATTTCCGATGAAGCCCGGTCTTCGGCAGATCCGACGATGACGAGCGGCGCATTGCTTTCGGGGGTATACGTAGCGATCGCTCCTCCTGGGTAGGAGAGCGAGTGGGGGATATGCTCGCGGGCGAAGGCCTCGCTCGGACGGATGTCGATGACCGTCAAAGACTCCTGCCTGCGGAGCTTCTCCTGGAAGAGTTCCAGGCTGATGGTCGCGTCTTCGCTTTTCTTGCCAGAGTACCCTTCTTCTTCGGCCGCATCATCTCTCATCGCTTTCCAGATACCCTGACCGATGAAGTAGAACCCGACAAAGAGAACGAGGAGCGCTCCGAGCGCTACTACCCTGACATCAGCTTCGCGTTTTGTTTTTTTCATATGCCATTATTGTAGCATTCCGTCCATGAAATGTGGATTGCCGCGGAGGAAATCCTGGATAGATACTTTCGTACGGCCTTCCAGCTGGATTTCTTCGAGGAAGACGATGCCTTCGCCGGTCTGGATCCCGATCTTCTCGCCGATCTCGAAGACTTGGCCGATCGGATGCTCTACCTCCGGAGAATTCTTCTGAAACGAGATCTTGTGGAGCTTCAAACGCTGCATGCCATCCGGCTGCTTCCAGAAGGTGAAGATACCCGGCCAGGGAGTAAGCGCCCGATAGCGGTTGTAGATGCTTTCCGCCGAGTCGGTCCAGACAATGTGGCCGTCCTCACGTTCGATGAGCTGGCAGAGGGTAGTTTCCTTGCCATTTTGCGGGGTGGCCGTGATCTTCTTCCGTACCCAGAGAGGGATTGTGTCCAAGAGTAGCTCTTGGGCGGCTGCGATCAGTTTTTCTCGGAGGGTTTCCTGGGTGTCATCCGGATCGATAGCGGTTTTCTGGGTAGCGATGATGTCTCCGGTATCGAGGCCCTCGTCCATGAGCATGAGGGTGATGCCGGTCTCGGTATCTCCGTTCAAGAGCGCGTTCTGGATAGGGGAGGCTCCGCGCCAGCGCGGGAGGAGGGAGGCATGCACATTGACAGATCCGAACCCGGGGAGAGCAAGGACGCTTTTCGGCAGGATGCGGCCGTAGGCGGCGACGATGATGAGGTCCGGCTTCCAGTCTCTGATGGCCGCGACGGCCGGCTCATCGAGACGGGCAGGCTGGAGCAGGGGGATACCGTGTTCTCCGGCGATTTTCTTGACGGCGCTTTCTTGGAGTTCCTGCTTCCGGCCGCTCGGCTTGTCCTGCTTCGTCACGACGCCGACAATGTTGTACTGGGCGCCGATGAGACCCCGAAGCAGGGTGGCGGAAAATTCCGGAGTCCCCATGAAGACCACACGTATCTTCGGGACGACGCTTTTCTGGGTTGTATTCTGTCCTGTTGTCGGAGTTTCGGTAGCGAGGGGAGCGGTGCGGAAGAGGTTACGCCAGCTTGCCATAGCCTTTTTTGAATTGGTTATATTTCTGTTGTTTTTTGAAGCGGTTGCAGATAAGGATGCCGTCGAGGTGGTCGACTTCGTGCTGGATAACGACGGCCAGAAATCCGTCGGCCCGGAGCTTCTTCGGGAGGCCGCGCTCGTCTCTGTACTTCACGGTAATGGTCTCGGAACGGACGATCGGGAAATATTCTCCCGGGAGGGAGAGACAACCTTCTTCGAAGACGATCTTTTCCTGGGAATACGAAGTGATTTCGGGATTGATGAGATAGTAGACCGTCTTGTCGACTTCGGCGACGGCGAGCCGGAGCGACTGCCCGATCTGGGGTGCAGCCAATCCCACCCCTTCTTCGCGGTGCATCGTCTCTACCATTTCTGGTAGCAGGTTCTGGATATCTGGAGCGAGCGGGTCCTTGACCAGTTGTGTCTTGGTCAAGAGGACTTCCGTATTTGCGCCGGTAACGAGTGAAAGCATAATAGGTTTCAGGAAAATGAGAGCGGATCGATATCGATCAGGTAATCGGAACTTAATTTCTGGAGAGCAAGCGAGAGCGGTTCAGAAAGGTCGCCAGGTGGAATCCGGAGGAAGAAGGCTGTTGGAAGCTTGTCGGTAGCAGGGCGTTTCTGGATGCGGATTCCGGGGATGTCCTGAAGGAGCGCTTCTGGGAGGTTTCCTTCAGTTTTTTTCGGAGTCTTTTTCTTGGAAATTTCCGTAAGGGCGATCAGACGGGAGAAAGGGGGGTAGAAGAGGCTTTCGCGGTCGTTTTCAAACGTCCCGGCTATATCCCAGTAGCTCTCTTCCTGTGTTTTCTGAAGGAGGAGGCTTTCCGGGTGGAAGGTCTGGACGACCAGGCTCTCCGTTCGCTTTCCGCGTGCTGCGAGGTTGGCAGCCGCAATAGCGAGGTACTGGAGAAAGCGCTCATCTGAACGAAAATCGAAGCCTGCGAGCAGACTGTCCGCGTCAATGATAGCAACGAGACCCATATCCGGCAAGGGAGGAGCCTTGAGGACCATCTGGGTGCCGATCAAGATGTCGATTTCCCCGGAGAGACCTTTCTGATAGAGTTTTTCCTGCGCTCCTGCGAGCCGCATGGTACTGCCGTCCGCGCGGAACATTCTGGCTCCCGGGAAGCTCTTCTTCACTTCGCGCTCGATGCGTTCGGTGCCTAATCCGACATGGCGGAAGCCGATATGCTTGCAGGAGGGGCAGCTGGGGAACAGGCCCGTCGTATAATCGCACCCGGGACAGCGGTAGGCGCCGGAGGATGTTTCTTGGAGCGCGTGCCCGGAGACCGGACAGCGGAAAATGCTCTTGCACTGTTCGCAGACAGAGAAGCTGCTCATGCCGCGCTTATGGATGTAGAGGAGAACTTGTTCTTTCTTGGCGAGTGTCTCGCGGATCTTTTCTTGGAGGATTTTCGAGAAGGGAGAGAAGTTCTTCTGGTAGCGTTCCAGGCGCAGGTTGACTATGACGATCTGGCCTTTAAGGAGAGGCTTCTTTGAAGGCGGAAAAAGGGGAGTGAATTCCTTCTGCTCTACGAGGGCCCTGGTTTCCAGACTGGCTGCCGGAGAAGCGAGCAGAAGTTTCGCATTCCAGAGGTCTCGGAGAGAGGCTGCGACTGTTTTCCCTTGGTACCGCGGCGCCATATCCCACTGCTTGTAGCTTTCGTCCTGTTCTTCCGTCAGGATGATATTCCCCAGGTTCTTGAACGGAGCGAAGAGGCCTTGGCGCGTCGCCAGGATGAGAGAAGCCTTGCCTTCCCGGATACGCTCCCAGGCATCCGAATACACGCCGGGTGCCAAGTGGCTTTCCAGTAACGCGATGGAGTCTTCTTTGAAGAAGTTTCTGGCGACATCGAGCAAAGGTGCGAGCAAGCTCACTTCCGGAACCAGGATCAGCGTCTGCTTTTTGGATTTCATTCCGGCTTGAGCGATCAGGAAGTAGAGCCGTGAAGCGTCAGGGAGGAGACTGGTATCGAGAAAGACATTCCGATGCTTCTTCCAGATTCCCAAGAGCCGCGTCTCTTCTTTCTTGGCTCGCAAGACTTTCGTCTTTGCTTCGGGAAGTTTCTTTTTCCGCGCCTTGGCTTTCGTGGGAATGAAGTGTTTCAGAGTCTTCCCGAGAGGTGTCAGATAGGTCTCGCTCACGTTTTCCGCTAGAGCGAGCTGTTCGGGAGTGAGATAATTCGATTCTTTGACTTCCCGGATGTACTTCATCCAATTCGGCGCTCTCCCCGGGAACGGATCAGAAGCGAAGACGACACCTTCGGCTTCCTGGCTTCCGAAGGGTATCCGGACCAGCGATCCGGGCGTGACAGGCGTTCGCGAAAGATAGCTCCAAAGCGGTGAGCGCGTGAGCGGAAGAATGATGAGCGGGGCGACTTCCAGCCGATAAAGGGGGTGCGGTTTCATAGGGTTATTCTAGCAAATTTCCCGGCTGCTGTACGGAAGCGGTGAGACCTTGATTTTTTGGCTTTAATAGGCTACAATTTCCGCATGAAACACGAACGCCGCCGACTCTTCATCGGCCTCCCGCTCTCGCGCCAGCTCCGGAAACGCCTGGTGCGCGAAGCGGCAGCCTGGCCAGAGACCGCCACCCTCCCTACCCAGGAGGAGAATTTGCATGTGACGCTTCTTTTTCTCGGCTTTGTTGCGGAAGACCAGATTCCGGATATCTCCCAGAGTATCGAGGCGGCCGTCGAAGGAGTCGAAGCATTCGAGCTCCGCTTCACAGCGATCCAAGCAGTCGATGACGAGGAGAGTCCGAAGATGGCCTGGCTCACCGGCGAGGCGAGCGAAAAGCTGAAGACGCTTCGGGAGAATGTCGAGAAGGCCTTCGACGCCTTTATCACGGAAAAGAAAGCTTATCGTCCGCACGTGACGATTGCTAAGTTCAAGCGCGCCAAGTGGGCAGCGCTTCCCGAGCGCCCCGTCATCGGAAAAGAGGTCAATTTCGTAGAACCCATAGACAGTATCGTTCTGTACGAAAGCACGGTGCTCGACGGCAAGCGCCGCTATGAGCCGATCGACACATTTCCTTTGGGATAAATTATGGAAATTTTCGGCATTCCAATCGATGCCAGTCCGAAGAGAGAGATCTTAGGCAGCATCAGCGCTGCTCTGGATGCCGGCAATGCTTGCCGGATAGCGACGGTGAATCCGGAGTATCTCTTAGAGGCTCGGAAGAATGAACGCTTCCGGAAGAATCTGGCGAAAGCGGATCTCTTGGTAGCGGACGGCTTCGGCATCCAGCTGATGGCGTTTCTGCGAGGATGCCGGCTTGCCAGGATTCCCGGAGCGGATCTCATGCTGGACATCTTGAAGATGGCAGAAGGAAAGAATCTCCCGGTGTTCCTCGCTCTCAAAGAAGACGGCTTGAGCTCGCCCGAGGAAATACGGAACAGTCTTGAAAAGATTTACCCGCACCTTCTCATTTCCCAAGACATCTCTGCCGCTTCCGTCGTTCTCTGCAACTTCGGAGCCCCGGACCAGGAATTCTTTTTGGAAAGTGCCGGAGGGAACGGCATCCGCATGGGAGTAGGGGGTGCGTTCGACTATCTGACCGGCAGGCTGCCGCGCGCGCCGCGGTGGATGCGTTCCATCGGCCTCGAGTGGTTCTGGCGCCTCTTTCTCCAGCCGAAGAGGATAAAACGCATCTGGAACGCGGTCATTGTTTTTCCAATCCTCGCGATTTCCGATACAATAAGAAAATGAGTATGCATGACCAGAACATCCGCGTCCGTTTCGCTCCCTCGCCGACTGGATACCTCCACGTGGGCAGTTTGCGCACGGCGCTCTATAACTATCTCTTCGCCAAGAAGCGCGGCGGTACATATATCCTGCGCATCGAAGACACCGACCAGAAGCGCTATGTCGCAGGGTCCACAGAGAGCCTCATCCGCTCTCTCGACAGCATGGGAGTGGGTGCCGATGAGGGAGCGCTCCTCGATGACGGGAACATCGGGGAAAAAGGCGCGTACGGACCATACCAGCAATCCAAGCGTCTCGCTCTTTATAAGGAGTATGCCGAGAAACTGGTCGCTTCTCGCAAAGCGTACCGATGCTTCTGTACGGCAGAGCGTCTGGAGGAAGTACGCAAAGAGCAGGCGGCTGCCAAGCAGGCGCCGAAGTACGACAAGCACTGCGCCAATCTTTCCGAGGAAGATGTGCAGGCTCTTATCGATTCCGGCGTAGGACACGTCATCCGTCTCAATATCGATCCGGAACGAGGCGAAATAATTTTTCAGGATCTCGTCCGCGGCGAAGTGAAGATCCATGCCAAGGATGTGGATGACCAGGTGCTTATGAAGTCCGACGGTTTTCCAACGTATCATTTGGCGAATGTCGTCGATGACCATCTGATGGAGATCTCGCATGTGATCCGCGGCGAGGAATGGCTCCCGTCGACGCCGAAACACGTCCTCCTCTATGAAGCTTTCGGTTGGGAGCTTCCGGAGTTCGCGCACCTGCCGCTCCTTTTGAATCCGGATCGAAGCAAACTTTCCAAGCGTCAAGGCGAGGTGGCTGTCGAAGACTATATGAAGAAGGGATACTTGAAAGAAGCGCTTCTCAACTTCGTAGCGCTTCTCGGATGGAACCCGGGCAGCGGAAGCACGCAGGAGATCTTCTCGCTCGAAGAGCTTGTCCAAGCGTTCGATCTCGCGAATGTCCACAAGGGTGGCGCGGTGTTCGATGTGCAGAAGCTCGACTGGATGAACAGCGAGTACATCAAGAAGCTTTCTCTGGATGAGCTCCTTGCCCGCATGAAGGAGGGCGGGTGGCTCGAGAAAGATCTGATCAAGAACGCGCCGGAAAATTTCCGGAGCGAAACGTATCTGAAGAAAGTGCTTACGGTAGAGCAGGAACGTCTGGCTCGTCTGGACCAGGTAGGGGAGAATAACCCGTTTTTCTTTGCGACCGAGCTCGTTTACGACACCTCTCTTCTCAACTGGAAAGACAATACCAAAGAAGCCACAGGGGAAGCGCTTCAGAAAGCCGCCGAAGTCTTGAAAAATCTTTCAGAGGAAGATTGGGGAGAAAAGGCGAAGCTCGAAACAGTCCTTATGGAAGCGGCAGGGGAGAAGCGCGGGGATTTCTTGTGGCCTCTCCGGGTGGCACTGACAGGAGCCCAGAAGTCCCCATCTCCGTTCGACGTCGCCTGGGTATTGGGGAGAGAAACTTCTCTTGCCCGTATCGATAATGCCATAAAAAGGCTTTCCTAAAGTATTTTTTCGAGTCTTTTTCCTGTGGTATAATGAAAAGACCGTGAAATTACAAAAAATGGGAGTAAAAACAGAAAAACATCTGAAAATATATTTCCTGACCGGACTATTCCTCTTTCTGGGAGGTTTTTTTTACTTCGCTTCGTTCGTATTGGCCGCAGACAGCAGCGTTACAGGCTTGAGCAAAGAGGCCGAAAAGGAGCTGGCAGACAAAGAAGACAAACTCGCAGAGATCAATGCCAAGATCAAGGCCTACAAACAGATTATCGATCTCAAGAACCGCCAGGGAGCGACTCTGAATGATCAGATCCAAGCCCTCGAAGCCCAGGCTGCCAAGCTGGAGCTCGAGATAGGCCAGAACAAAGAGAAGGTCGAATCGCTCCAGGGCGAGATCGGTACGCTCTCATCGCGCGTCAACGAAAAGACGCTTCTGGTAGAGAAACAGAAAAAGATGCTCTCCGAGCTCATGCGCGACTACTACGCTTCGTACAATAGCGATGTCTCTCCGTTCCTCCTGACTGCCGAGGAGAGCTTCTCTTATTTCAACCAGAGCTCATGGAACAGCGATATCGGAGAGCGCATCAGCGACCTTTTGGACTCGGTGAAAACTTTGCGCGAAGGCCTGGTAGCAGAACAGCAATCACTCGAAGAAAAGAAGCAGCAGGCAGACACGCTTCTGACCCAGCTTGCCGAGCGCAACGACTACCTGGAATCGACCAAGGGAAGCAAGGCTTCGCTTCTTGCGAAGACCCAGTCCGAGGCCGAGAAGTATGACGATCTGGTGGACGATCTCCAGAAGCAGCGCGAAGAATTGGAAAGCGAAATCGAAGGTTTGGAAGCCGGAAAAATAGATGATTTGGCAAGTCTCCCTGGATACAAGAAAGGGATGCTGGCCTATCCTGTAAAAAGTGTCAGTATCTCACAAGGATACGGAAAGACTTCTTTCTCCAAGAAAGCTTATGCTTCCGGAAAGCATAACGGTATCGATTTTACCGGCTCTTCGGGGACTACGATTATGGCAGCAGCAAATGGAAGGGTTGTCGGTACCGGAGACCTGGGCCGCTATGCCTATGGCAAGTGGGTCGCGATCGACCACGGGAACGGCATCGTGACGCTCTATGGCCATTTGCGAAAAATCAGCGTCAGCCGCGGCCAGAGCGTGGAAGAAGGAGAGAAGATCGGCGAGATGGGCAGTACGGGGTATTCGACCGGAACGCATGTCCACTTCACGGTATTTGCATCCAAGTCTTATGAAGTGGTCAGTTCTACCAAGGTGAAGGGTCTCAAGATCCCGATCGGCGCCTCCGTCAATCCGAAGGTCTACTTGCCATGATGCCAGCGTATCCTATCCGGACTCGTTTCGCCAAAAGTATCGTCGCCGAGGTGCTTTTGCCGGAGTGCCAGACTGGAAAAATCGCGGAAGGAGTATACTGAAAGACAGTTCTTTGAAAAATCCAGTTCTCAACGCATCCTAGCGTCCCTCTCAAGAAAGGAGGCTACTCTTATGGGAAAGGTTATCCCATTCCCGATGTTCCTTACGCGCATCGGGAAACCTGGTTCGCCGGAGGATCTCGGAAGAAAGATCATAACGGAACTTACCGAGCAGGATATCCATAATGTCCTGAAAGGTCTGACGGAAGGACTTCGCATCAGGATCAACAAGCATATGGCAGAAAAGAGATATTTCAGTGCTCTGTCGCATCTCGAACGCGCCAGAAGTGAAATCCTTCTCGCCATAACAGAATTGGAGCGAAGCTCATGACGGAATTTCCGGCCTCGGACTCCCCTAGCTGTTTTCAACGAAAACAGGGGAGTCCTTTTATTTTATGGATATATGTCCTTACTCATTTAAGGAACGATGAAAGAGAAGACGAGAAGAAGAGAGGTGGTGACAAATGACAGGGGTGAGGGATACGTATATGTACCCGGAAATTTTCCAAAACCGGCAGAACGCATTATATGAACGAGTTTCAGAAGCGTTTTATATGAAATTGGATATCTAAAGGTTTCTCTCATACATAATGTCGCATAAGTTACATAAGGCGACATGGTATAGACAAAACACCCTAGCAATAAGCCAAGGAAAAATTGCCGCAGAATTTTCGGTTCTTTTTTATTGACGGCCCATCTCCCTGCCCCAGGTGTCAGATTTCAAAAAGCAGGGAGAAAAATAAAATAAAAATCCCTGAATTATCACCCAGGGATTTTTTCTTCTCTGGCCAGGAAGACTCCCCTTCTATTTGCCTTTCCTGGGAAATAAGAGTAGCTTGGAGGGTCATTATTTATACAAGCTTATGAAAAAGCTGCTCGTGCCAGGAGTGATAGTCTTGGCGGTCATAGGGTTCCTTGGGACTCTTATGGATGATCCTTCACCATCCCAGACAAGCGTCCCAGCGCCGGCTATCGTAAATGAAGTAAAGCAGGCTCCGACTACGGCACCAGTCCAGGTAAAACCTGTTGAAGAGAAGAAAGTCGAAGCCCCGGCAGTGAAGAGTACTGCTTCCTGCGGAGAGGATTACTACCGGAACGTCGATGGTGATTGCGTGCATCGGCCGACGGCCGCTCCTTCTGCACCTGCAGGAGCAACGGCAAGGTGCCGAGATGGCACATACAGTTACAGCCAACATAGAAGCGGCACTTGTTCCCACCACGGCGGCGTAGCAAGTTGGCTGTAAGTTTTTTGGATAAGAAAAGAGCGCAGATCGTGATAGATTTGCGCTCTTGAGTTTATTCGCCTCGGTTCAGGCGAATAGCCGGAAGAAGAATCTGCCGGATCATTTGCGTGAAAGAAGTCTTTCCTGGAGAAACCTCTGCATGAGAGATTGATCCACTGGGATCGACACCTTGTAGACGCAGATTTCGCGTTCGCGGTCCGCCTGGACACTCTCGGTCCTTTTTTCGTCGATGCGGATCTCGAGCTTCTTGAGAATCATCGGGACATAGGTCGGATCATACGCGTGCGGCGTTTCTTCGGGAGTATCTCCCTGGTAATGGTTGTCCGTGAGGATCCAGAACGGGATTTTCTTCCGCCGGAAACCACAGAGCTTTTCTTCGAATTCCTCTTTCCGAGTGCAGATGGTGTATGCCAATTGATATTCGATTTCCTCCCATCTGAAGAGGTCGAGGAAATGCTTGAGATCCCACTTGTTCGTCTCCCAATACGCGAGTCCGAACAAGCAGAGTACTTCAGTTTCCTGCCACATGATTCACTGTCTCCTTGGCTATTTTCTCTGGAAATTGTTAAGATACTAACTTCAAATGATAGCATATTTCTCGTGTTTTGTCAATGGTAGAAGGGAAGTATGAGGTTCTTGCCGGGGGGCCGAAAACCGGCCGAAGAGAGCCTATCCAACTCCGGGAGAGCGAGCTACAATGGAGACAGCTATCACTTTTCTTCTTCCCTCCCTATGGGGCCATTTCCAACCACGTGGTTTCAGAGAGGTATCATCCTGCTTGCTTTAGGCAGCTTTCTTTTTCTCGGTGCACAGTCGCTTGCGCACTTCGAGACTGTCGACGAGCATTTCTGGAAATATGAGCGTATCCCGGAGTACTGGACGGCTCTGCGGGAAGGCAAGTGGAAGAAGACGGCTGTGAACGACAAGCCGGGGATCACGGTAGCGCTCTTCGCCGGCCCGGGACTTCTCTTCTCCGATCCCGAAAAGCACCGCATCCGCGATGATGCCGCGACGCTCGGGGGCGAGCTCACCATCTACGATACCCGAGAGACCAGAGCGATGAATCTGGCTTTGCGTCTCCCGGTGCTTCTAGTGAATGCCGGTCTCATCCTTCTCATCGCTTTTCTTCTGCTCCGCATTTTCGGAAACGCGTGGGTATCCGTCTTCGGAACGCTCTTCATCGCTACTTCGCCGATCCTCCTCGGTATCTCGCAGATCTTAAATCCCGATGCCTTCCTCTGGTCTTTCGGGACCGCAGCCATCCTCGCGTGGCTCGCGTATTTCAAGTCTTTCCAGGGACGCTATGTGGTACTGGCGGCTGTCATGCTGGGGTTCGCGCTTCTTTCCAAATACACGGCGCATATCCTCTTCCCTTTCTTTCTCCTCCTCCCGTTAGGGCTCTTTCTTTTCGGACTGTTCCCGCTGAAGCGTCTGCAGAGAACCTGTTTCGCGTTCGCGGCCCTCGTCCTCGGGGCGTTCGCGTGGTTCAGCTTGTTTCTTCCGGCGGTATTTTTCAAGAAGAATCTCCTCTGGAAAAGCACCTTCGGCTTCTGGCAGGAGATGGGGATCCTGGTGCCGTTTGCAGCCGCCTTTCTCCTGGTAGGAGCGCTCGCGTATGCGGCCAGCGGCAAGGGGGCTGAAACGCTCCAGAAACGCTTTGCTCCCCTTGTCCCGTTCACGCGTTTCCTAGGGCTCGTTCCTCTGCTTTTCTTCGTGGCTATTCTCGTGTGCGGGCTGGGCAGTCAGCCACTCATCCCGCTCGAGACCCATATGCTCATGGCCAAGAACAATGGAGAGTTGAGCTTCCCGACCATCGCGGCAGCGCTCCCCTCTTCGTTTCAGTTCATTATCAAAACCATGGTGGAGCTCTACCCGCTCGTGTTCTCGTTCTCGCTCCCTGCCCTCTTCTTCCTCGCCTGGATATTGGTGCGGACGCTCTGGAACAAGGGAGACACGGAAGAGAGCCGCCACCAGCTCTTCTTCGTCCTGGCGGCAAGCTGGTTCGCGCTCGGTTTCGCAGCCGTCACGCTTTCCGCAGGCGTTCTCATGAACGCACGCTACGGTATCCTGCTTTTCCCTCTCGCCTACATCTTGGCGGGTCTCGGCGCTTGGGACTTCGTACTCTTCATCAAAAAAGTTTTCCCGCGTGCCGCTACAGAAGTGCTTGCTCTAGCCCTTGCAGCGCTCCTCTTGGCTTCCGGCATCTGTACCCTCGCCCAGGCCAAACCCTTCTATTTCAACTACACATCTCCCCTCCTCCAGAAGCAGTTCGTCATCCACGATGCCTGGGGCTACGGCCTCTACGAAGCCGCGGAATACCTGAACAGCCTTCCGGAAGACCAGCCCATATATGTCTGGAGCGATCGGAACGGCATCTGCCAATTCCTGGAGCATCCGAAATGTGTCAGCGGCTACCGTCTCGACCGGGAAAAAACACCCCTCAAATATATGGTGGTGAGCAAGCGCGGAATCGAACGCGGCTATATGCCCTACTGGTCCGGCGCGGCGAAAGAGACCCGGATCCCCATCATGGACTATGTCGGCATAGAGGCCAGAGCGGTCTGGCGTCTCGACATCCTCGGCCGGCCTGACAACTTCATCATGGTAGTGCCGGTAGAATAAGTAATAAAAAAACCGGGAAAGATCACGATGGATCTTCCCCGGCCCTTGAAAGTTTTAGGCAGCGCTGACGCTGACTTGGTCTTTGCCATTCTGCTTCGAGGCGTAGAGCGCTTGGTCGGCCTTGTGGAGAGCCTCGCGGAGGCTGTCCTCATGCTCGTAGAGCACTTCGGCGATACCGACACTGGCGGTCACCTGGAGGCCGTCCGAGAAAGTGAACCGATCATCGCTTCGCATATAGGCTTGGAGGCGCTCGCAGAGCGGCCCAGCCTGTCCGGGAAGCGTGTTCGGCAGGATGACGACGAATTCGTCGCCGCCATCCCGACACAGGATGTCCTGGTCGCGGATGAACGTCTTCCGCAGATTCTCGGCGAATGCCATGAGCACTCCATCCCCGGCGGCGTGGCCATGGGTATCGTTCACGACCTTGAAGTTATCGAGGTCGATCCGGATGACTGCCATCTCGGCGTGCGCTTTGCCGATTCTGATGCGGACGAGATTGCTCTCGTTTTGTTTCGGCAGAGGCGCTAGCCCTTCGTGTTCGCGGAGTGCTTGTCCGCGCTTGTTCCCGAACATGCGGGCAAGTATGCTCCGCACCCGGTCGAATTGCACTTCCTTCCCTCGCCGATTGTACAGCTTGGTCAGGTGGTCGCGATGCGCCTCTTCGCGCATCAGGTGGAGCTCGTGTTCCAAGCGCAACGTGCGCTCGCGTTCCTGCTTCAGGAATTCGTTTTCCCGCTCGAGCCCGAAGATCTTGGACTTCGCACCCTCGAGCAGAGCTTCGATAGCGTGGTTATGACCCACGGCGGCATCGCGGTCCTTCCGGGCATTCTCCAGTTCTGTCTGGAGATTCTTGATTCTGCGGCGATCCTCCTCGAACCATTTCTTGACGTATTTCAGGAAACGCACGAACCGTTGAGTGGTTCTTTTCGGCATATTTAGACCCCTTTCTGCCTGTGGTTGAAATTTCAAGGTACAATTAACATTCTAGCATGTTTTCGAGATGCTGTCAAGAGCACGGGGGTGCCGCCAGCCTAGAGGAAAAAGCCGGAAATTGGTACAATAGAGTGACTTATCAAAGCCTATGCGTATCTCCTATTCCAGCCTGGATACCTACCAGACCTGTCCCCTCAAGTACAAGTTCAAGAATATCGACAAGATCGCCGAGCCCAAGTCCAAGGAGGCGGTTTTCGGCACCCTCGTCCACTCGGTCATGAAGTTCATCCACAGCTCGAACCTCGTCCCGCCGACCCTCGAGCAGTCTCTCGACTACTTCTCCCGCGGCTGGAACAGCGAAGTCTTCA